>FRDC01003275.1_pt4 | contig 22566 bp, 49 predicted proteins | sample 1106171 | NCBI WGS metagenome assembly FRDC01 (sample SAMEA3930566, study PRJEB13176) | freshwater metagenome | biome: Drinking water system; feature: drinking water; material: water | place: Singapore | collected 2014-12-20 | reverse complement strand
ATATATACGAGGAGATCCATCAGGCTTCCTCCCGCGGGCAAAACCTCCAAAATATTTGCTTCCAAAAGCTGCATTAAATCCTATATAAGATCTTAAAGGTTCCTCTATTAAACCCTCCCGCGCTTGAAGATACATATCCTCTGTACAGTCCGCGGGAGGAATCCATCCTTTCTGTGCTGCTTTATAAATTCCTATTAATTCCTTATTAACATCACAACCTATTCTTCTTTCACAAGATATCTTATCTATAATATTAGCACCTCCCACGAAAGGCTCCACATAAGTAGTAAATTGATACTTATCTATATAAGATTGAATAATAGGAACAAGAAACTTAGCAAATCTAAATTTGCTTCCAACAAATACCAAAGCTTAATTCTCTTTAGCTACATTTTTTATAAAATTAGACATGCTCTCCATATCATTAAATAAAACATCTATAAAATCAAGTAAATCTTTTCGAGTATTTCTACTTACTTCTCTTGTTGCTTCCCGGTAGTCATTGCTTGGATGCAAACTTAAACAATAAGAATATCCTCTTTCAAATTCAGCATCTCTATATTTTTCAATCTTTTCTAATAAAGTTGTTTTAATTTTCTTATTCATCATTTACAAACCTCAATTTACATTTAGGACAAATATGAAAAGATTTATAGTCTCCGTCATCATCATCTTCCCAATCAGAAACTTCTAAACAATTAGGACATTTAAATTTCATCTCATTCTTTCCTTGAGTTTAGGTAGATATTTATGTACAACTTTATGCTCTATATCATTAGCCCTGTCTCTTCCCGCAATGATCGCCTCTTCTGGATAATGAAAATATCTATAAAATTGACATTTCTGATCCCTAAAAGAGAGATCTCTATAGATATAGTGATTTATAATTAACTTATCTTTCCGCGGAGGCAGGTCAAATGGTCCTACATGATATTCCTCCCCGTCCTCTGGATAAAAACTATCTTCTGGTATGGGTGGAGTTGCTGGCCAATTAGCGTGAATCTCTCTGACTTGATGATGAGTATTGACTGTCTTATATTCTGGCAAAAGATCTACATAGTGAGCATTTACACACGCTAATACAGCTTCTGGTCTTACGATAGGTTTTATATGTCTATTCTCTATATCTGATTTTTGTGTTAGTGTAAGATGTTCTGTTAGCAACTCTCCCGGCTTCAATGCTTTAAAACTATGTCCAAACATCTGCCAATTTACACTTATTTGTCCTACATCCTCCGCGAACTCTTTTAAAACATCTTTTATATTATCTTTCTCTACTGGATAAAGAAACTCATCAGAGTTAAGTAAAGCTAACCAAGTTATTCCATCCTGTCTTGCCTTCACTACTGCCTGCTGGAAAGCATTATTTTGAACCTTCATTATCCAGCCCAATTCCAAGGCTTCATTAGAAAGAATTTGGTTCAAAACAACAAAACCTTCCTTAAGATAAGGAAGAAGAACAGACATATAATCATCTTCACTTAAATTATTTTGAAGATAAAGTCTATCAAATCCTACTAGGCGATGAAACTCAATCCACTCGCGGAGGTACCTTGCTTCATCTCTAAACATACATGTTGCTGCTACTTTCATTTATTTCTCCCAAACATAACTAAAATAAGAATATTTTGGCCAAGGATTAGGATATTTATAATTAGCTACATGATCTATTGTTTGAGGAATTCCTTTCCCTCCTGATATTTCATAAATATGATGAACGTATCCACCTCCCGCGATAAATTCAATATGTTTTCTTAATTTTAAGTTGTTAATATTACAGTAATAGACTAAATCCGATTCCCTTATCCAACTGTTATGCCAATATCTTTCCCAAATATGCGGCTGACTTCTATCCAAAAATAAAGAATCATTTATAAAACAAGAAAATATAATTTTTAAATCAGCATTATTTTTAAAACCTTCTTGAAGATTATCTAAAATATTGTAGATATCAGGCAACTCTAAGTGGGTAAAAATTGAAATTAAAATAATACTATTAAGCTCTTTAGTAATGATTGTTTTAAAATCTTCTTCAATGATTCCCATAAAAATTCTCGGATCATTTCCGAGTTGGGATTTTCCATACTCTATCCTATTTCTACATTGTCTAGGTTCAAGTCCATAATAAGAGAAGTCTTCCAATCTTTCTGATAAAAAGTTAGCTAAAATACCAGCACCACATCCATAATCTAATACAGAATATCCTTCTATGAATCTTTCTCTATCTGCATCCAAAAAAGCGGCCATTCCCATTGAAGCTAGGGGTTCTGAGGACGTTCCTCCATACATGTCTGGATGTGGATGCTTAATTAGAGGTAGAAAAGCTACCTTTTCCCAAAAATCTTCCCAATATTTTAATTTTGGATTTAAATCAAACTTCCAATTATTATAAATAATTTTATTTACATTGTAGTTATGAAGATTTAGATTAAATTCATAATTCATTTATTTATCCCTATTCAATAATTTCCTGTAGCTCCTTGAACACATTCCAGATGCTTAATCTCTTCTGGAATTTCTACATAAACTCCTTTCTTTCTGGGTCTTGAATATTCATTAACTAGGTTACATTTAAATCCTAGTTCTTTAAGTCTCTTCTGAAACCAAAGAAATGAAGTACTGAACCTCCCCGCGCCGGGGGCTTTATAACTCAATTCTTCAAATTGTTTAACTGTGTAGTTACAATCTGTATCAAAAACAATTGGAGTACCCCAATACCCTTGATCATCCTGAATATAAATTAATCTTCTCATCTTCCATTAAGAAAGTTCCATACTTTCTCTCCTAATATGATTTCTCCATATGGTCTCCCGCTCACTGCATGATCAAGCTCTACCATTCCCCAATAACAAATACCAAAGGTTCCTGTAATCAGGATAACACAAAGAACTCCAAATACAGCAAAGAAATTCTTAAGAATTCTTAGAAACTTTTCTTTTATCATAAACTTATTGCATGTTCCTTTGTATAACCGTCCAAATATAAAAACAATTCTTTTATCTGCTCCCGCGGGAGGTCTATAGAAGCATACCAGTGATGAGAACATCCCCCACAATGAGAATTGACTGTTTTTGTATCAATACCTAAATAGAGTTTATCTTGATTATGCTCTTCATATCCTTCATAAATCTCTAAAACAGATTTAAACTTTTCTCCTCCACTATCAAATTCTGATATAAGCTTCATATTCTTTCTATCCTCCGCAGAAGATCAAGAACTCCTTGTTTACGTTGAATTTTCTTTGTATAAATATCATACTCTTCTTGAGTTGTTCTTGTATGATTTCTATCATAGTTTAATTCTTCTATTCTCTCTTGTATCTTATCTATATTTAGATCTGCCTCCCGCGCTATTTGAAGCAATTCATCCCTCAATTTCTCTAACATATCTATAACCTCTCCAGTTGTATACATAAGATCCTTTCCTGGTCCAATCAACCAATCACTAATTGACATAAACCCTTCCATCGATAAGAAATGCTAAACATTTTAAACAAAAATCCCAATCAATATTTATTAAATCTTCAACAGGCTTTCCTTCATTATTGCACCAACAATGGATTCCTTTTCCAGGATCTTGCATAAATTCTCCTGTTGCTTTACAAATAGATTCTGTAATAGGATGTCCTATGTCATCTATCATTCCTCATACCATCCTTTAAGAGAATTTTTTTTGATGTTACATGCCAGTATCCACAAATACATTTATAAACATCAGTAGGATTTTTAAGACGTTTTTGATGTGATCTCGCTTGATTCTTTTCTCTATAAGACCACTTTTCACAAAATGGATGCTTAAATCCTTTATTACTCTTCTTTTTTCTCAACATTTCTAAACTTACATCCAAATGGGCGATACTCTTCAGGACTATCTCTGTATGCAGCATTACTTAAGACCCAGTTCTGAAGTATGTGGATCTTATCACAAAGTTCTCCCCAATCTCCATTATATTTTTCTAAATTTTCATCCTCTTCAAGACATAAATCTTTGAATCTCTTGAAATCCTTTCATAACTTTACTTATATCTTCTAATAATTTCCTTTCTTGAAAACAAAGAGACATCTTAATCCTCCATCATTTATATAGATATAATTCTGGATCATTAACTACTACCCAATTCCAACCACCAGAATTTAAACTTAAAGTTTGTTTATATGTAAATCCTTTATCAGGATTATTTATAATTCTCCAATCCCAACCTTTCTCATCTTTCCATTGTGTAACAATACTATAACCAATAGGAATCAGAGATTTATTATAATTTCTATCCCACATCAAATTTACTGATTTCATTGCATCCTCAAATGACATGATTTAATATGTCCTTATTATTTAAGTCTTTTTCTGCATATTCTCCGCGAGTCTTGTTACTATAGAGTGGAGAATAATATTTTTCACAATTCGGGAAATAAAAATGTATTGCTTGACTCCATCTTGTTCTAGTTTTATCTATTGTAGGTGTGCCACCATGAATCAGAGAGGCAGCCCAAAGAAGTACGGTTCCTTTGGGACATATTAGCTTCTTTTTATACGCTGCTCTGGTTAAATCTCTAATAAATTCCTCATACGCTCTATAATTTTCTTCGTGTCTTTGGTCCTCCCGCTCTTTGTACTCTGAAAATCCTTTTTCTGCTACATATATAGATTTTTCTCTTCCTATATCTTGTAAATCATAAGCGGGGAGTTTGTGGCTCCCCGGCACGAATTGAAGAGTTCCGTTGTTCTCATCCATATCTTCTAAGGCTACCCAAGCTCCTACCATCCATCTTTCAGGCACGGTATGAAAATGTATAGTGTCTGAATGAAGAGGTTGATCACTTCCTTTCTTAAAATTAATAGTTTGAAATGGAATAGGATCTCTTCCATACAAATACTTTAACATTCTTAATATCTTAGGGTGTCTTGCAAGATCTAATACTGGTTTACACCATTTCCATGCTTCAAACACCCGCGGGGAGTCATTATATTGATACACAGAAGATTGAGCTACAACTTTATTAGAGTTAATATGATCTTCGATCTGAGATTTAATTCCTTCAAAATCGATATCATCAAGCATAAACGTGATATACCCTTGAGACCAAAATTTATAACACTCTTCTTTTATATTCTCTGGATAATCTTTTATAAAATTCTCGAATATGGAATAAGAGGATTCTATTGCAGGACATTGAAAGTTATACATACTACCATCCTAAAAAATCCATAAACTCTTCTATCTTTTTTACTGCTTCTGCTAATTTCCAATCAGCATCTATCTCTCCTGGAGAGATCCTACATAAAATATATTCAAAAGCTTCTTTAAGAGACATTAGTTTTAAACTCTCCACTTTCATCTAACCAATGATAAATAATAGGATCTGGTTTAATTGGTTCTATATTATCTTTAACTGTCATTTCCCAAATAGTGAAGCCTCCCGCGGTTACATACTCCTTTGCGCGGGTGAGACAAGAAAAACATCTTATAGGAACTGCATAAGCATCTGTAACAACAAAAACTTTCACATTCCACCTGATAATATATAATTCATTCCTGTAGCATACTCTGTTTTAATAAAAAAGTCAATAAGATTATACAATTCTGTCATATATCCAAACCTTCCCATTGGAATATCCTTATTTAATACTCTTTCTTGGACCTCCGCGGGGAGCCGTTCACACATACCCACACCAAAATATCCCAACTGAATAGAGTTAAAAGTTATTTTATATTTGGCATTTTCCAATGCTGCTGTTCTAATTAAATTATCATTAAAAGCTTTACATGCAGCGTATATGCCCGCTCCCCGGACAGGGCGGGAGGAAAGAATACTTGAAAGATATATAAACCTTCCTGATGCTCTTCTTCTCCTTCTGGTCTTAGCGTAAGAACTTACAAGATTAATATTTCCTATACAATTAATATCTATTTGATTTCTTACTTCCTCTTCTGTTAACTTATGCAGTAAGTTGTCTATTTGGACTCCCGCGAGGTTTAGCAATACATCTGGATCTGTTTGTCCTACCCAATTATCTACTGCTTTAGAATCTCTTATATCCAAGTCTTTAGAACTTGGAGCTATCCATTCTATTTGATCTGTAGAGTTATAAGGAGTTGGATGGAAATACCAACTTAGTGCTTTTCCTATGCCTCCCCCGCCTCCTATGACAAGAAATCGTTGGCTACTCTGCATAATAATCCTCTGGCAAGCTTTCATTAGGTCGCCAATCTATTCCCAATTCCCAACTTAAAATTTCTAACTCCTCTTTACTTAATTTAGGATCAAAAGAATAGTATGGTTGATGTCTGGGAAATTTTCCTTGTTCCAATAAATCCAAAACTTCTTGATCATCTTGTTGTTTCTCAATCTGAAAAGTTTCTATCCAATGCCAACCATTTTCTGAACTATATGAAGGCATAAATGTTTTAATAAAATAAGTTCCTTCAAAAGACGTAATATAAGGAATAGAAAGGTTAGGAGCATTATCTGGACTAACTGTAACCACATCAAATGTTTTTATACCTTTTCCATAATATAATTCTTTCCTATTCATTTTTTATCCACTTCCAAGACGATGTATCATTTGCTTTCTCTAAAACTTTCCATCTGTTTCTTTTCTTCATAACTCTTAAAGGATTGTCGCGGGAGGTCCCTCCAATCATAACAGACCATTCCTCTAACTTACTACTATCATATATAAAAGACCCTGCAGCAATCAAACACCCTTCTGGTAACTCTACTCCCGGCATTACTGTTACATTAGAGGCCACCCCAGAATGATGATTAAACTTTATGTTTCCTCTATTAATCTTATTTCCTTGAATCCAAAACTCGTTTACAGGACCATACTCTCCAGAATAGTCTTCTGAGGCAGTAAATAACTTAGATCCGTATCCAATAAAAGTCCAATCTCCCATTTCTATAGTGTGCTGGCTTCCCCCGCCGAGTACGGCATGAGAACAAATCTGTACATTATGTCCTGTTCTTAATCCTACTGTTATCAAACAGAAAGGATCTATTCTTGTTCTGCTTCCAAGAAATACGTGAATTGGATTAGTAAATATAGTTGAGTTTCCTATAAATACTTTGTCTCCAACAAAAGCTAATTCTTTCTTTATCTCTTCGTTCCAACCGCTCATGTATAATACTGTCTTATATGTGGTTCCAATTCTTTAAATAAAGGCATATTAGATATTCTTTCAAAGGCCTCCCGGTACTCTGTGTATAGAAACAAGGCTCTTACTGTGCAATCCAAATCTATTTCACAATCTTGTTTATTATAAAATTTATTAATCTCATCTAGAATATCTTCAAAAGCTTCTATTTCTTTAACGTTACTCATTTTCTTTTATAAGACTCCAATTTTTGTCTACAATCCTGACAAGTAACATAATTTCTAGCTGCCTCTATTCCAATCATTACACCTTGAGGTTTTTGTCTTCTTCCACAAAGAGTTATATTAGGAAAATCTTTAGAGTCAGGACTACTGGTTGAAAAGATTGGTCTAAAAATATGCTTAGGTTCCTCTTCTTTATTTTCTATAATTTGTTCTTCTTTGTCAAGAATTTGATGCATGTAAATTATCTCCTGTTACCAAATCATTTAAACTTTTAATTCGTTTAAATCCAACTTCTAACTTTCTATTATAAGGTTGATCCATCAAATATGTACAGACTCCCGCCTTTGATAGGTCAATGAAATGTTGCACACAATCATCTACAAAAATTTCTATATCAAGATCTCTTATAGCCTGTACTTTAGATTTATGCTCTCCATTTCCCTTACATCCTACTGCAACAACAGGCTCGGGAGGAAATCCATTCTTTACCAACCATTCCTCAGTCCACTCAATAGGTATAGACCTGGCGGTTACATAAGCTACAGGTTCGAAAGGAAGAGCTTTAGGATCGCAGAGTGTGGGAATATTTACCCAGAAACTCTTATCTTTCTTAACTTTCTCCCACAGCTCGCGGGTAATCTTATAAGGAAAATTCCAATGAGGTTGTTCATCATCTACTTCATAACCGTGAGCCTTTGCATATGCTCTATATTGTCCTCCAAAATCTGCAAGAACTCCATCAATATCTAGTCCTACTTTCTTCTTAAATAAATAAGAATGTCTCCTATCGTCAAATTGAGGAAAAGATTTATAACCTTCCAAAAGAAACATGGCATTACATAAAACATGTGCCATATGTAGTCTTCCAGATCCTCCCTCTCCATCGTCAAAATCATTCCCTTTCTCAAATTCTGAGAGGTGTCTTTTGAGAGATGCCACAATCTCAGTCCACGGTAAACCCAACATCCAATTGAACTTGCCGTACTTTTCTTTTCCATGATCAAGTACCTGAGCCAATTCTTCCATAGTAAAAGGAGTTAATTGATCAAGCCCTAGTTTTCCTTGATTAAATCTCTTTCCGCGTCTCTCTTCTTTTCTTTTCTCTCTAACCTGTTCTATTGAACCACCTTCTCCCCGGTCTAGTTGCTCTATACTTTCCTGAATAGATTCTCGTAATTGTGGAACATAAAAATCTGGCTCACTACCTAAAATTGACATTAATTTTCTCCTGCTTGTCGTTTTGCATGACAATCTAAACATAATATTTCTGTTGTAACAAATACAGGAAGACCGCCGGGAGGATCTATTGTAACTCCATAATCAGCAGACCATACACCTAAATCATTCTTACCATATTTATTTACTTTAGTGCATAAATTTTTACATATACTACATTTTGGGGTTTCATGTACTGTCCACATTCCTGACCAAAGTATTTCTCCTTCTCTTAATTTAAATTCCATTTTAGACACCCCGGCTTCCTTGTGCTGGACCTTGATTTATATATTTACTTGTCTTTCGTTCTGAGTAGTTTAAAGCACAGGGAGAATGCTTGTAAAATAAAATCTGTCCAATCCTCATTCCTTTAGTAAGTCTTATTTTATTTTTGGAAAGATTTTTCAATTCTAGCGTCAGTGATCCTGTGAAGCCTGAGTCAATCCATCCTGAAAAAGATGAGTTGTCAAGGCCTAGTCTTCCAAGACTACTCTTTCCTACTAATTCTGCAGATATATTTTGCGGAAGAGTTATCTTTTCTACTAAAGTAGCTAGTACAAATTCATCTGGAAATAGATCCCATCTGTCAGCATAATAGGTGGTGTGACTAAATGTATCAGGGTCAGACGGATCTATAATTCCACTCACAGAAGGAAATACTTTAGAAAATACACCTCCTAACCTCACGTCCAGAGAAGCTGGATTAATCAGCTTCTCATCAAAAGGATTAATTATTATATTTTTATTAAGAATCTCGTAAGAAATTTCAAAATCAACTAGTAAGCTCAACTTTAATTTTCCATTATAGTAATTTATTTACTATATCAGAAAAACTAAAATGTGTCCATAGTTTGATTTTTGAATGTTCTATCATCTCTATAGGTTCTGTTGCTATACTTGTCCACCCCAGGCATTTGCCTCCCGCGTTCTTAGGTTCATGAAATATTTCATATCTAACTCCAAACTCCTCAAGAAGAATAGACATATCAATCAATTCCTGCTCATTCCTAACCTGACACATAACTACATATGTCTTATCGTTAGGTTTATAAGCTGCCCCCGCGAGGAGGCAGCTATGGGAAACCTGAACCAATTGATCAGCAAGAGGAATGTCTGTTCTTATAAAAACATAGACCCTAAGCGGCGAGGACTTCTTCCTCTCTAAACATTTCTCCGTCATACGGTTCTACCTTTAAAAGATTTGAGTGAGACAATTTTGGAAGATTATTGAGCATAACAATAACTTCATCTACATTCAAAATATCAGGGAAAAGTCTATTAAGTCTGCGATGAACAGCAGAATACATAATAGCTGTTCTAAGTGTTCTTAGAGCTTGTCTCAAACCCTGATCAGATTTCTGCCCATTACAGAGCTTAATCCCATTTGTTGTCTCTCCAAATCCTTTTCTAATATCCTTGCCCATAATAGCAAGATAAATAAGATGATCTACAGAATCAAGCTTTGTTCTTTCAGCTAAAAGTTCTGACCATCTCTTTCTTAGTTGTTGAAAACCATTTTCCTGATCCAAGAAAAATCTCTTGGTTACTCGTTTACCTAGTGTCTTCATTAATTACTCCTTTTATATAAAACTCAACACTACTAAAAACTATTATGACTTTGTGTTGGTCTTAGGTCAAGGAGGCTTAAAAACAATCTATGTATCTTTCATTTGTTCAGCAACTCTATATCGTTGAATAATTCTCTTAACATATTCTATCTTACAAGAATCTATAAGAAATCTCAAGGTATTCCCTTTCTTATATTTCTTCATTCCTCTTCTAGCTCTTTTAGAATGTCCCATTTATTCAAAGTACCACTCATCACAATCACAATCAAAAAACGTACTTCCTAAATATTCTTGTTTCCAAGAACTAAGAATATCTTTTCTCAGGTCTTTCGAGAGAGGACATTTATCCAAAATATGTTTAAATACTGATAATCCCTCTAATCTACTTTCTGGATAAGTACCATTCTCTCTATCATAGTTTAACATTTCCTCCGCGAGATCCTCTAACCACTGAGGAATCTCGTTTTTATTCATTTCATTGAAGACAGACATTATAGAACCTCCTTTAACAAGGCTTCTATATTTCGTACTTGTTCTTCAAGTTTAGGTTTCCTTACTCTATAATGAGTTTCAAGAGCTTCCAAATCTTCTTGTAAGCGTTTGAGTTTTCGTTCCAGATTTTGACGTTCCCTTTGTTTAAAGGCTTCTGGACAACAACAAAGACTTTCACATCTCCAACTAGAACAATCACTCATTCCTTGCCAATCTGGTTCTGGAAAATGATCAGCAGGATAATGACATTTCTCACACAACTCTGTTCCACAAAAATCACAACATTCTATATAATCTTCCTTTACAACCTTCTTTCTCATTTAATTAATACCAGTCTTGATGTTAGGTCTTGTACTTCTTTCTCTTCGAATTTGTGATGATATCCGTTGGCTATTAAACCATAATCCATTTTCTCTGGTGGAGTTAAATAACTCTTATATTCTATAGATTTAAATTGACGTAAACTGTAAACAACTATTTCTCTTTCTTTTTCTGTCAAAACAATTAGAGACAGCTTTTTTCCATGAATCTTTTCTAAAAGATTCAATACAATAACTAAAACAAATGAACAAAAATTATTTAATAATACCTTCATAAATTTAATATGCTCCTACTCAGACTTGAACTGAGACATACAAGATTAGAATTTGCTGCTCTACCTTTGAGCTATAGGAGCATACTTTACAGCTATATATTCTCCCGCGGCTCTTCGACGTTTCTCATTATCTACTTCAATTAAACCTATCTTTCTCATAACTTTAGTTGAAGCTATATTATCCTTTGCTACCCAACTTGTAAAGTGCTTTCCACGAGAAGTGAGAATATCTTTTTTGAGAGCAACGAGCGCGGTAGCAATTCCTTTCTTTCTATACTCTCTATGTACTACTGTAAAAGAGAATTGAGATTCCTCATTACATGCAGTTACTCCTACCAGCTCTCCTCCCGGAAGTGTTGCTGTTACAACAACATCCTTTTCAGTCCTATTTCTGAAGAAATCCATTGTCTCTTGTCGTATCCTCCTATCGGAGTGATCTTGAATAAATATCTCAAGCATACCGTCTTCCTTATCGAATGAATGCAACCATTCAAGCATCCTCCCGCGGAGGTCCTCTAACAAGGCTAGGACTTTAATCTTTATTACACTTAACATTAGACAGCAACCTCATAACGAAGGAAGGGAGCAGGATGATAATCCTTAACTACAAAAGCATCTATATCATTCGTATTAACCAATTCCCAAAAACTTTTATCTGATTGAATTTCCAGGTGTGGAAAACTTCTTTTATCTATATTTCTATTCATCTGAATCTGTAAGGTGTTCAGATGCGATCCGTAAATGTGCAAGTCACCGAATGAGTGTATAAAATATCTAGGAGTTAAATTTACTTCTCTTGCTAACATAATCAATAAAGTACAATAACTTGCTATATTAAATGGAACTCCTAATACTAAATCTGCGCTGCGTTGATACATTTGAAGGTCTAAATATTTTCCTCCCGCAACATAGCATTGGAACATAACGTGACACGGAACTAAACACATTTCACTTAATTCTGCCACATTCCAACATGAAACCAAGTGTCTTCTGGATGTAGGATTATTCTTAAGTTCATTTATTAAAACTTCTATTTGATTTATTCCCTTTCCATAATAAAGATCCCAACTATCGTCAACATAATCTTGCCATGCAACCATCTGAGCACCATAAATAGGGCCAAGATTTCCATTCTCATCTGCCCAATATTTCCACAATGACTCGGCCTCAGTAAATCCTGCTAATGTTGTCTCCCCGCGAAGGAACGCCAGAAGCTCAGCAACTACTTTTCTATAAAGAACTTTTTTGGAAGAAATAAGTCCTATTAATCTCTTGTTAGGATTCTCTACTCCTAATGTATAGGCTCCCGCGGGTCCTTCGGTTACAAAACTTCTTAGATCATACTTATACTGGTATCCAAATACAGATAAAGTACCTACTCCTGTACGGTCCCCCCGTTCTTCTCCATTCGTAAGCACGTAATCAACCATTTCAGCATAAATTTCATCAATCAATTTCATTAATCTGTTCCTTGACTTGATCTTTAATCATCTTTGTCCTCTTTGAAGCAGGACTTAAAGAATTTCCAAATCTATATTTAGTACATAACGAACATCTTATGTGTCGTTTTGACTTCTTTCTTTTATAATGAGACATATATTACCCCCAACTTAATCTTTTATAAGATTGTCCTTTTGCTGATTTGATGTTGTACCAATTATCTATAAAATCCATATAGATTTTTGCTACTTCTTTAGCTTTCCCGCGAGCTTCTGGAGGAACTACAGGATGTCCTATCTTCATCTCGTTTATAAAATGAAATGTGTCCCATAAACCACAACGAGGAAAACTTCCATAACTCTCTTCTTCTATTACAGCTTTATAAATCTCTCTAAAATAGGGAAGAATAGAAACTTTCGCTGCAATTAGTTCATTATAAATTTTAGTTATTTCTTCATTAAAGGTCCAGGCTCTTTTGGTATGGGAAGAATAACATCCATTCATACTGCACCCGCGGTTCCATAGCTTAATAAACCTGTCTCTATCCATCTAATCCTCCAACACAAAGGAACGATAATTTAAAACCTGTTCGATAATGTGAGCAGCAAGTTGTTTATATTCACAATCTGGATTTTCAAACATTCTCTGATCATATTCAGAACAATAGCCATAACCCTCTCCAATAGAATCTGTTTCAGCAATCATTTTAGCTATTTGAAAATGTAAATCTTCATAGACTATTGTTGGAGCTTTTCCAAACTTATGTTCAATAAAATTCATTCTAACTATGCCCCAGTATTCCTCTATATCTCGATTCATGCATCTTGCATTGACATAACGGCTCACTACAAGACCTTATTTTAGAATTAGTTAATTCAGATCTAACTACAGACAACCTCATCATCTGTACTTTATTTGGATTCTTATTCATCCATTCTTTAAATTCTTTTATTTGATCGTTGATTGACATTTTTAACTCCTTCTCCCACGTTCTCTCGAAACAAACAGAACAAAAATCTCGCTCTATGTGAGAAAGATAGATTGTTCCACATTTCCAACAAGAATAATTCATAACTCTTTCAATATCTTAGAGGAATCATACAAATAATCAAATGATTTCTTTATAAGATTTTTTATTTCCTCCGCAGAGTCTTTATAACAAGCATCAGACAATAATTTCTGAATAACCTCTATATTATCCTTAAGATATAATTTCCTTTGTTCTTGCGTACACTGAGGAAATGCTTCACACTTACATTCTTGTGCTTCTTTAGAACAAGAATTACATAACTCAAGATTACATCCTATGTCGTGAAGCTCATTTTTCTTAGCAGCACACTCTCCACATTCTACATCGCAAGGTCGGCGGGAGACATATTCTCCATATATAAGATATTGACTCCAATCTTCTTTAACCAAGCTTTACCAATACCATATCTATTTCTCTAACTTCTCCTACTATAGGAACTTCTTTCTTAATTCCTAATAAAGTATTAAACTCTTCTTCTGTAGTTAATGAAATCCAACTCCATTGAGGACGATGTATTTTGCAATCTACACAATTAAAATAAAATCTTTTCCAACCAGGTTCCTCAAAAACGAGATAATGATTAAAGTTATCATTCTCTAAAACCAATTGATAAGTTGAGCCACCAACAGGTACCAAGTCTTGACGATAAGAATGTTCTATAAAATAGTGTAAAGCCTTTTTACCTATAATAGATAAATCCATCTTCATTCCTTTATATAATTTGTTATTATTACTTCTGGCTTTAGTCCCCTCCCCGCGGGGGTGTTGCTACAATTATAGTTTATTTGGTGAGAATAAATATTAAAATCATTATAAATTTCTCGTACAAATTGATCATCGTTAAGTGTAAGCATCCACTTAAATTTAGCAGCTTTTAACAAATCTCTAAGTTTAACTTGATCTGCATCTGAAAATTTCTTTCCTCTATAAACAGTTTGACAATCTCTATATGGAGGATCTACAAACATAAAGAGGTCCTCCCCGGGAGGTTGATTAACAATATCTTCTATAAGATCAAGACCATCTGCACAAAATAAATAAGTTTCCTTTATTCTACTATTAATAAGATTCATCCATTCTTTAGTTAGCAACCCTCTACCAGTAGTTGCTTTTCCCCAACTACTATTACATTCTCCTTTTTCATTAAATCTTATTATTCCATTAAAACAATGTTTGTTAATTAAATAATAGTTAGCTGCTCTCATAAAAGGAGATTGAGTAGAAACAAGTCTTACCTTCCACTCCTCAAAAAGAGTTTTTGCATTTTCTTCTGTTATTCTTTCCAATTGTTTTTGAATATAAGTAAACAAAGTAATCTGAAATAATTGAACATATCTGTAAAAATTAATTACGTAAGGATCAAAATCATTCACTATCTCTAATTCTACTTTTGGTTTTCCAAGTAGAACTCCACCTGTTCCTAAGAACGGTTCTACATAAGTTTTATGAGAAGGAAATCTTTCATACAATGTTCTTCTATTTCTTGTTTTAGCTCCTATAAGTTTAATAGGAGGTTTTAATATTCCTTGATAATACATGTGATTTCCTCCCGCGTTACTTTCCTGTAAGTTCTTTTAATATCTTTTTAGCTTCCGCAATTTGTGTATTTCTCCAATGTACTGTGTCTTGAGCTTGAGATCGAGAACTATAAATATCTTTAATATCTACCAAAAAGTTTGTTGCCAACAATCCTACTTGTATTTTATTTTCAGAAAATACTTTATAAAAAGATATTGTATGTTGCATATCAAGAATATGAAACTCTTCTTTAGTAGAAGGGATCACTCCTTGTTTACATCCACAAGCTACACTATAATAACCCATTCCGTCATCCCGGTCTAGGGAGCCTGTTCCACTACATGTATTACAGATATTCTTTATCTGATCTCCATAAGAAATTATGTAGACTTTCGTTCCGATTGGATAAGGTAATTCAATGTTCATTCCTGAACTATAACATAACCTCCCGCGGGAGGTCAAGCATTTATCTTATAGGACATGATCCTGAGGAAGAACATTCTAGTGAAGTAGTATTAACATCTATTTCTGTATCTTCATACTCCTCATTTTCAAAAGCAGTAAGAAAATCAAAAAGCTTTGATAAGTCAGGATTAGGTTTTAATTGGTCTTCAGCAATAGCTTCATAAGGCAATTGAACATAATTTACATTTTCAGACATATCTTTATTTGCTAAAGCTATGGCCACGGTATCATCCCAATTATCATAAATCATTTCTTCCATAAGTTCCCATTCTCCGGGTCCCACAGTCAAAGTACATGAAACATTCTGATCACAATATTTTCTCATTATATTCAAGTATCTTTTATACTGAGATGTTGCTGGTTCATCATTAGCAGCTATTTTAGCTCCAGAAGAAACATAAAAAGAAAATACTGTTCTTTCTGGAGAAATCATATCAGCTTCATTTGGAACTTCTAATGTTTTTAGTGCTTTACATAAAGGATCTAAATTACTGACTTTATATCTTCTTATATAATGAGGAGCATAGGATCTATGCATTCCACAACTTGTAGATGTGGCTAATAAGGAGACAGAACCTTCAGGCTTCAACAGAGTAACAGCTATTGGTCTGGGAACCCTCATTTCAAAAGCATATTTATCGGCCTCATCATTAGCCCAAAAATCCAATTTTTCATACAAATCTATGGCTTGAAAAGATTCATGATCCCATCCTAATTGATCTAGTGCATCCATTAATCCAGTAAAGGATACACCAAGTAGTCTATCTCTTTTAGCTACCTCCTCCCATCGCGGGAGGGACCAACTCACATTAGTTATACGAAGAGCTATTCTAGTTGCAAGCCTATGACTCTTTTCCAATAGTTCCCAATCAAAAGATTCTCCTTTAACAAAAGAAGTTAAAAAAGAACCACTTAGATTACAAACTCCCCGGTCCCCCAAAATCGCCTCCGAGCAAGGGTTTACAGCTTCTGCCCATGCTCTACGTTTTTGAAGAGATTCAAAATTTAAGAACCCAGGTTCCCAACTCTCCTTTACTCTTTGTAAAATTTCCTTTATTTTCTCTCTGGAGGGTCTTTCTTTTAAAACTATAGTGTTATTAGATTTTCTTCTGTGTTTTAACTCTGGCTTAGAAAATAAATCTAATTTTGCATCTATAAATTCTTGATCATCCGGGGAGCCTAATGCTATTTGAGCTGATCTTCTTACTCCTCCTACTAAAACATTTTCAGCTATAATATTTGCTAAATCCATACATGCTACAGGAGTGAGTGTTCCATTACAATCTTTAATTATCTTTTCTAATTTAGAAAACATAATTTCTAGTCCTTTAGGTCCTGCTGCTCTTCCCCCAAATGTATTAATTCTAGCTCCCGCGGGTCGTACCCAATTATAATTAAAAGTAAATATCTTCTCTTTAGAAAATATAGGTTCTGAGACTAATTCATTTAAAAAACATCTAAGGGCAGAAACCCAGCCTTCTTTAGAATCACCTACTCTTATAGTATAATAATCTGATCCTGAAGATCTTTTGATTTCAGTTCTTTCTCCATTAAATCCTGCATTAATGTATTCATAATCCACATGTTGAACTTTAAAATTGGTAATTAGTTTAGGAAACTTAGCAACATCTTCTTTTAAAATCCTATAACCAACTCCACACCCTAACATCAGTAGGTGAAACAAATCACAAAAATCTTCCAATTCATCCAATACTACGGCAGAACAATTGTAATTGCTTTCAGCCCATTTATTAGCTGCTTCTGTTCCTCCAATCCAATATGTTCTCCCCGCGGGGTATGTATATAAATGAAAAAGCATTTCGTACATATGTTCTGCTTCTTGGATTAGATAATCTCTTCCTTTATGTCCTGAATAAAGAGACACATTATACTCTACTACTCTCTGTATAATCTCATTCCAGTATTCTCTTCTTTTCTTATCCTCCCGCCATCTCGAGTACTTACTTAGATAAGTAACTTCAAACAAAACTCCTGCATTTTTGGGCCTTACTCCTTCGTATTGTTTCAAAAATTCCTCAGACAAAAAACTATCAGACGTAATTGGATACATCTATAAACTCTCCTATTGAACAAAAAGACAAGACGGAATCCTGTCAAACCTAGTAAATACAGCCTTTTCAAGCATTTAAAATTTTATATCTGTTCTAATATTTTATCAGCTTACTAGATAAGTTACTAGTCTAAACCTATAAATTTATACTCGTTAAACGCCACTTTCAGCTTCTTAAAGAAAGTTTTATCTTGATTACTGTATTCAAATACTTTAATAATTATCTCCCGCACATCTTTAACAAACTCTACAGTATCTATAAAAATAGTTGTAACTTGTTTACATGTTCCATCTGTATAAATTTCTGAACTGTATTTAGCTTGCAGATGTTTAGAAGAATCAAATACAATTTCTAATCTGTGAGAATCATTATCTTTATTTAAAGACAAATAGAAAGGTCGAGTATCTAAGTTCTCTATTGCTGTTCTTATATCTGGATCGTTGTACCTCTCGGGGGGAAAACAATATAACAAACTGCTAGGGTTTAACATACAAGCTCTTCCTAATGCTTGTAATATACATACTGATCCTATAAAAGGACTAAATAATTTATATTCTGCTTCCCAGGCTAGTTCTTCTATAAAGGATAGTAAATAAGATTGAGCAACATCTAGAGTAATAGTTTTTTCCATAACAAAATTCTAACATAAAGATTAAAATTTGTCTAGTCTTCACCCTTAACATATTTTATTACCTTTCCTATTGCCTCATAAAGTTGTATAAGTTCCTCTAAGGTAAAGGTTCTTGAAGTAAATTCACCATATCCACAACCACCATCTGGATATAAATTTTTATCATTCTCACATCTACAAAAGAAATCCAAATGATGACTATGGATATTTCTAGGTCCAATACAATCATTCATCGACATCTCTATCTTATGTCCATCAGACACACTCAAAAGAATAGAGTGGTTACTAATCCATCTTTCTCCAATTTTAAATACTTCTGATTTCCTATTTATTATTTCCTTTTTAGCAGGAAGGAAAAGGAAGTGTCGAGTAAACCAAGTCATCTATATCTATCCCACAACTCTTTTGCTTCTTTAAAACCTAATCCAGAAACATCTCTTATAAGTCTAAGAGACTCTACATGATCATTTCCACGAGGAAATAATTTAACAGCATCAATAGCCAAAGTATCTAAATTCATGCCTCCCGCCATTCTTTCTTTATATTCTTCAATCAATTCTTTCCATTCTTTTTGTTTCTTAGCATGTGCCTCTAGTTCCTCCGCGGATGGGGCATAGAGTTCAGACTCTAATCTTTCTATTTCGTCTTGTAATTCAAATATTCTTTGTCTTATCTCATCTTTTGTCATGGTAATTCCTCCTCTCCATATCTTTCCTCCCATAACTCTATAGCATAACTAAATCCTTCCCAATTGTCAACTCCCGCGTGCTCTAGGCATCTAAGCCACCTTTCTTTAGCTTGGAGTTTTTCCAATTTCTTCTTTTCTTTGTCCTTCACAACATAGATCTTTTCAAAAGTAGCTTTATCTACCCAAGAATATTTAGACGTTTTTGGATCTTTAACTATGTAATCTCCTGGATTTATAATTAATGGTCCATATGTTCCATAATCATATTTATCTCCAAGATGAAGAACATAATAAACATCCTTACGGTGAAATTCATTTGCTTCCATCTTTTCAATAGTCCAAGGAGCTTCCATTCCTGGAAACCACTGAAAAGCTTCTATTTTTGTAAGGTATTTTTTAAATTCCATCTATAAAATTCTCTACATCTTTAAAATAATGAAAATGTTTAGTCTTTCCTTGCCAAGTTAATTCAAGTGTAGACCATTCTGCTAAACCTGTCGCCCATAAAATATAAACTATTCCCTTTACTTCTGCTGACCACTTAAAAAGATTATTAACCTTTACAGATTTAAAATATCTAGGCTTATATGTAAACCATTCATCTATTTTCATATTCTTTCTGATAAAATGCAATAGTCCTATTAAGGCCTTCTGAGAAATCTACTTTAGGACTCCACCCGCGGGAGCGCAACTTAGAAGAATCTAAAGAGTAACAAAAGTCATGTCCTGGTCTATCCTCTACATACTCTATTAGATCATAGTGCCTCCCGCCGAGCTTACCTATTATTTCCATCACAACATCTATATTCTTTCTTTCCTGTTGTGCGGAAACATGCCAGATATCTTTTCCTGTTCTTATTTCGATAATCTTGTTAAAAGCGTGACAGAAATCTTCTACAAACAACCAATCTCTAAAATTTTCTCCCTTTCCATATATAGGAATCTTTTTACCTTCAAAGATTGATCTCAGAATCGTAGGAATAAACTTCTCTCCGTGTTGTCTAGGACCGTAATTATTAGTAGGTCTAACAATATCTATTTCCATCCCATATGTCTTCTTATATGCATTACAGAACATCTCTCCCGCGGCTTTTGAGGCTGAATAAGGAGAAGAAGGATCAAATTCATTAACTTCATGAATTCCTTTATCCAATTTCCCGATATTTGTTTCCAAATATTTATAAGGTGATTCTGGAATCCTATAAAACTCCATTAATTTTGAACCAAATTCCCCAGTCAAACCATTCATTATTGAAACTTGATTAGGAGAATAATGTTTTACACACTCATCCGTACTTATATGACAAAATGGAATACCTAATTGCCTACATAATTCCAAACAAGCTACAGTTCCAGAAACATTTGTGTGAACAAATGGAGAGGCGTCTGCTATAGAGTTATCTACATGACTCTCTGCAGCCATATGAATAAACAAATCAGGTTTCCAGACTTCTATTGCCCTTCGATGATTAGCAATATCTACAACATCTGCTCTAATTATTCTTGTTTGTTCATCCCATATTTCTATATTATGAAGGCTTCCCGCGTAAGTCTTCTTATCTATAATAAGAATCCTATCTTCTGGGTGAGTTTTCTTCCGCAGGTTTACCCAATTACTTCCTATAAACCCAAGACAGCCCGTAGCTACTATATTCATCCTAGAACAACTCCAAGATGAGCATGATCATCTATTGTCAGTACATCCTCTCTTTTTCTAAAATCCATCTGTATAGTATACTTCTTATCTGATGGAGGAAACCAACAAAGCCCAGTAGTTATATCTTCCATAGTTAAACCAAAATAACCTAATTCTGGATACTTATAAAGAACTACAGTTTCTGGATCTAATTTTTCTAGTCTATTAATTAAATCTCTAACACGTAAAATATCTTTTTGTGTATTCATTCTTCTTGAGCCTTATGTGCTGCCTTATGCCAATCTCTTTTATATTGTAAAAGAATATCTGCTGCTATCATAGATCCGCTGGCATAAGCTTTAAGTATTTCTATAAATTCCTCTCCGGATAGTCTTGTTTTTACGTCTGTTCGACTTACAGAATCAGAAAATAATCTGATAACTGTTTCCTCCCAGAATCTTGATTCCTCCGCGCTTTCCCTTCCATAAATCGGTACATGTTGCATATATTTCCTCCTTTTTAAAACAAGGCAGCGTGCTATCGTTACACTATCAGCTTATTTCTCTATACTCACAAATCTTCACCCCTGTTAACCCCATCTTTTTCTATATTTATCCTAGTATTCAATATAGACCGGGAGGACCTCCAATCTGGCGTGAGACTTTTTCGCTGGTCGGAAGCTATCCAACTCTCTACTGCGTTAACTCTTATACAGACACTTCCTCCCGCGCGAGGTCTTCTAAAGGAGCTTCTGCTAAAATAGCTTCTTTTACAGAATTCAAATAAGGAATACATTCTGGCTCAAAACAAGTAGAAGGACAAGACAATAATCCATCAATAGTCGCTTCCAGATGCCATCTAAACATAGAATTTTCTATACCGTAGGGAATACCAGTCAATTGTTTGGGTCCATAAGAATATCTTTTATCTTTAACACCCGTATTATTCAAACCAGCAAGAGAATAACCAGGATTTTCCATTGTTGTAAGTAATCCAAGTTCTCCAATTTTTCCTAAGGCGCACATAGATCCATCTTTTCCTTCCGTCTCGTTAATACAAGCGGGTGCCCAAAGTACTTCTTTTAATTTTTCTAAACTAATCATTATTCAATACCTCATCCTTTTCTTCTGTTCCAGGTCGTACACCCGCGGGTGTTTTAAATCCAACATTCTTAAGCATATTGATAAGTTCTTCTCCTTGTGTCAACCTTTTCTCAGTATTTTTACTGAACTGTACAGCTACTACTAAGTTAGCCAAACAAACTAACAAAGTAACAATACTTAAAACAAAAGGTCTAATCAGAAAGGTGACTACTATTGCATAGAGATTTCCAAACTGAGAGGCAAATGGAAGATGAACATGTCCTACAATAAAGAATGCTAAAGCTAGTGCAATTAGCCAAGAGGAGCAATTCTCTGCTGCTATGATCGTTGCTAGGATAGTACCATATAGAGTTCCTGCAACTTGTTGCCTTACTTGATCTAACATTTTAGTTGTATTATTATTTTTCTTTTTATTAACCATATCTATGTTTAATCTCCTTCATAGGTATCTGTCTTACAGAATAGTCGCCTCCCGCGAGGTTGTCAAGTAAAACTACTCCTCTCCACCACATATTTTGAACACACCTACTTACATAAGATTCCTCATGTTCAAAATAACATCCAGCAACCAATGAATTAATTCTTTGGCCAGAAGGCAGGGTTTGACTGTCATAATCGAATACATGAGAATGACCAACCACACAACTTCTATGCATCTTGTTGTTAAGAGATCTTGCGGGAAACATTCCACCAATAGGTTTGTTCATCAATCCGCTTGGGAAATAATGACTAAAAAATACTCCTTCTATCTCTATAACATCTAAAAATGGAACAACTTGCCATCCAAAATCCT
>FRDC01005227.1_pt3 | contig 22588 bp, 31 predicted proteins | sample 1106171 | NCBI WGS metagenome assembly FRDC01 (sample SAMEA3930566, study PRJEB13176) | freshwater metagenome | biome: Drinking water system; feature: drinking water; material: water | place: Singapore | collected 2014-12-20 | reverse complement strand
TTTGTTACCATTATTCTCGCCATATTGTCTTCTGGCGAGATTTAAAGATACAGTTAAGTCAGTCATGACTTTGATCATAGTTTGTTGTTCTTTATCCGCCATATAGCTACTTATGGCTTGGTCGGATACAGAACCTTTGTATAATGTTTTATATTGTTTTGTATTGAATTTCATATTGTTCTCTGGTGCGCCCTGAGAGATTCGAACTCCCATCGAAGTTCTTATGAGGAACTGGCATTGACCGTTATGCTAAGAGCGCTTAGGTTGAATTTCTTTAATGAACAAATCTTGGCCATTAAAAACATAAAAATCTTGGCTGGTGTTTTTAGGAACTCTAGCTTTAGAGATGTTTTTCTTGGTTGTTGTATCTTTAGCTGTAACCAAAACTTCCCAATCATGGGTTTTAACTGTAACTGTAGTTGTCATAATCTATCTTTCATAAAAATGGTGCTCCTTAAAGGTTACGATCCTTTGCCTAGTCCTTACCAAAGACTTATGCTACCATTGACACCAAAGGAGCAAATGTATCATACATGATACATTAAACGGGTTAATGTGTAATACATGATACATTAAATGGCAACTCTACAAAGATTCGAACTTTGTCCTCCAAATTAGAAGTTTGGTGCGCTATCCTATTACGCCATAGAGTCATTACTATCTATTTAGCGAGTGTAAACAGATAACTGTCTACCCTTCGATTGAGGTAGGATAGCAGAACGAACATCGTCTGTCAACTTCAAAATTCCGTCCATGCTGGCCTTGTTGATTAAAGCGCCCCAAGCGTTATAGTGCTTAGGCTTGATGCCTTGTTCTTCAAGGGTCACACGAATTTCTTGGCCAGTATAGCCGCTCTTACGTCTGCGGAGCGATTTGATAGCCTGAAGTCCTCTATCCATAAATTTAGCAGTAGTCTTAGTTGTTTTTGTCATAATCTATTCCTTTGTTACGAAGTTTGTTATTGATTTGAACACTGGTTCAATGGCTTTGGCACATTCCAAGGCAATTTCCCGATGTTCTTTTTGTGTACCATTTCCGGTACGTAGTTGAATGTAGTGAATCCAAGTGCGGATTGACGCATTCATTAGTAGGGTGGAGGGAGTAAGACCTTCCGGAAGAACCGATCTGGCGACTTCCTTGGCTATTCCTTGTTCAAGAGCCGCTTGATAAAGCCTATTGCTTTCTTGAACAATAAACTCCTGCTTCTCTTGCCACCATCTTTTAAGATCATCATTATCAGTTTCTAATGAATTTTGACGATTCTTAAAATCTTGCAACCTAGCCTCTTTATAGACCGGCAATTCCTCGACTACAGCATAACGTGTACTATATTCTTGGAAAGAGGCAGATTTATGCCTTAAAATCTGTCTTGCAATATCCCTAGACGTTTTTATTTCTAAGCAAACATTTACCATCTCAAAAGGAGACCAATGATTATTCTTAATCAAATATTTAATTAATCTTTCATCATCACGATCTTGTGAATTTTGATTAGATGGATTAGAAACTCTAGCACAATATGCTATTTGTTCATCAAGTGATCGTCCATCTGAGTATGAATATGATATAAGTTTTGCGGCCATATGTGGCTCATTATCCTCTATTTTGGTCTATAAGCGGCCATATTTGGCCCATTATTCTAAGTTATAAAGTGTCATTTTGGACTTATTACATCCGACAAAGAAATTAGGCAGCTTGGATATGTCCTCATATCTGTTTTTGCTAGCCTGCTTGACTAACAGCTTACCCATTTTCTGCATATGCTCATCTGCATAAATGCTAACCATGAAGTCAGCAGTGAACGGAATGCCAAATGACTCTGATGTATTCTCCGCCCCTACATCCGACTTCTTGAAACCTTCCCTGTTAACTTGGGTAGCGCTCCAAACAGCAGCGTTTCTTTCTTGGCCTAATGCCCTAAAGTCTTCTGCAATGCCCTTGACGTAGGAATAAGAGTCTGAAGGCTTATATCGGGTGGTTGCACAAATATTCAAGTAATCGATCATGATAATTGTAGGCTCAAATTTCTTTTTTTGATGCAACTCATCAAGCAACATTCGATAATGATCTGTAGTGGAAGCGCAAGTTGGATATTCCTTGATGAATATTCTTCCATCGGTTTGATTGTGAATGCTTTCAAGAGCCTCGTTATAGACACTCCATCCCATTTCCTTAATCTCATTCACTTCGACGTTGAGGAGATTAGCTTCAATACGTTGAGCTATCTTTTTGTCAGCCATTTCGGCGGTAATGTAAAGAACGTTGTGGCCGTCTCTTAGATAATCGGCAGCCAAAGAACACAACGTCAATGACTTACCAGCGCCAGTGCCGCCCAAGATCATATTGAGCGACTTGGTTTCAATGCCTCCATTCGTAGCAATGTTGAATTTTTCAAGACGGAATGGTATTTTCTTTAAGTCTGATCCTTTACCAGTATAGAAATCATATCTACTTTTTGCTTCAGCAAAAAACTCATGGCCAACCGAAGTGTCAAACGACACCGCCAAAGCATTAGAAACAAGATCACGTATTTGTCCCTTTGGCTTGGCGCTGTCTTTGAGAATGTCCACCGACTTCAAGATAGCAAGCGTCATAGCTCGCTCTTGACACCATCTTTCTGTTTCATCAATAAGCCATTGAAGAGATTGTTCAGGATCAACCGGATCAAAAAGCTTCTCAACTAACAGTATAGATTTCTGCTTAAGGTTATCATCAATCTCAAATTCAGAAATGAAAACCCCTAAAGTATCTTTGGTTGGTCTTTTGTTATACTTCTTGAAGAACTTATAGATAGCTTTAAAACAAACATTGTGTTCGTTTTGAAAGTATTCAGTTTTTAAAAAAGATATTACCTTTCGACCGTATTCTTCATTCCCCAATAAGTTTTGCAGTATTATGGTCTCTAGCTTGTTCATGTAGTTCCATTTGTTCTTGTGGATTATCGGAGCTATTTATGGAGTATATAATGGCGGAAAGAACATCACCAATGTACTGCTCAAAATGTTTTTTGTTTGTTATTATTTCGCCCGGATCAAGCGTGACCACGTAATTGAAACTTAAGATTGCCTGAACTTGGTCTTCCGAAGCTTTAGCAGAAATTGCGCTATAATAATACTCAACACCTTGATATTCGCCTCTTAGTAATTTGATTGCATAATGATTTTCATCTGTTGGATGATCAATAAACATATAGTCGATATTTTCTTTTAGCATATTACTCAACTTCTTCCTCTTCTTCGATCTGCGTTATTGGAGATTTATTCAATTGAAATTTCTGTTGCACATATTCTTTGAAGTTTGTTCTATCAAATATGTTATTCCAAAAATCGGCATTGTTAGTTTCTGATCTACGATAATTCTTTTCCGCCAACACTTCTCCAGTTAAAGGATCGACCGGGGAATACCAACCAGCCTTTGGCTTAATGACGTAGCCGCCTTCTTCTGCAATATCCAAAAGACCGGACCAAGTTTCAATACCTCCAGAATGAGTTACTGTAATAGGAATTGCGCTTCCCTCTTTGATAAACCTTGACTTACCAGCCTTGATGACAAAATCATATCCAGTAAGCTCGGTTCCTTCCTTGACTTGTCGTCTTCCGATGAACCATTGGTTATCCGCTGAAAGAAGACTTCCCTTCCCGCTAGACATGACATCCTTAGCGTACATCTCCATAGTCTGATAAACGTGATTGATTGTGATCAGCCAAACTTTCTTCAGTTTAAGTTGAGGCATTATGATGCGGAATAGAGATTTAAGGGTTCTCTGCCTTGTCAAGTCTTGTTTGTTTTCTCCGGAAACTGCATCGTTAATTTCTTTTTCCGATGCAAGACCACCTACGGAATCTACGATCATGATGATCTTTTCATCGCCAGTAAGAGCGTCGAATAACTTGCTCATTTGTATCTTAAGGTCTTCAACGCTCACAACCGGAGAGTGAAGAACCCTTTCAAAATCCATATCAAAATTCTTGAAGTACTCTTCCGGCGCTCCAAATTCATTGTCAAACCAAACCAATTGAGCATCCGGCATAGCCTTCATCAAATCGGATGCTATCTTGATAGCGAAATTAGATTTAAAGTGTCTGGATTCCCCCGCAATGGCTAGATGGCCCGGTTGAAATCCTCCATCAATAGAACCGGAAAGAGCTATGTTCAAACCGGGGACTAAAGTCTTAACTTCACGTTCCTTGATCTCTTTAAGCACCTTTGATTCATCTAGATAGTCTGCATACTTGTTATCTACAGCTTTCTTAAGTTTCTTCAATACGTCACTCTTGGCCATTATTATCTTCCTTTTTGGTTTTAAAACCTTTACCGGCTACTGCGTCAAGATTATCTCCAGCAGCCTCTATAACTTTAGTCAACCAATCTTGTTTATAAGCTTTCTTTTGCTTTTCATTCAAATAACTTTCGCAAAGAATTAGCTTTTGTTTATAAAATTCTATCTTCGATTCCAGTTCTTCAATCTTTTGATTAATAGGTGGAGAATTGTTTGGGATCGGATTAGCCGGAACAAATTGTCCTCTTACTGGTTCTGTAGCCAAAGCATCGTTAGCATTTATAAGCTTTTCTCTAGCTAAAGATTTGGCTACTTTAGGCGGAACTTTTTTCCCCAAGACCGCCAAAGACATATGATCTAAGTCTTCACGTTCTTGTTTATGCAATATTTCTCCACTACCGCTAAATCTTTGCCCGCCTCCTGCCAAAGCTTGATTTAACATACTAAATTCATCTATGTCTTCCATGTCGTATTCTCCAAAGCGAACTCAATCGCTCTTTCTGCTTCTTTGACTAATTTTCTCTTAGTCGGCCAGCCTCTGGTTTCCAGATGTATATCTCTGCCTAGTTCGGCTATCTGATCGGCTGTTATCATATATCGATTTTTTAGTGCGTTACAAGCTATCGAAACCATTATAGTATATAGTTTATGATACCATCCGGTTCCTACAATAGATTTATACTCAATGACAAGCTCTTCATTTACAAAAGGACAGTCTTTCCAAGATGTCCATTCTATTTTTGAATTACATCCTTCGACCTTTGATCGCAAATACTCTTGCTTCATTTCTATAGGCAGCAAGTCCAACAAATTGCCTTTGCTTTCTTTTTTCGGTAAAGGATAATCTCTTATCAATTGTAAAGGATTTATAAAGTCTCCTTTAATAATCTTAATAAAATTGAAAGCCGATGGATATGTGGCTGGAATGTAATACATTCTGCTCAAATCTTTAACTTGCTTGTCTCCTAGGTCTCCCATTCGTCTGTTAAGAGCATACCAGAAAGGCGCAATATCATCATGAATGACAATATCTGTAAGGGGAAACACCATCCTAAATTTAGGCGCATCTTCTTTTGAAGATGCCGTTGAATAGACTATCGTGTAAATTCCGCCAGTATCTATATCATCTATAGACCCTTGGAAATCATCAACATCCAAAGCCGCCCATCCGCCCCAATACAAGACTTCAGCATTACACCTATCTGCACCCTCGTTATAGATTGCTGGACTAATCAACGGCGCATGGTGAGCCTCTATAAACTCGTCTTTTTTAGGCTTCATTAAAGGGAGCCGTGAAAGCTTGTGTAACCATGTTTCAAAGTCTTCTAGTTTACTAAAAGTTATTTTATTGTTTGTTTTAACGTCATAGGAAGATTTAAATAAAGTTAAACTTATCATTCTAAAAAGTCTTCGGCTGTGATATAATCATCTACAGACCATCCCAAAGAATTGAAAATAGGTCTTAGAGGCTCTGTGTATCCTTTTTCAAATTGTGTTTCAAAGTCTACAAACTTGTGTAGTCCAAACTCAGGAGGAAGAACATCCGGATAAGCTATCACGTTTTCGCCAATCGGATTAGGCGTGATAAGATAAGTGTATTTAATCTTATCTCCGCTCTTTATAGGTCTATATTTATCTTCAATCCCTTTATCTTTTAACAGCTTGTTGTATAACAGGCTAGCCCTAACTTGTAATGGAGTACCTTTTTTGTATACTTTTTTATCATCATAATATTTCTCTAGGTTGTTAGCGCTTTTAGGAAAACTTACATCTTCTGGAGGCAGATTACTAAACTCTTTCTTAAATTCATCCATAAAATCATGAGATGTTTTGGCATCTTCCATCAGAAGAACTTTAAAAGTATTCTTCAGCTTATTCCGAATAACTTCCGGAGTTGTGGAACGAACAGCTTCAATTCCCATGACCTTAAGTTTTGGCTCTGTATAACGCTTGCCTTCCTTATCCCATACGTTAAGGATATATCGCTTCTTGGCCGTCCACAATCCTCTATCAGCAATCGTCTCCCGCTTCATCACCATTCGGTTCTTATAAGCGTTAGTCATTGTAGCCAAATCAGAATAACCCTTGTCGATAATCTTCTTGAGATACTTCTTGCAGAAATCATCAAGCTTATCGATAGGCTTTTCTTCTCCGGGTTTGATCAACGCTGAAAGATCAACGTAAATCGAATCCGTGTCGATTGCAATGATGTAATCCTTATCAGTCTTAAGACCATTATTGAGAAAATTATTAACTTCTCTTGCCGCCCACTTAATGCAAAGTTGTCCCGATAGAGTAATCGCCTCTGCAATTCTAATATCAAAGAATTGAAAATAAATGTTCGACATAGCTCCATAAAGAGAGTTTAATAGAATTTTAATGGCGTGTTGATAGTTGTCTAAAAGAAGAAGCTGATCTGGATCAGTCTCTTTTTCCATTTGACTCTTTATGTTTACACGATAATCATACAAACTCTCAACAATCTCGGGAATGAGACCTTGCTTGTCCTTTTTGAACAAAGCTCCATTAGCCGCCATAGCCAAATCGACTGGTGCAGTTATATTCTTATTGTAGTACTGATCAACAGTAACGCCATCCTGCATACCTACAATGGTTTCAGGGGACATGTTGTATTGGACAATAAGGTTAGGATATAGCGAGTTCAAATCAAATGAACAAACCCAATCATAGACTTTCGGAATTGGCTCCTTAACGTAGCCGCCTTCAAACGTGGCCTTGACGTTATCAACCCGACAAGCTGAAGGCACAATGCCTTTACGTATCATATGCCGATAAATGAAACTAGTCCAAATAGCAACAGTTCCTAATGTTTCCGAAAAAACGTTTCCGGTCATATAGGCGACCGTACAGGCTAGCTGAAGGAGCTTGGTCTTGCGCTCAATGAGAACTACAAGGTGGACATCTCGAATGTTATAATCAATGTAAGTTTGAAAGTTTTCTTTGTATAAGTTTGAAAGGTTGCCGTACTCTGAATAATCAAGTTTTCGTTCTCCCAACACAGAATACGCTATAGCGTCTAATCGGTAACTTTCTTGAGGGCCATAGACATATCCAAACTTCTTGAATACGTCTATGTAATCAAGGACCGTTATACCAAGAAGCTCATATGTCATGATCTTCTGGTTGTTTTCAAACACTTCCCGCTCGTATATGCGCTTCCAAGGCGAAAGAAGTTTATACACTTCTCCGCCAAGCTTCTTCAAGCGATTAATGATATACGGTAAGTCAAAACCTTTGATGTACCAGCCAGTAATGATATCTAAATCCAGCGCCTCCCAAAGCTTGAGAAACATCGCCAACAGTTCATCTTCGTTTTTAGCATGAAGATAAACTATCTTTTCTTTTGAGATTGAAAGATTGGACTGATCTTTTTTGTACTTCTGGCTATCGTGGGTGGCGATAACATAGTACTCATCTTTCTTGGTGCTATGAACGCATATCGATACGATAGGGTGATTGGCATATACCGGATCAGGAAATTCGTTTTCTGACACTACTTCGATATCGAGCGTGCCTATCCTGATCTTGGAAAGATCGAACTTGATGTCGTTAGGATAGTTCTCTTGAATGTATTGAGTTACAAACTTGGCGGCTCCGTAAACAAAGCCTCCGTTAGCAAAACCATACATGTTAAGGTCTTGCTGAGCAGCATCCATGTTATGATATTTGGTAGGGGTTAAATATTCACCTTTAAGGTTAGTGAATGGAGTGACCTTGTTTTTATCTTCGCCGTGAAAATATAAGGTAGGCTGAAAGACTTCTTTCTTTACAAGGCGTCTTCCATTGTCGTCATAACCACGAAATTCAATGTAGTTTCCATATTTGGAAACATTGGTGTAAAAGCTCATATAATCCCATCATAATCTATTCCGAAGATTCAAGTTTTCCGTTTTTCACATATTCAAATAAGCGCTGGGTCAATTCAGCTACTACAAGATCACTACCACCAGTCTGAATAGCTATATCCTTGGCTATCTTAAGACATTCAAGACGAATTGTCTGGTCTACTGTTATTTGATTTTTTGAAAAAGCGATCTCAATTGCAGAATATGCTTGTTCTAAACCTTCAATTCTACCAATCAATACTTCATAAAGTTCTTTGGCTTTTGTATTATTAAACATTATCATTTCCTATACTGTATTTGGCCTCAAGGAGCCAATTCGGTTTATCCTTAAATGAGATGATCTTGATCTTGTTCAAGGGTATCTTGTCTTTAATCATATCTCTCTTAAGAACTTCGACCAATCCCCAATCCTCCAGAAGCTGCACTATCAAATTTCTTCTGCCGATATCAGTCTCATCAAGATTAGCGGATTTACCATCAAGAAGAAACAGTTCCTTGAAATGCATTATGAAGTATCTTCCTCTCTTGTGGAGGATATGACACGATTGGAACAGTTTCTTTTCTTTGAAAGCAGGAACTCCTATTCTTCGGAGAGTTTCTTTGACCTTTAAGAAATCGTCGGGAGTTGGTAGTCTTACTTCTACTGCGTCCTTTTCCAAGGACCATTCATTGCTTTGCATGTTTATCACCTATAATCAGCACATAATGTTATTTATGCGCCGACTATAGATTATCTTGGATATGCGCCCTTTTGTTCCATACAAGCAACGGCTAAAGCGGCTACTTTTCTGATTGAATTAAGTGCTTTAATAGAAGCTTCTGGATCAGAGCCACGGGAAACCGCTACTCTGGCTTCGTTCAAATACTCTTCCATAAAAAGAATCCATGCTGCTACTTCATGAAAACCACCACTACTAGTGGTGTCTTTATTCCATTTACTGTCTTGATAGTTTCTTTCGGTGTCTATAGCATAGTAAACTTCCTGCCTAGTGCTTCTCATAAGGTTTCCCCTAGAGCATCAAGGTAAAGATCAAGCACAGCTTGTTCTTCTTTGAGTTTGGCTCGGTCCTTCTTGCGGATAGCCACGATAAGCTTCATGACTTTGGCGTCATATCCTTCGCCCTTGGCTTCCTGATAGACTTCTTTGATATCAGCCTTGATACCCTCTGCTTCTTCTGAAAGTCTCTCCACACGCTCTATAAACGATCTGAGGCGGTCTGCTGCTACGTTAGTTGTCATAATGTTATTTCCTTTCCAATTCACTTTCTTTGGTTGCTATTAAATGATACTCAACATCGGTTCCGGAGACGAACTTAACCCGTCTCTCCTTGAATAGAGTAACAGTATAATCATCATGCTCCAGCTTTTTAAGATGATGAAAATTAAGAACTAACAATAAATATAAATCTTTATTAACTGTTACTTTATCAATTGTTTTAATATAATTGTTATTTTGTTTATAAGCGGTAAAACAAACATTTCCGTGGTCTGCCTTCAAGGCGATAGTTTCAAAGCCCATTGCCGAAGCGGTAGCCATAGCCTCTTTAAGATCATTCCATTCCAGCGTAAAAGAAGCAAGTTCATCTGTTCCCTTTGGTCTACCCTTTGGAGCGCTGGTTATGTATGAGGGATTGTCAAACACATAATTAAGCTTGGATTGTCCGTGTGATATCACTAAATGATCTTCCATAAACTCGACATAAGGAACGGTCTTTTGGATAGTGAGAATTTTGATGAAATCCTTCAGCCTGCTTATTCCAATCTCGATAGGAAAGTCTTCCGATATCTCCGCTTCAGCATATAGACCCTTATCTTCTGATAAGGTTTGAATGATCTTTCCCGGCTTCAATATGATTGAAGAATTGATGCCGGAAAAAATTTTCAGTATATTTAACGTTCTATCTGATATTATTATTTTTGTCATTTATTATGTTTAAGGTCTGTCAAATACTTTTCTTCTTCAGCACTATTTTGTTTGTCGTGTTCATATAGAGCCATGAAAGCATAATGAATGATTTTCATCAAGTCCTTGCGTTGATCGGCTATTGTGCCTTTATGACCGTAGCGTTGAGCATACTTCATAACGTTTCCAAGAGTGAACCCTATACCATGTCCGCTATCGAAAATGAACTCCGCTGCTTGGAAGTTCCTGTCTTTTGAATAATGCCCGGAGTAAGTAGAGTCAACATACTTTCTGAACTCATCAATCAAGTCGCCTTCATTAAATTTGTATTTAAGCATCGGAACAAATCACATCCTCTTTAACGTGTAAATTAGCCGGTATATAAACAAAAGGGTAAATTTGATATTTTGTAAAACTCAAACCATTTTCTTCTATATAAAACAATGCATTTTGAGCAGTATCAAACTTTAAAGTGTATTCAGACTCTACTGATGTGGCAAAACCCGTTGGTGCAGTTTCTGATATAAACTGTTTTTCTTTTTCTAAATCTTTAATAGCGTACATAACTTTTAATTCTAGTTTCATTTAGGTAATCCTTTTCATGGTTGTGAAGTTTTTCTTTTTCTCAAACTGAATATGAGTATCTATCCTGTCTTCCAGAATAGCGCCCTTGTGTGAGATGACAAATATGTTTGTATCTTGCTTAACCAAATCAAGTATGGCGAACAGATTATCAACTCCATCTGCATCCAATGAACTATCAAATGTTTCATCGAGAATGAGAAGATTGGTGTTCACAGAATTTTTGAGTTTGGCTACGTCTCTCCATGTGAATAGCAAGGCCAAATCAATTCTCTGGCGCTCACCTTGAGAAAGTGAATAATAAGTTTGGGGGTCACGATGACGAACCTTTATTTCTTCTTCAAAGTTTTCGTCTAACTTCATATTAACAAAAAAGTTAAGAGTATCCAAATACTTGTTTATCAATCCGTTAATGATTGGAATGTACTGAAGCACTGCCTTAGCTTTGATACCGTCATCCTTCAATATATCAAGAAGAAACTCCTGATGTCTTTTCTCTTCTGCCTTTGTAATGTACTCGCCGCTCTTAACGGTATATTGATCCTTTAAAACAGCTTGTCTGTTAACAAACACAGCGACATCTTTGTTTTCTGAAATATCTTTCTTCAATTTGGATATATAAACAAGAATACTAGCTGCCGAATTTTTTGCAACTTGTATTTCATTTACAATTCTTTGCGCCTCATTAAGATCAGATTTGATTCTAATTTCAATAGGCTCAAGCTTTGCTAATAGATCAGTCTGCTTCTTTAAAGCTTCTTTGTTTTCTTCTAAAGATTTTCTAGTGATATCAAGATCAATTTCTAAATCCTTTACAATAAATTGGCGCTTCTCTTCGCTGATATCTTGATCACATGAAGAACACTTCAACCAGTTCAATGTTGACTGTATCTTGGCCTCTTTCTCCTTTATCAAACCAGTCAACCAAGAAACATTATTCTTGGCGGAAACCATAAGCCCATAAGCTGTGTTCTTTTTGTATTCCAAAGTCTCCATAGCCTTTTTGGCTATAACATCTTTGTTACCCAACTTATCTTCAAGACTTTTAATCTTTGTCGAATAGTCTTCATATTCACTTTCTTGTTTTTTGATATTGTCATCGATAGATGTTATAGCGACTTTCACCATTCGGTCGATATTGGCTATTTCTCCTGCTAGCTGATTGATTTCCATATCCAGCTTATGCATATCCATCTTCAATGCAGAATGGTCTTCTTTAAGCGTCTTGTTCATCGCAGTAAAGACCTTAAGGTCAAGAATGTCCTCCACCATTGAACGTCTTTGCGCCGCTGTCAAATCCATGAACGGCACAAAGGAAGACGAAGAAAGAATTACCACTTGCTTGAACGTATCGAAGTTCAAGTTAAGTATGTTCTCTTCAAGAAACTGCTGTTGATCCTTGCTACTGGCTGATTGATCTAACGGCTCTCCGTTCTTTTGGATTTCAAAGATGTTCGGTTTGATGCCTCGGGTGACGACATACTTGTTCTCTCCAATGTCAAAAGAAACCTTGACTAAACAATTCTTCTCATTGATCTTGTTCACCACTTCCGACTTATTCACCTTCTTGTAGGGCTTATTGAACAAGCCAAAGCAAATTGAGTCAACGATACTGGCAGATTTGCCAGCGCCATTATGACCAGACACAAGAACAGGAGACCCCATCATCAAATCTATGATGACAGGATCATCCCCAACTGAGAAGAAATTCTTAAGGTATAGTTCTTTAAACTTGATCATGTGTTAATGGATGCATAATATAATTTTTCAGACAAAGCTTTAAGAGTGTCCTTGTTCAGACTATTAGTGTCCGCCTCATCAATATAGGTTTTGATAAGAGATAATGTATCAGAGACTTTAGCCAAATCGACATCAACGTCTCCCCGGTCGAACTTGTTTTGCTCTACCATGGAAACTGATATGGCGGTAGTCATTATATCATTTAGGAGCTTGTCTTTTTTCTTTTGGGGAACTTCAACATCAATAATGATCTGACATATCTTATTATTGAAGAAAGATTTATCCTTTTCTAGTGCTTCTGATAGATTAATCTTTTCAAATACAGTTATCGGATTTCTGACTGGCGTTAGTTCTAACGTCTCGGTATCCAGTATATGGAAATACTTGGGATCATCATAATCAGCCCAAGTGAACTCAAGCTGACTTCCTAGATACTGAATGTTTCCCTTTTTGGACTTGGTATGGAAGTGACCAGAGAGGACCATATCGAACTTGGCTAACTCTTCGGGCTTCAATCCTTGAGCGGACTCAAGACAAGGAGAACCGCCTTTCTGAAATGGAAATCCTTCAAACTCAAAATGACCTATACAAACTTTTGCTTTTGTTTTCTTTATTACTTTACGAACGTCTTCGACGTTTTCTTCGTTAATCCAAGGAATTAAACAAATAATATCGTCATAATTAATTGGATAAGTAATTGGATCGATAAACTCACTATTTAAATGAGTTGTAATGCTGCTTAGCTTGTTTGTATTCTTATAGAATGTATCATGATTGCCAGTTAAAACATCCATCCTAATTTCATATTCTTCAAGCTTGTCTACAAAGACTTTCTTGTTTGACTCTATAGCTTGAACGCTGGCAGCGGTCTTTCTATTTTCGAAGTAATCACCCGCATGAATGATTCGCTTGATGTCATGCTCAAGCAGATACGGAAAGAAGACTTCATTATAAAATCTCTCCTGATAGTCAATCATCCACTCTGCGGAGTTTCTAGCCCCGCAGTGAGTGTCATTCAAAATTGCTATTTTCATTAACCTTTACGAACCTTACGGAATCCACGAGTGTAATGAAAAACACCATCGGCGTTTTCTTCATCTTTGGTTTTGACCATTATGCCTTCAACGAACTTTACGAAAGTAAAGTTTTGATCCGGCCTTGTAGAAATAAGTTTTCTTCTAGCCGCTCTATTAGGATATTCTGTGTAAATGTTTTGAGTGACCTTGCCTTTAAAAGGTTGGTTTAATGAAGTTCTCATTTGTTATCCCTTTTATGTTTTTATATCTTCGACGCTCTTTGCCATGAACCAATTCTTAAAGCTTTCCTGAATTACAGCTAATCGCTGTATAGCGTCAAGAATGTCTTGTTTGTCTGTTACAGTATTCTTAAACTTTTCCATTAAAATTTCAAACTGTTCAAAAAACAATCCTGATAAAGCAAGATCACTACAAGTGTCAATATTTTTTTCCGCCATTTTTAGCCCTTTCATCTTTGTTGTGATCGGAACGTTCACGGTTATAATAAATTTTCTTTATGATGGCTTCAGAAAAGTCATACTCTTTGCGGTTATCCGCATTGGCCTGAAGATAACCTATTAGATCACAAATACGAATTACTGCATCTCCAAGTTCAACGACAAGTTGCTTGTATTGAGGCAGCTTGTCATCATTCAAGTTCTTCCTGTCGCCTTCTAAGGCTTCACTGATCTCGGAATGGATTAAAGCCAACTTGGTTGGAACGTTCACTCCTCCATCGTGCCAACCTCTTTCCTTGGCGTCCTCATAGCATCTTTTGATGAGAGTATCCAAACCAAGCATGATCTCCCGATCATCTAGTTCTTCTCTCATCTCTTTCAATGGTTCTAATGAACCAAAAAGATTATCCATAATATCTTCTGACTTTTTATAATCAATCGCCATATTCACCTTCTTTAATGTTGTATCCGATTGCGTTTTCAATATACGCCCCAACCATCTCATCATCTCCATGCATGAAATCAAGAGGAATTGACTTGTTTATTATTGACTCTTTTATTTTAACTTCCTTATTCTCTTTTTGGATTCTTCTAACCATTGCATAAAAAGCTGTTCGAGTAAAATATGCGAAAGCATTCTGCTTACCCGATCTGGTCGGAGCATCAGGATTGTAAGAATAGATTGCCTTGAGGCAATTTTCAACAGCATCCATAACCATATCTTCTCTATAGGTGTAATTGATGAAGTTACGAAGATGAGATAGGTTCTCACATATCAACATGATGCCTTCTGCAACTTCTCTAGGTACTTTAGGAATTGGATTTGAATTGGATTTGGCTAGTCTCACACTCATTACATAATCTACAACTTGTTGTGAAAACAACTCTTTATTAATGTAGTCGTTAGTTTTTTTATTAGTTCTTTTATACACTTTTAACTTCCTCTAAAACATTTAAATAATTTTTATTCTATCTACCCCCCTTGACAAACGTTTTTTCGTCGCCATTAAAGTATATAGAATCTTGTTTTAAAGTAAGTTTAAAGTACTTTTAGTAATACTAAACTGTTCTCTTTACTTTTAACTTTTACTCTTACTGTATTCAAGTGAGAAACTTTTATTCGCTACGCTCATAAAAGTTTGGGTTTTAAAAAACCCATCAATGTACGCTTTGATTTTGATCTTCCACGAAGTTAACCCATCTAGAGCCAGTGAAGAAAGGGTGTTCCTTATTTTCATAGACGATATCTTTTTCAATATCCTTTTTAAGCTCTGCAACAGATTTTGTTTCGTTTGAAGATTTCAGTAAGTTTTTCAAGAAATCTTTATACATTAGTAAAGCATTATCACTAGGAGTAGAAATATTGCTTACGTTTTTCAACGATAAAGATATAGTATTAGTTTTAGATAGTTCAATATAAGGAGTTAAGAAATAATTAATATTCACGTCTTCTTCAGAAGAAACTATCTGAGACAAGACTTTAGCAGGGTTTTCAAACAAGAAAACATTATTTTCCATATCAGCTATTCTCAAGATAGCTATTATTGATTCACCAGAGACAAGCTTAACAAATTTAATAACCGACATTTCTTGTTTTTTAACTGGTTCTGAAGGTTTTTCATTAACAAGCTCTTTAGAAGGTTCTTGTTTCGGCTCTGACATGTTTTTACTTTCTATAACTGTTCGGTTTCTATTACATAGTCATATTCTTTTTTAGCATAAATCTTGATGCGCTCAAGCGCATGTCTCATTGCGTAATTATGCTCCCCATTCCAAGATAGGTCATCTACGATGTCGTAGACTTTGGTTGGGCTGTCCGACTTCCTTAAAACTCGTCCAATCATCTGAACAACAAGTTCATCTGACTTTGTAGGCATAGCCAGAATCAGATTATTGAGATTCGGGATATTAATGCCGGTAGAAAATGTGCCCATTGATGCAATAATAACAGCATCGGACTCAGATTCCATAATTTTTCTAATCTTTTCACGTTCTATAGTCTCCACTTCGCCGGATATGAAGTAGACGTTTTTACCTACCCTATCCTTTATTAACTCATAAAGAGGCTTTCCATGCGCCTCAACTCTTGAAAACAACAAAAGTGTATTTGATGATAAGCTTTTAGTCAATTCCTTTAAATATTTATTTCTTTTGTCACTATTAATTATAAAATCTATCTCTTCTTGGTATTTTGTCTTTCGGTTTAATTTTCTTTCTGTCTCTGAATATTTAAGAACTTTTACTTTGATTGGATGCATTTCATTTAAAACTCCCCGGTCTATCAATGACCTAGAAGTTTCAAGATTATATTCCGGCCCAAAGAGTCCTTCCACCAGAAGCTTTTCGCTTGGCTTGGAAGGTATCGTTCCTGTCAATCCTATACGATAGCTCGCATTGTTACAGTTCTCCATTATGTATCGGAGAGATTTGGCTTTGAAAGTGTGGGCCTCATCTCCTAAAACTGCTTCAAATTGAAGAAAGTAATCCAATTCTCTGGTGGCTATGGACTGCCATGTAGTGATGTAGATGCGCTTGTCTGGATTAATGTCCTTATATTTTGCGTATATGCGTCCACAGTAGCGTTCTACGTCCATGCCGTAGTCAGCGAAGTCAGAATACATTTGCTCAACCAGCGACGTTCTAGGGACGATTACAGCGATTCTACCTTCCATAGCATCCAAGAGCTTAAGAAGTATGATATACATCAGGAATGATTTACCTGATCCGGTAGGACTTTCGATCAGAATGCGTTTTTGTGAAAGAGCCGCTGAAGCGTATTGAAGTTGATAATCCCGTCTTTCAAATTTTGCGGGAAGGTTTGCTTCATCAAGAAGCTTGTTGACATCTGCAACAGAAAACTTATCAACATCATTGACTCCGGTTTCAAGAGTCACTTTATAGTTCAACTCTTGAGCAATACTCAATACTTCATTCAAGTGCCCATAAAGTAGATTGCAATTGGCTTGGCTGAAATATCGAACAGAACCATCCCACTTTCCTTTTGCATTCTTGAATGCGGGAGTGTGTTGAAAATTGGGTATGGTTACTGTGAGCTTTTTGGATAAGGCGTTTAGAAAATCGGGTGGACCCTCTATCTTTAAATGTGATTCATTTCTTTTTAATATACGTATCATGTCGTCTCATATAATGTCATTACATGCCAGCACGAAACTTTTCATTCTCAAGAATTAAATTTAATTTATTACCACGAAATTTAATATCATCAACAATATACTTTACGATTTCTTTATAAGTTTTTGCATCTTCGTAATCTGTATTAGCTTTTTTGTAATCTGGATGATTTTCAATGTACTTTTGCATTTCAGTCTTTAGCGGCTTAACTGCTCCTCCAAATGGATTGTATGGCCATCCTTTTATGTCCATTTCTTCCTTGGTCATTTTACCAGTAAAATAACGGTTAAGAATAAGCTCTACATCATCCAGTTTTTGCTTGGTGTCTGTAACCAAGGCAGAGGCTTCCCAATACTCATTCAGATATTTGGCGTGAAGATTGGCTAATTTGGTGCTAGCTTCATAAGTGAGATTAAGAGGATCGATTAAGGAATCCTGCTTCCATTCATTTATCAGTCTTTGATATATTTTCATAACGAACCTTATATATTTTTATTGAATTGTTAGTCCACATCCAGCTTTCTTTGGCGATCTGAACCATGTTATCGGTTCCTCTTCCACCGGGAAATGCTATTATGACATCTGGCTTTTCTTTAGAAAGCATTTCTTCATTTCGAAGATATCCTGCACGTTTACCATATTTTTGCCAATCTGCTGGATATCGACGTTCTTCAATATTTCGTGATCTCGCCCATTCGCCAGCTAAACTGTCTGCTCCAGTAGCGGCCCCATGAACTACACAATTGATTGATGGATTTTGTTTTAAAAAGGAATCAAGACACTTGAAAACAAAATGACGCTTGTTAAAATTTCTTCCGCCACATACTAATATTTTCATAATAAACTCTCATTTTAATCTATCTTGAAATAAGCATATTGGAACGTAGCTTCAACGGTAAGATACTCATCTGAAGCATCAGTCGTGTTAAGCTGGATCGATCCTAAGTTTGAAGGAAAAGCCGACACGAAGGTAAATACTTTTTGTGATATGTTTTTGCCGTTAAATATGTTCACTCTTATGTCGCTAACCTTTTCCGATAAAGGTTTGTCATTTGTTTCTACACAATCCTTCAACCAATTGAAGACCGTCTCATAGTTCTCCAAATCCTCCTTGAGAAGCATGGTGATAACCAGAGGATCAAATTCGTATTTGTCTCCGGGCATCGGTATGTTTCTTCTTGGGGTGGTGTAGTTGGCCGGTCCAGTAGAAACGGATGGAAGGGTGAAATTTTGAATAGTACAGTTCAACCCCGGATATCGCACGGAGTCTAGTGTAACCTTAAAGTTAGTGCTAGTTAAAAAATTATTGGTTTGGATCATTTAAGTTTTAGAGGAGCATATTGTTTGTTAAAAGAATCTTTAACTATCTCACGATTTTCATAATCAAATGGTGCTAGGTAAACTTCCCAAGTAACGGATTGACCTTTATACATCTTACCTACATCAGCTCCTTGCTTATCGAAGAATATGACCTCCAGATAAACTGTCGTATCTTGATTATCATGGTCTACTATATCTACAGATACTGTGTCTTTCCACCATGCATAGGCATCCGAATTGACCGGATTGGCCGGAAATTCTGCATGACCTTCAAATCTATCCCGCAAATCAAAATATGAAGCCGTGATAGTGCCAATCAGCTTAGGTTGATCATGCATATAAGATTCCGGAATCAAAAACTGATCAACCGGATTGGTAAATTTCTCTTTCTTTTCAACAACATGGGTAGTTGAAGGGCGGGAAGATTTCAATTCTTCCGCCATTTCCCTGAGAGCATCGGTTACGTTATAAGCCATAAGCTGATTTAAATCCTTTATTGTACTTATCTTTTTTAGGTTATTTTTGCTAAGTTATTGATTTATTTAGAAATCTTTTTTGAAAAAATATGTTGACATTAAGAAAAATCCTGCTATAAATGTCCTCAAGAACGAAGCATGGTGCTTCGGAAACATGAAAGGGAAGTGACTATGAAAACCGAATTTAACCTTGTCGAAACTCGTGGCCGGAACGGTCTTGCTGGCGCTCTTACCCGCCTTGCTGACGCACCGACCTTTGTTCGTGTCAATCTGCCTTCAAATCGTGCTCCTGTCAAGATGGGTGGTCGGGGTCGTCCCCGGAAATATCGTCTTGATCTTTTGCAAGTCGGTCAGTTTCTGGATGTCAGTGTGAACAAGAGGGGGGAAGCGGCTACCCGAACCTTCCGCCAGCGTCTAGCTACTTCGGTTATGCACTTCCAGAAGCGTAACCCCGGCATCAAGTTCGCTATCCGTACCTTCAAGAACGATGCGATCCGAGTTTTCCGGGTGGCCTAACAAAAAAGGGAGCCGAAAGGCTCCCTTTTCTTTTTATGTTTAATCCTATTATTGTAGGATGTTGTCAACTCTGAAGATACGGTAGTAGACGTTGCTACGGTTTGCGCCTTCGTCATCAGCAGCAGCCGATAGACCACCAGCAAACGGGTGAGCGATCAATCCATAACGGGTCTTGAAACCAATCTTAGGTTGGAAGGTGTTTTGGTCGATAGCACGAACCATGGTTAGCGGAACGTATGGGCAGTAGAACATACCAGCGTCATACGCATTCTTACCACGGAAGCCTACAGTGACGTAATCAACCGAAGAAGCATACGGGTCAATGTAGACCTTTAGGTTTCCATTGATGGTGCCGACAAAGGTGTTGCCGGTATCGTCAATGTTAAGACCATTGGTTTTCATCAACGGTGCGTAATCCATCACGCCAGCGGCTTCAAGAGCAGAAGCTACGTCCGAAGAACATAGGATGAAGTTACCCTTGCCTCTACGGGTGTCTTTTGCGACTTGGTTACATTCACGAGTGATTTGGAATAGAAGTCCTTTGAACTTCTCAACCGACCAACGGCCATCTGAGTCAGTGGTTAGGTTGAACACCCCATTAACCGCAGTATTTGCAGTTGAAGCGCCAAGCTTTGCCTTTAGGTTGATCTTACGGATGATTTCTCTATTGATTTCCGCAAGGATTTCAGCAGAAAGAATGTTAGCAAGTTCAGCCTCAGCATCAAGACCATGAATTGCTTTAAGGTCTTGCGCAAGTTCCATTGTGTAAGCAGCTTGTAGAGCACGAGTCTTAGCTGTTACAGTAGCCTTTTCGATTTGGAAGGCCATTTGTTGAAGTGTGCGAGCGCCAGTGTCGCCGATGTCTTCACCGATTGCAGTAGAGAACGCATCACCTACGCCGAATGAGTCGGCCACGGTGTCTCCGGTAGCAGCACCATCAAGCGAAGAAGTTAGCGGGTTAACGGCACCAACGTCATTGGTTCCGCCAGCAGAAGCGGTAGAAGAAGGTTCGCCAGCGTGTAAACCAATACCTGAGAAGTCAGTATCAGCTTCGTTGTAGAACGCTTCGGTTCCGTTTTGCGAAGTGTACTTAGAGCGTAGGCAGAAGATAAGTCCAGTAGGACCAGTCATTGGCTGAACGCCTAGAGTATCATACGCGATAAGATTCGGCATCGAACGGCGAACCAGCGAGATAAGAATTGGATTCCAGTTCTCAACTCCGCCGCCGGATACCGAGTTAGCCGCCACAGTTTCGGAAAGCATTCCGCCACCAAGCATCGCCATTTGTTGTGAGTTTAAGAGATTGTCTTTCTCTTGGTTTTCAAGTAGAATTGCGGTCGTAGCTTTACGATACGAGTCTTTGAAAGGCTCTGCACCCTCAACGTTAAGAACCGGGTTCCACTTCTTAATTAATGTTTGTACGTTAGACATTGTTTTTATCCTTGTTATTGTCTATTTATTGTTTCGAAGTTTTTACAAACTTTCGTTTAATTTTCTTGAGGCTCTAACATAACTATCCATTAACGTTCCATTACGATTTAAGTTAACATCTTCCATAGTTTCCAATAATGTATCCTCGTTTTCAAAGTTATTTATAAAAGATTGTTTTCTTACAGTTTTTTGTTCTGTGAAATACATTCTTTTAATATCTTTGACTTTGGCTTCAAAGTCAGCTTCGTCTTTGAACTCCGAAATCGCCAATGCTCTCTTTTCTAGTTCATTACCTTCTTTCAAGGTAAGACCAGTTTTTTGTCGAGCAATTACGGCTTCTTTCATCCATTTTACAGCTTTCTTTTTGTAAGCCATAGCTTTGTTAGTCACTTCTTCAATCTCTTCAGAAAGCTTGGAAACCTCATTTTCCTTTGCTTTTAATAGATTTACTTTTCCTTCCGGAACAGTGACGTTGTGTTGTTTGAACACTTTAAAGACGTTTGAAAGAAGACTTTCTGCAATCTCGGTTCTTAGACCGTCTTCGATTGCAAGCTTGTTTTCTTCCATGAAGTTGTCCACTACGTAGTCGATGTAAGTGTCAAGGTTTGACACTACAGCTTCCTGCATAGTCTTAGCTTCTTTCTTAAGTTTATTGGCGTAAAGCACTTCTAGATTTCTAGCTGCTTCATCGATACGTGTTTTAACAGCAGTCTCCATGATAAGCTTCACATCATTCAGAAAACTTTCTGACAGACCTTCCGCTTTAGCTGCTTCAGTAAGAGCGTCGAAGTCGCTTTCAAGATCGGTCTCAACAGTTTCTGAAACTAGCTGACTTACTTTTGTTTTAGCATTAAGAGCCTTTACAAGACCCTTTATTTGTGAAGCGCTCATTTCAGTAAGAGCGTCGATAAGTTTCAAGCTCTCTGCTACTTTTTCAGCAGTCTTGTCGCCTGTGCCTCTCTTATCTCCACGTCTTGCTTTGGCTTGGCTTCCAGTATAACCGGCTTTCACAACACCTTTTTTCATGTCGGCGGCTACTTGAGCATATGGCTTAGAAGCGCCTTTGAATTGGACCGCTAATACGCTAGCAAGAACCTTGTTGATATCATAAGGAGCAAGATCAATCTTAGGGTCCTTAGTCTTTCTGGTCTTGTTAGATAGAGATTTGGCGTCTTCTTCTCTTAATGGTTTACGTCTGTTGGTCACAAATGATTCTCCTATAGATTCGTCGATAGTGAAAACATAGACTTTCGAATTGCTATTGCTTTCTCTAATATATTCTTTTAATTTTCCACCAGAAATTACGCCATGCTTTCTTGAAAGGTCTTCAAGATATTGTCTTTCTTCTTCTTTTGGTCTTTCGCCCCCAAGATTAGCTTCGGGGTCTTCAAGAACTTCAATATAGCTCTTCTTGAATTTAGACCAATTTTCATTGGCGGTATCAGCGTCTGCATCAACGCTGTTCTTTTCTTCTGCGGTCACTCGTTCAATAACATTAATTACTTTTACGTCTTTGTACTTGGTAAGCACGACATGGTAAAAATCGTTTTCAGAAATTGCTTGTTCGCTTACAGTTGATCCTCTTGAGGATTTGGCGCTTTGAAGCGCATCAACAAGCGTGAAGATGTCTGACGGTTCCATCTTTGCGGATTCGGCAAATTCATTTGTGATCTTTTGAAGATACACGTCTTCTCTCAAGTAATAATTCTCAAAAGCTTCTTTCATTTCTTCGTCCGACATAGGTTCAGCTTCTAAATCTGAAGTTCCTTCGTCTTCGTCGTTGAATTGAACGATTTGTTGAAGAACGTCTTTTAGAGTGTCGAACAAGTCTTCTTTTGAGCCAGACCCCATGTCATCTGTTTCCAGATC
>FRDC01001191.1_pt2 | contig 22596 bp, 15 predicted proteins | sample 1106171 | NCBI WGS metagenome assembly FRDC01 (sample SAMEA3930566, study PRJEB13176) | freshwater metagenome | biome: Drinking water system; feature: drinking water; material: water | place: Singapore | collected 2014-12-20 | reverse complement strand
ACTGGGTCAGTTTTCGGTCAGCGGCAACAGGCTGGGTTCAGCGCGCCCTGTTGACCGGGCGATCGACCCTCGGTTCAACAGCACGGCCCGCCCGGCAGTTGCGTCATCGCGGCAGCTCGGAAACAGGCCGCAGGCGTGTTGTCGATCAGCGCGGCGCAGTGCAGACGTTCACGCTGTCGGAAAACGGCGGTTCCGTCTGAACAACTCGCTGGCGAGCAGGATCAGCTTGCGCAGGGCAGGTTCCGCGTCATCGCCGTGGCGGATGATCGGCGGGCACACGAACGCAGGCGCGCTTCGCGCACGGCACTCGTCTGACTCATTGCACCATCAGGCTTTTGGCGAGCGATGCACAGATTTGCCGCTTGTCGTCGTCTGACGTCGGATGCGCCAGCAAGCCTTCGACCGTGAACACCCAGATCTTCGCGAGTGCCTTGGCGCTTTTCGTCGATACCCCGGCCTGGTACATCTCGAGCAGGATCAGCATTTCCGTCATGCCGTGGAAGCGATCGTGCCACGCGGAAATGACGGGTGAGATCGGCACGCGCGCATGCACCGTTGCCACGAGGCGATGGGCCCTTTCCAGTTGACGGACAACGCCCAGCACGCGACCTGTGAAGTCGGTGTCGGGCGCATCGAGAAATTCGGCCATGCCGCGGTCCAGCTCTGCGTCCAGCACCGCGACCAGCAGCTCGTCCTTGTCGCGGAAATACCAGTAGATCGTGTTCGACGCCACGCCCGCCGCTGCGGCAATCGAGGCCATTGACGTCGTTTCGTAGCCGGCTTCCAGGAACAGCGCGCGAGCGGCCGCCACGATTTCGGTCCGCTTCTCCTCGGAGTTCTGCTGGATCTTGTTGCGCGGCATGTCAAAGACTGCCGGATGTCGGATTCGCGAGAAGCATGGTTTCGGTCTTTCTTGAACGCGGTTCAAGACTGTGGCACGCTGTCTTGACTGTCAATCAAGATCAATCCCCAGCCTGGTTCCCTCGGTACCTTCATGAATGACTCCGTTGCGTTGATTACCGGCGCGTCCGCCGGCATCGGCGCCGAATTCGCGCGCCACCTGGCCGCGAAAGGCCATGGCCTGTACCTGATTGCCCGTCGGTCCGAGCGGTTGCAGGCGTTGGCGCAGGAACTGCGGCTGGCGCATGGCGTTCGCTGCGAATTCCTCGCGGCGGATCTGGCGGATCCCGGAGCGCCTGCCCGGATCATGGAACACGCGGCATCGATCAACCTGCGAGTCGGCATCCTGATCAACAACGCGGGCTTGTCCGGCAAGACTGCGTTCGCCGACGCGCCGTGGCCGGCACTGGGCGGCGAAATCCAGGTGATGGTCACCGCGCTGACCGAACTCTGCCATCGCGTCATTCCCGACATGCGCGCGCGTGGCTGGGGCCGGATCATCAATCTGTCGTCAACGGCGGCGTTCGCACCGCCCGGCGCGGGCCTGCTGTACACCGGGATCAAGCACTACGTGCTGGCCGTCTCGCAGTCGCTGGACATGGAACTGAAACCGTACGGCATCCATGTCACGGCGCTGTGCCCCGGGTTCACCCGCAGCGAGTTCCACGACGCGATGGGCACGCGCGACCAGGCCGACCAGTTGCCGGATTTCCTGTGGCAGGACCCGTCCGCAGTGGTCCGCGAAGGCTGGTCGGCGGTGATGGCGGGCAAGCCGATCTGCGTGCCGGGCGCGGTCAACAAACTGATGACGAGCACCCTTCGGCCGATTCCGCTCGGCCTGCAGTATCAGCTTGGCAAGCGCCTCAATCCGTTCAAGCCGCACTGAGCTTGCGTGACGCCGATGACCGCCCGATCCACGAAAACATCTTTCATGAGCGCCGGCATCCGCTGCGCGGCCACGCTTCACCTGCCTGAAGGCCCGGGTCCGTTCCCGGCGATCCTGATGGTTCATGGCTGGGGCGGCGTGCAGGACGCACTGACCCTGCCGTTCTATGCGCCGTTCAACGCCGCCGGCTTCGCGGTCATGACCTTCGACTACCGCGGTTGGGGCCAGAGCGATGGCGCTCCGCGCAATGTCATCAACCCCTGGCACCGCGAGCGCGATGTCGAGCAGGCGTTGCAGCACTTGCGCGAACAGGCGGCGATCGATGCTCGCCGAATCGTGCTGTGGGGAACTTCGTTTGGCGGTGGCCATGTGGTGCGAATTGCCGCCCGGCATCCGGAGCTGCTGGGGGCCATCGCGCAGGTTCCGATGCTGGACGGCAGCGCTGCGGTGAAAGCCGTCCCGCCGCTCCGCCTGGTCAGGTTCGGTGTGGCAGGCCTGAGCGATCTGCTGCGTGGCAATCGCCCGATCTATCTTCCGGTCGTCGGTGACCGGGGCGCGTGGTCAAGCATGGACCGCGACGGTGCCGCCGACGCGATGCAGAAAGGCTTGCGGGCGATGGCTGAAGCGCTGGGCCCGGCCGCACCGGTGTACGACAATCGCGTGGCGGCGCGGTCCTTGCTGACGATGGGCCTGTACCGCCCGTTCACGTGCCTGAAGCGGGTCAGGATTCCGCTGCTGATCATCGGCGCGATGCGCGACAGCGTTGCGCCGTTCGTCGAGACCCCGATCCGGGCGCTGCACAACCGACGAATCCGGATCGAGACGCTCGATGCCAATCACTTCGATCCTTACTTCGAGCCCGTATTGACTCGGAATCTCGGCTTTCAACTGGATTTCCTGAAAAGTCTTGCCACGGCGAGCCGTTGACACGACGGCGGACCTGGCCAGGATCGAACGATCGCGAAGGCGCGAACTCCGTCGATGGCTGCAGTGTCACGACGGGCTGCCGTGACGGTCTGCCAACGGAGCGATGACTGGGCGATGACCGGGCGATGACGCGGTTCGGTGGTGCTCCGTATGGCGGCCGTGCTCAACGCGTCCATGGCGCCGTTGCCGTCGTGTCGATGCCGTAGCGGGCGATCGCGTCGGTCACTCGCGCGGGCTCCAGTTCGCCGTCACGTGCGAGCGCATCGAGCGTGGCGACGACGATCGAGCGGGCATCGACCTCGAAGAAGCGGCGCAGCGCGGCACGCGTATCGCTGCGGCCGAAGCCGTCGGTGCCCAACGCGAGGTAGCGGCCGTCGACATACGGCGCAATCAGTTGCGGATAGGCGCGAACGTAGTCGCTGGCCGCGATCGTCAGGCGAGCGCCCGCCAGTTGCTGCGCAACATGGCTGATGCGTGCCGGTTGATCGGGATGCAGGCGGTTCCAGCGTGTGGCATCGGCGGCCTCTCGCGCGAGCTCGCTGAAGCTGGTGACGCTGTAGACCTGCGATGCGATGCCCCAGTCATTCGCCAGCAGATCCGCTGCCGCAAGGACCTCGCGCAGGATCGTGCCCGAGCCGAGCAGTCGAACCGCGACTTTCGCGCCAGGCACCGGATGGCCGCCGTAGCGATACATGCCCTTGATGATGTCTGCTTCGACGCCGGCCGGCAGCGACGGCTGGGCGTAGTTCTCGTTCATCACGGTCAGGTAATAGAACTCGTCGACCTGCCGTTCCATCATCTGCCGCGCGCCGTGGTCCATGATCACGGCCAGTTCGCAAGCGAAGGCCGGATCGTAGGCCCGGCAGTTCGGAACGGTGGCGGCGATCACGTGGCTGCTGCCGTCCTGATGCTGCAGGCCTTCGCCGCCCAGAGTCGTGCGGCCGGCCGTGGCGCCGAGCAGGAAGCCGCGGGCGCGCTGATCGGCCGCGGCCCAGATCAGGTCGCCCACGCGCTGGAAGCCGAACATCGAGTAATAGATGTAGACCGGCAGCATCGCCAGACCGTTGACGCTGTACGAGGTGGCGGCCGCCGTCCACGAGGCCAGCGCACCGGCTTCGTTGATGCCTTCTTCCAGCAACTGGCCGTCGATGGCTTCGCGGTACGACAGCATCGACGCCGCGTCTTCCGGCTCGTAAAGCTGACCGACCGGCGAGTAGATGCCGACCTGCCGAAACAGGTTGGCCATGCCGAAGGTGCGCGCCTCGTCGGCGACGATCGGCACGATGCGCGGCCCCAAGCCCTTGTCCTTTAGCAGACCGCCGAGCATGCGCACGGCGGCCATGGTCGTCGACATCTCCTTGCCGTCCGAGGCGAGCGCGAACTCCGCGTACTGGGCCAGCGGTGGCACCGCGACCGGCTCGGCGACCGGGCGACGCGACGGCAGATAGCCGCCAAGTGCCTCGCGCCGAGCCCGCAGGTAGCGCAGTTCGACGCTGTCCTCGGCCGGCCGATAGAAGCGCAGGGCGGCGCAGTCGTCATCCGACAGCGGAAGATGGAAACGGTCGCGAAACGCTTTCAGACCGTCGACATCGAGCTTCTTGGCCTGGTGCGACGTCATCCGCGACTCACCCGCGCTGCCCATGCCGTAGCCCTTCTTGGTCTTGGCCAGAATCACGGTCGGCCGGCCCTTGTGCGCCTTGGCCGCGGCGAATGCGGCGTGCAGCTTGCGCAGGTCATGGCCGCCGCGCTTCAGGGCATCGATCTCGGCATCGCTCATGTGGGCAACCAGCCGCGCCAGCGCCGGGTCGCGCTGGAAGAAGTTCGCGAGGTTGTAGGCGCCGTCCTTCGCACCCAGCGTCTGGTATTCGCCGTCCGGGGTGTTGGCGAAGATGCGCAGCAGGGTGTGCTCGGTATCGCGCGCGAACAGCGCATCCCAGTCCGATCCCCACAGAACCTTGATCACGTTCCAGCCGGCGCCGGTGAACAGCGCTTCGAATTCCTGGATGACCTGACCGTTGCCGCGCACCGGGCCATCGAGACGCTGCAGGTTGCAGTTGACGATGAAGGTCAGGTTGTCGAGCTTTTCACGCGCGGCCAGCGTCAGGCCGGCGATCGACTCCGGCTCGTCCATCTCGCCATCGCCGAACACGCCCCAAACGCGACGCTCGCCGCGACGCACCTCGTCGTCGTCCGTCGTGCCGGTGAGCTTGCGGTCGCGCAGATAGCGCAGGAAGCGCGCCTGGTAGACCGCGCTGATCGGGCCAAGGCCCATCGAACCGGTCGGAAACTGCCAGAAGTCCGGCATCAGCCACGGGTGCGGATACGAGCAGAGCCCGCCGCCCGCGAGTTCCTGCCGATAGTGCGCCAGCTGCGATTCGCTCAGGCGGCCTTCGAGAAACGCGCGGGCATAGACGCCGGGCGCGGAATGCGGCTGGAAATAGACCAGATCGCGCGCGTCGAAGAAGTGATTGAAGCCGGCTTCGAAGATTTCCGCGGCCGAGGCATAGGACGCGATGTGGCCGCCGAGATCGCCGTACGCGGCGTTCGCCCGCATCACCATGGCCAGCGCGTTCCAGCGCAGGAGGGCGGTGATCCGCTCCTCGATCGCGAGATCGCCGGGATAAGCACCCTGCTGGTCCAGCGGAATGCTGTTGCGATAGGCCGAATACGGCTGCGCCAGCGCCACGCTGCCGCGATCGCGCAGGCGGGCTTCGAGTCGCTGGATCAGGAACTGCGCCCGCTCGCTGCCGGCGCCGGCCAGCACGGCGTCGAGCGATTCCAGCCATTCGCGCGTCTCGAGCGGATCGGTGTCCGGAAGCCCGGCCGGGGACAGGCTGCTGCTACGGCTGCTTTCTGCGGTCATCGGCATGCTCGCGCGGTCGCCGGGGCGAACGCAGATCGGTGGTTGGCGGTGCGCTGAGCGCGGATTCCGTCGCGCGGCGACACAACGGACGATATCAAGCGGCACGGGCGGTCGCAGGCATCGGTTCGCGGCAGCACGGTCGCCCTTGGTCGGCCGAACGCGCACGCCGGGCACCGTCTGGTCAAGGCTCGCGCGGCGGCGCCGATCACGAGCGGACCTCCCTCGCCGAGCAAGTCCATGCCTCGGAACCTGTCGCGCTGTATCCCGTGCCCGGCCGGCCTCGTGCTCGGCGGCATGCTGACGGCCACGCTGCCCGCTGCCGCGGAGGCCCCGCGAGCGCCGGTCGACGCGCAGGCCGGCGATGCCAGCGTCGCGGTCGATACCGTCATCGTGCCGTGGCCGATGAGCGGGTGGCAGGAGTGGTCCAGGTTGCGCGCCAGCATCAGACGCGAGCATCGGGCGGGCGTTGCCGGAGCGGCCTTCGATCAAGCGCTGCCGTCGCTTGCCGCGCTGAGTGGCACGGCGGATCGCTTCGCACCCGCGCACATCGATGGCCGTGAGGCGCTTTCCGCGACTCTGGCCTATGCCCACGGGCCGTACACCAGCACAGCATCCGTCCACGGCTATCGCATGCCGGCGGCAGGTCGTGCGTTTGCCATCGAATGGGATCTGGCGACGGCGTTCGCGCTCGGCACGCGGGCGCGCTACGGTCGGATGACCGCGAAATACGCCGACTACCGCATCAACAACGACGCCCTGACCCGCAGCGCCACGCCGGCACAGTTCGGCAACACCCGAACCTTCTGGCTGCAGTGGGAATGGCAGTGGCAATCGCCATCGCGCTGATCGGGCATCGGCCGCGCGGCGCAAGCTGAAACCTCGCACTGCGCCAACGCGCGCAGTCGCGTCGTGCGATCCGGCACGCGCGGGCGAGGGGCCTCGGGCCCGGCGGTGACTCGCCGAGCCCGTCGGCGATCAGATGTCGAGAATCAGCCCGCGCTTGACCATCAGCGCGATCACGGCATCGACCTCCTGCTGCAGCGTCATTTCGGCGGTTTTCAGCACCAGTTCCGGCGCTTCCGGCGCTTCGTACGGATCGTCGATGCCGGTGAAGTTCTTGATCTGGCCGGCGCGGGCCTTCTTGTACAGGCCTTTCGGATCGCGCTTCTCGGCTTCCTCGAGCGGGCAGTCGACATAGATCTCGATGAAGTCCATGTGGCTTTCGGCGTGCAGCGCGCGCACCGCGTCACGGTCGGCGCGGTACGGGCTGATGAAGCTCGACAGCGCGATGACGCCGGCATCGGTAAAGAGCTTGGCGATCTCGCCGATGCGACGGATGTTCTCGGTGCGGTCGGCGGCGGTGAAGCCGAGGTTCTTGTTGATGCCGAGTCGGATGTTGTCGCCGTCCAGCCGGTAGCTCAGGCGGCCGCGCTTCAGCAGTTCGTTTTCCAGCGCGACCGCGACCGTGCTCTTGCCGCTGCCGGAAAAGCCGGTGAACCAGAGCGTCGCGCCTTTCTGGCCGAGGACTCGGTAGCGGTCGGCGCGGCTGATTTCGCCGTGGTGCCAGTGGACATTGGTCGCGATCTGTTCGGTCATGCGGGACTCGGGGGTCGGTGCGTGGTGCGGTGGGCGGCTGCAGCGGGCGCGACTTTACCGAGCGCGCCGCGGCTTGGGAAATCGATCGAACGTCGCGTCGCGCCGGCTCAGCGATACAGCGCGAGGTATTGCCGGGCCGACACGGCCCACGAGAAATCGCGGGACATGCCGCTGTGCTGCAGGCCGATGCGGGCGATCGGGTCGTGCATCAGCTCGACGCCGCGGCGGACGCCGTAGACGATGCCGCCGACATCCGCGTCCTCGAACACGACACCGGTCGCCGTGCCGTTCTTGAGCGTGCGCGGCGTGGCATCGACCACGGTATCGGCCAGCCCGCCGACCCGGTGCACGACCGGCACGGTGCCGTAGCGCTGGCTGTACATCTGGTTCAAGCCGCAGGGTTCGAACCGCGACGGCATCAGGAACAGGTCGCTGCCGGCCTCGATGCGCCGCGCGAGCTGATCGTCATAGCCGAGCTTCAGGCCGATGCGGCCCGGATAGCGGGTCGCGGCGATCGCCAGTTCGGCTTCCAGCGCCTTGTCGCCGGTGCCGAGAATCGCCAGTTGCACCGGCAGCTTCATCAGTTCCGGCAGCGCGGCAACCACCAGATCAAAGCCTTTCTGGTCGGTCAGCCGGCCGATCATGCCGACCACGGTCATCGCTTCGTCGCGCGGCAGGCGCAGCTCGTCCTGCAGCGCGTGGCGGTTCGCGAGCTTGCCGGCCTTCAGGGTCGACGAGCTGTAGGTCTGGGCGAGCTGGGCATCGGTCGCCGGATTCCACGCGTCGGTGTCGATGCCGTTGAGAATGCCGTGAACGCGGGCCGACAGCTTGTCGAGCACGCCTTCGAAGCCGCAGCCGAACGCCGGCGTGCGAATTTCGTCGGCATAGCGCGGGCTGACGGTGGTGATGACATCGGAATAGACGAGGCCGGCCTTCAGGAACGACATCTGGCCGTAGAACTCCAGTCCGTCGATCGACCACCAGCCCGGCGGCAGGCCGAGCGATTCAAACGCCGCCCGCGGGAACAGGCCGCCGTACGCGAGGTTGTGGATGGTGAACACGGCGCGCGGTCGGGCCATCCGCAGCTTGAGCCAGGCCGGCACGAGGCCGGTCTGCCAGTCGTGGCAATGGACCACGTCCGGCTTCCAGCCGCCGCTGCCTTCGCCGGCTGCCAGCCGCGCCACCGCCTCGCAGAAGCAGCCGAAGCGCCAGGCATTGTCCGACCACGGGCGATGCTGCGGATCGTGGTACGGATCACCATCGCGGCCATACAGCGGCGCGTAGTCGATGAGCCAGTGAATGACCGGCGAGCCGGCGAGTCGGCCTTCCCAGATCCGGAAACTCTGGCCGCGAACGGTCATCGCGCCGATCACCGTCGGCGCTTCGAGCTTGTCGAGGCAGCCGCGATACGCCGGCAGCACGACGCGAACATCGACGCCCAGGGCGATCAGGGCGGCCGGCAGCGCGCCGGCGACATCGGCCAGTCCGCCGGTCTTCACCAGCGGCACCGCCTCGCTGGCGGCAAACAGAAGTCGGGTCATGAGTTCCGCGGGCGCGTAGGGAGGATCAGCCGAGCAGCATCTCTTTGGTGACGAGCGTCACCCCGGATTTCGTCACATGGTAGTAGCTCGCCGGGCCGCCGGTGCCTTCGCCGATGCAGGTGTCGTCCGGAATGACGCAGCCTTCGTCGATCACCGCCTTGTTGATCGTGCAGTTGCGGCCGACCATCACGCCCGGCAGCAGCACCGAGTGGCTGATCTGGCTGCCGGTCTCGATCCGTGCGTTGTTGAACAGCACGGAATTGCGCACCTCGGCACCGGCGATGATGCAGCCCGCGCTGACCATCGAATCGATCGCGCAGCCGCGCGCATCGGGCTTGTCGAGAATGAACTTGGCCGGCGGCAACTGCGCGGCGTGGGTCCAGATCGGCCAGCGCTCGTCGTACAGGTTCAGTTCCGGCAAGACGTCGGTCAGTTCCAGGTTCGCCTTCCAGAACGCGTCGACGGTGCCGACATCGCGCCAGTAGCCCTGCTTGCCGTTGTCGTACAGATCGCGGAACGGGTAGGCGTAGACCGCTGCTTCGGCAATCGCCTTCGGAATGATGTCGTGGCCGAAGTCGTGGCTCGATTCGCTGACGCCGGCGTCGCGGTTCAGGAAGTCGAGCAGGAAGCGGGCATCGAACACGTAGATGCCCATGCTCGCCAGCGCCATGTCGGGCTTGCCGGGCATCGGCTGGGGGTCTTTCGGTTTTTCGTCGAAGCGGACGATGCGGCTGTCGTCGGCGATCGTCATCACGCCGAACTCGGTGGCATCCGCCAGCGGTACTTCGAGGCAGCCGACCGTCACCGACGCGCCGGTCGCCACGTGGTGCGCGAGCATCGGGCCGTAGTCCATCTTGTAGATGTGATCGCCGGCGAGGATCAGCACATGCGCCGGCTGGTGCGCGCGGATGAACGGGATGTTCTGGTAGACGGCATCGGCGGTGCCGGTGTACCAGCTCATGCCTTCGCTGCGCTGCTCGGCCGGCAGCAGTTCGACGAACTCGCCGAACTGCCCGCGCATGAAGCCCCAGCCCATCTGCAGATGGCGGATCAGCGCGTGGCTCTTGTACTGGGTCAGCACGCCGACTCGGCGCACGCCGCTGTTGATGCAGTTCGACAGGGTGAAATCGATGATCCGGAACTTGCCGCCAAATGGCACCGCCGGCTTCGCGGTGTTCAAGGTCAGTTGTTTCAGCCGCGAGCCACGCCCGCCGGCCATGACCAGTGCCAGCGTTTCACGGGTGGCACGGCTGACGAAACGCACTTCCGGCTGCGTTGACACATTCACTCTCCACGGCCCCGGCGGGTGACCCGGCGCAAGCGGGTCGTTGGACTATGATCGCTCAGCGCGTGCCGTTTCGGGCCGCGTCCGGGATCGGATGGGATGGCTTTTGCTGCACCTTGCACCATCGAAGTGCAAAACGCGGCACGAACCATGCGAATTCGATGCCATCCAGCCGTCGAATCGGCCCGTCATTGTTCCTGCGCTCCGTGAACCTGTTTCGACTGCCGATGCCGATGTTTGCCGCCGCCTGCCCAGACCCCGCATGAATCGCCCGGAGCCGCCCGCTCGCGACGCATCGCGCGATCCGAGGCTCGACGCGCTCGTGCGCGGCGAACCGGTCGACGCTTTCGCCGTGCTCGGCCGCCATGGCGCAACAATCCGCAGCTTCCAGCCCGGCGCACGCGCGGTGACGGTGCTCGACGCGACCCGCGGCACCGTGCTCGCGACGCTCGAATGCGCGCACGGCGACGGCCTGTTCGAAGGCGCGATCGAGGCGGCAGGCGACACGACGGCGGCCTATCGCCTCCGTGTGCAGTGGCCGGACGGCGAGCAGGACCTCGACGATCCGTACCGCTTCGGCCTGCTGCTCGGCGAACTCGACCTGCACCTGTTCCGCGAAGGCCGACACCGCGAGCTGGGCCGGGTCATGGGCGCGCAGCCGATGGTGATCGACGGCGTGGCCGGCGTGCGCTTCGCGGTCTGGGCGCCGAACGCGCGGCGGGTGTCGGTGGTCGGTCCGTTCAACCTGTGGGACGGCCGGCGCCATCCGATGCGGCTGCGCGTGGAGGCCGGCATCTGGGAGCTGTTCGTGCCGCAGCTTGCGCCCGGCGAGGTCTACAAGTACGAGGTGCTCGGGGCCGATGGCGATCGCTGGCTGAAGGCCGATCCGTTCGCCCGGCAGGCCGAGCTGCCGCCGGATACCGCATCCGTCATCCCCGGGCCGCAGGCGTTTGCCTGGCGTGATGCCGGCTGGCTGGCCGAACGTGCGGCGCGGCAGACGCGCAATGCGCCGATCAGCCTGTACGAGCTGCACGCCGGCTCGTGGCAGCGGAACGATTTCGGCGCCGGCAGCGTGCCAGACTGGGATCAGCTCGCCGTGCGCCTCGTGCCGTATGTCGCCGGCTTGCGCTTCACCCACATCGAGCTGATGCCGGTCATGGAACATCCGTTCGGCGGCAGCTGGGGCTATCAGCCGCTCGGGCTGTACACGCCGACGGCGCGCCATGGCTCGCCGGAAGCGTTCGCCCGCTTCGTCGATGCCTGCCATGCAGCGGGCATCGGCGTGATCCTCGACTGGGTGCCGGCGCATTTCCCGGCCGACGCCCACGGCCTGCGCCGCTTCGACGGCACCGCGCTGTACGAGCACGAGGACCCGCGCGAGGGCTATCACCCGGATTGGAACACGCTGATCTACAACTTCGGCCGCAACGAAGTGCGCGGCTTTTTGATCGGCAGCGCGCTGCATTTCATCGAGCACTTCCACATCGACGGCCTGCGCGTCGACGCCGTGGCCTCGATGCTGCACCGGGACTATTCCCGCAAGGCCGGCGAGTGGATTCCGAACCTCCACGGCGGCCGCGAGAATCTCGAAGCGGTCGCGTTCATTCAGGAGCTGAACACGGTGCTGGCCGAGCGCTGCCCGGGGGCCATCGTCATCGCCGAGGAATCGACCTCGTGGCCGGGTGTCACCGCGCCGGTGGCGCACGGCGGTCTGGGCTTTGCGTACAAGTGGAACATGGGCTGGATGCACGACACCTTGCAGTACATGGCGCGCGAAGGCGTGCACCGCAAGTTCCATCACGACGACATCACGTTCGGGCTGATGTACGCGTTCTCCGAAGCCTTCGTGCTGCCGCTGTCGCATGACGAAGTGGTGCATCTCAAGAAGGCGCTGGTGGCCAAGTTGCCGGGCGATGCCTGGCAGCGACATGCCGGGCTGCGCGCGTACTACGGGCTGATGTGGGGCTATCCCGGCAAGAAGCTGCTGTTCATGGGCGGCGAGATCGCGCAGGAGCGCGAGTGGAATCACGACATCGAACTGGACTGGTCGGGGCTCGCCGATCCGCTGAAAAGCGGCCTGCAGCGTCTGGTGGGTGATCTGAACGCCGCGTATCGCGAGCTGCCGGCACTGCATCGCGGCGATTGCGATGGCCGCGGCTTCCGCTGGGTCGTCGTCGATGACACGGCGAACAGCGTCTTCGCGTGGCTGCGCTTCGCGCCGGACTGCGATGCGCCGCCGGTGCTGGTGGTCTGCAATTTCACGGCTGTGCCGCGCCACGGCTATCGCATCGGCGTGAATCGTCCCGGTGCGTGGCGCGTACGGCTGAACACCGATGCCGCGATCTACGGCGGCACCGATGGCTGCACCGATGGCTGCACCGGTGGCGGCACCGGTGGCGGCAACGGCGGCGTGCACATCGCCGACCATCACGCCAGCCACGGCTATCCGGCGAGTCTCGTGCTGAACCTGCCGCCGCTGGCCTGCCTGATGCTGGTGGCGGCATGACGCCGGTGCGGCGGCGGCTCGAACCTGGCAACCCGTGGCCGCTCGGTGCGACCTGGGACGGCAGCGGCGTCAACTTCGCGGTGTTTTCGGCGCACGCCGAGAACATCGAGCTGTGTCTGTTCGATACCAGCGGCAAGCGCGAACTGGAGCGCCTGCCGCTGCCCGAATGCACCGATCAGGTCTGGCACGGCTATCTGCCGAATGCCCGGCTCGGCCAGCTCTATGGCTATCGCGCGTACGGCCCGTACGAGCCGCTGCGCGGCCATCGCTTCAATCCTTGCAAGCTGCTGCTGGATCCATACGCGAAGCGCCTCGCCGGCGCGATCACGTGGAGCGACAACCTGTACGGCTACCGGCTGGGCTCGGCCAAGCTCGATCTGTCGTTCGACCGGCGCGATAGCGCGCTGTCGATGCCGAAGGCGGTTGTCGGCGAGAACGTGCTGGAGTGGGGTGACGACCGCGCGCCGAACGTGCCGTGGTCTAAGACCGTGATCTACGAAGCCCACCTGCGCGGCCTGACCATGCGCCGGGACGACTTCCGCGCACCGGAGCGCGGCACGTTTGCAGCACTGGCGAATCCGAAGATGATCGAGCATCTGGTCAAGCTCGGGATTACCGCGATCGAGCTGCTGCCGATCCACGCCATCGTGCAGGACCGCGAGCTGCAGGCGCGCAAGCTGCGCAACTACTGGGGCTACAACACGCTGGCGTTCTTCGTGCCGGAGCCACGCTATCTGTCCGAAGGCGGGCTGCGCGAAATCCGCACCGCGATCCGGCGTCTGCATGCCGCCGGCATCGAGATCATTCTCGACGTGGTCTACAACCACACTGGCGAAGGCAGCGAACTCGGGCCGACCTTGAGCTTTCGCGGCTTTGACAACGCCAGCTACTACCGGCTGATGCCGGGCGCCGAGCGCCACTGCATCAACGACACCGGCTGCGGCAACACGGTGAACCTGAGTCACCCGCGCGTGCTGCAGCTGGTGATGGACAGCCTTCGCTACTGGGTGCAGATGTTCCATGTCGACGGCTTCCGCTTCGACCTGACCTCGACCCTCGGCCGCGAGCCGGCCGGTTTCGATCCGGGCAGCGGCTTCTTCGACGCGCTGCGGCAGGACCCGAGCTTGAGCAAGGTCAAGCTGATTGCCGAGCCCTGGGACATCGGCCCCGGCGGCTACCAGCTCGGCCGCCATCCGCCCGGGTTCGCCGAGTGGAATGATCGGTTTCGCGACGACGTTCGGCGTTTCTGGCGCGGCGACGAAGCGATGCGCCCGGCGCTGGCGGCGCGGCTGCATGGTTCGGCCGATTTCTTCGATCACGGCACGCGCCGGCCCTCGGCCTCGCTGAACTTCATCACGGCGCACGACGGCTTCACCCTGGCTGATCTGGTCAGCCATGCGACCAAGCACAACACCGCGAACGGCGAGGACAACCGCGACGGCCACTCGGACAATCACAGCGCGAACTGGGGCGTCGAAGGGCCGACCGACGATCCGGCGATCCGGCTGCTGCGCGCCCGCATCCAGCGCGCCCTGCTCGCCACCCTGCTGACCGCGCACGGCACGCCGATGCTGCTGGCCGGCGACGAGTTCGGCCAGACTCAGGGCGGCAACAACAACGCCTACTGTCAGGACAACGCCACGGCCTGGCTCGACTGGTCGCTGGCGGAATCCGACGACGGCCGAGTGCTGACCGCCTTCGTCGCCCGGCTGATCGCCGCGCGGCAGGCGCATCCGTCGCTGCGCAGTGCTGCGTTCCTGCATGGCCGCTCGGAGCCGCTGCCGTTCGTGCTCGACATCGCCTGGTTCGACGAGCGCGCCGATGTCATGACGCCGGATGCCTGGCAGGACGTGCACGGCCGCCGCGTGATCCTGCGCCGCGCGGTGCCGATCGACGAGACCTGGGTCGACGTCACCTTGCTGCTGATCAACGGCTCGTTCGAGGACGCCCCGTTCCGCCTGCCGACGCCGCGGCTGGCGTGGCAGCGCGAGATCGACAGCGCCGACCCACTTGCCGCCGTTGCCGAACTGCGCGAAGACACGGTGCAGGTCGCCGCGCATTCGGTCGTGCTGATCACCGCCATCGCTGCCATCGCCGCCTTGGGCGGCGCGCCGGAGGGAGTCGCCGATGTCTGAGCTGCACGCGCTGGCCGAGGCTGCGGGCCTTGCGACGCGCTGGATCGATTACCAGGGCGTGCCGCGCGATGTTGCGCCGGCCACGCTGCAGGCCGTGCTGGCCGCACTCGGCTACGACTGCGCCGATGACGCGGCCTGCCGCGCCAGCCTCGCGCAACTGGCGGATGCGCGCGCGCGGGCGGTGCTCGCGCCGATGCTCGTGGTGCGTGCCGGCGAGCGCGCGAAAGTCGGGCGCATCGATGATCCGGCGCGTCGCGCGTACCGGATCGAACTCGAAAACGGTGCGGGCAGCGTCAGCGGCACGGCCGAGGCCGATACCGACGGCGAATGCCGACTCGAGCCGGTTGATGATTACGGCTATCACCGGCTGTCGATCAACGGCCAGACCGTGACGTTGGCCGTGGTGCCGGCCCGCGCCTTCACCGTGCAGGATCTGGTCGGCACGCGGCGGCTGTGGGGGCTGACGGCGCAGATCTACGCGCTGCGCAGTGCCGGCGATGGCGGCATCGGCACCTTCGGCGGGCTCGCGCGTCTGGCGACGGCCGCTGCGCGGTGCGGCGCGTCGGCGATTGCGGTCAGTCCGGTGCATGCGCTGTTCTCGGCCGATGTCGAACGCTTCAGCCCGTATTCGCCGTCGAGCCGGCTGTTCGTCAACGCGCAGCACATCGATCTGACGGACGTGTTCGGCCGCGCGGCGGTCGACGCGGCGCTTGCCGCCGAAGGCCTGCACGACGAAGCCTCGCGACTTGAAGCGCGGCCGATGGTCGACTGGCCGGCCGCCGGCCGCATCCGTCTGCGCCTCGCGCGACGGCTGCTGACCGGCTTCGACGCGCTGCCGTCGATGCTGCGCGACGAGTTCGCGCAGTTCGTGGCGGCAGGCGGCGAGCCGCTGCGCGACCATGCGCGCTTCGAAGCGCTGCAGGCCCATTTCCTCGCGCAGCAACCGCCGTGGTGGCAGTGGCAGACGTGGCCTGCGCCGTTTCGCGATGCCGGCAGTGCCGAGGTTGCCGCGTTCGCCGAACGGAATGCCGCCGAAGTCCGCTTCCACCTGCAACTGCAATGGCTGGCCGATCGCGGACAGCGCACGGCACAGGCGGCCGCGAAGGCGGCCGGCATGGCGATCGGGCTGATCGGCGATCTCGCCGTCGGTGCCGATGGCGGCGGCAGCCACGGCTGGTCCCGCCCGCAGGACTTCCTGCGCGGCCTGTCGGTGGGCGCGCCGCCGGATGCGCTGAACGCGCTCGGGCAGGGCTGGGGCCTCACCGCGTATTCGCCGCGCGCGCTGATCCGCGGCGGCTACGCGCCATTCCTCGAACTGCTGCGCAGCCAGTTGCGACACGCCGGTGGCCTGCGCATCGACCACGTGATCGGGCTCGGCCGGCTGTGGCTGGTGCCGGACGGTGCCGGGCCCACCGAGGGCGCCTACCTGCAATACCCGATCGACGACCTGTTCGGCCTGATCGCGCTCGAATCGTGGCGGCATCGCGCGGTCATCATCGGCGAGGACATGGGCACCGTGCCGGATGGCTTCCGCCAGCGGATGAGCCCGGCCGGCATCCTCGGCATGCGCGTGCTGTGGTTCGAGCGCGACTGGGGCCTGTTCGTCGAGCCGACGCGATGGCCGCGTGACGCCGTGGCGATGACCACGACCCACGACCTGCCGACCGTCGCTGGCTGGTGGTCCGGGCGTGACATCGATTGGCGCGCGCGGCTGGCGCTCTATGGCGAAGGTCAGGACGAGGCCGGCGACCGCGCCGCCCGTGCCGAGGACCGCGCGAAGCTCTGGGCCGCGTTCGTCCATGCCGGCATCGTCACCGGGGCGCAGCCGGCGGATGACGACACGGCCGCCGTGGTAGACGCCGCCTGCGTCTTCGTCGCGGCGACACCGCCGCCGCTGGCGCTGATTCCGGCCGAAGACCTGCTCGGCGTCATCGAGCAGCCGAACGTGCCCGGCACCATTGACGAGCATCCGAACTGGCGGCGGCGGTTGCCGGGCGAAGTCGACACGATGCTCGACGCGCCGGCGGTGGCGGCGCGGATCGCGCGGATTGCCGCGCGCCGCTAGCGCCGCGGCTCAGTCGATGTCGGCGGAGGTTCGCGCCAACGGCGACCGAGCCGGCTGCGAGTGGATCGAACGGCTGACAGCCCGCTGAGGGCTTGCGCAGGATTCCGCTGTCGATCAGCCCGACCGGACGCCGCGATGGCCGCGTTCATCGTCGGTTCGTCGACTCGCTTGGTTGCAGGCAAACCGCGTCCACCGTCGGCGCGTGCAAACAAGACGCGCCCGGTCAGCAGCATCCGCAGGCGTTCGGCAGATCACTCGGCCGGGCCAGCCTCCGCCAGCACCGCATGTGCCTGCTGATCCGCGTGGTACGACGAGCGCACCATCGGACCGCTGGCCACGTGATCGAAGCCCATCGCTTCGCCGAGCACGCGCAGGCGTTCGAATTCGTCCGGGTGCACGTAGCGCACCACCGGCAGGTGATGCTTCGACGGCTGCAGGTACTGGCCCAGGGTCAGCATGTTCACGCCGTGCGCACGCAGGTCGCGCATGACCTGTTCGATTTCCTCGATCTCCTCGCCCAGACCGAGCATCAAGCCGGACTTCGTCGGCACGGTCGGGTGCAGGCCCTTGAAGCGTTCGAGCAGGTCCAGCGACCAGTCGTAGTCCGAACCCGGGCGGGCCTGCTTGTACAGGCGCGGCACGGTCTCGAGGTTGTGGTTGAAGACGTCCGGCGGATTGTCCTTGAAGATCGCCAGCGCCGGGTCCATGCGGCCGCGGAAGTCGGGGACCAGCACTTCGATCACGAGCTTCGGCGAGGCCTTGCGTGCCTCGGCGATGCAGGCGGCGAAGTGGGCGGCGCCGCCGTCGCGCAGGTCGTCACGATCCACACTCGTGATCACGACGTAGCGCAGGCGCATGTCGGCGATGGTGCGGGCGAGCTTGATCGGCTCGTCGGCGTCGAGCGCGTTCGGGCGGCCGTGGGCGACGTCGCAGAACGGGCAGCGCCGGGTGCAGATGTCGCCCATGATCATGAACGTCGCCGTGCCCTTGCCGAAGCATTCGGACAGGTTCGGGCAGCTCGCTTCCTCGCAGACCGTGTGCAGGCCGTTGGCGCGCAGGGCCTGCTTGATCTTGGCGACTTCGGTCGATTCGCCGAGCTTGGCGCGAATCCACGCCGGCTTGCGCAGCGGCGTGACCGTGGGTTCGATCTTGATCGGCACACGCGCCATCTTGTCGGCGGCACGGAGCTTGACGCCGGTGACGATCGACGCCAACGGAACGGCAGGCGGCTGAACGGGACGCTCGTTGGGAGGCTGGGACACCAGAGAACTCGGGAAGCCGGGATGCCGCGTAGTTTACGCCGCTGTGCTCGAACGAGGACCCGCAACAGCGTCCCCGAGCGCGTCGAGCTTTAGGCCGCGATGGCCTTGCGGGCGTCGCGCGGGATGACGGTGCGGATCGAATCCGGCGCGATCGCTTCGCAGATGGCGGTGTGCGTGGCGTGGGCGAGCGCGGCGCGATCGAGCCCTTCCGGTGAAATCACCGGGCAGTAAATGATTTCTGCGGTGATCGAGCCGTTCTTCAGCAGCCGATACAGGTTGCTGACGAGATCGTCGTCGCCGACAAATGGTGCGGTCTTCGTGCCATTGGCGGCCGGGCTGTAGCGCAGCGCCACCGGCTGCACCGGGCGCTGGGTCTCGATGGCCGTCGCAAACAGGCGCGGCTGAAATTTCAGGACGATCGAGCCATCGGTCGTCGTGCCTTCCGGGAAGAACACGATCGAATCGTGGCCGAGGTGATCGTCGATCGCCTCGATCAATTGCTTGGTACCGCCCGAGCCGCGGCGGATGTAGAACGTGCCGGCCGCGTTCGCGAGCCAGCCGATCACCGGCCATTCGCCGACTTCCGCCTTCGACACGAAGCGCGTGGCCTCGAACGCGGCGACCACCGGGATGTCGAGCCACGAGATGTGGTTGCAGACAATGACGCGGGTTCCGGTCATCGGCGTGCCGCGCACTTCGAGCTTCACGTCGAGGATGCGCAGCAGCACGCGATGCCACCACGTGCTGAGGTTTTCACGCGAGAAGCGACCGCGACCATCGAGGTTGACCAGGGCTGCGAGAAACAGCCCGACGATCAGATGCGAAACGATGCGCAGGGCTTTAAGCGTGACCCGCAACAATCGTGTTCTCCTCGATCTTCGAGCGATCCATGAAGTGCCGCGCATAACGCGGGTGGAGGTCGGACACATTCAGCAGCACGAAGACATCGGCGCAGTTGAAGTCGCGATCCCAGTACGGCTCGCCGCAGGCCTTGGCACCGAGGCTGAAGTAGGCCTTCAGCAGCGGCGGCAGGCGCGGCGCACGTTCCGGCGCCGGGCGGGCATCGGCCACCGGCAGCGGAATCAGCGGACGGACGCGCTGCCAGGGCTCGGCCATGTACTTCTGCTTGATCTGCTCGAGCAGGGCGTGGGCGTTGGCGCCACCATCTTCCAGCCCGATCGACGCGCAGCCGAACAGGTAGTCGAACTCGTTGCGAATGATGAACTCGGCAAGCGCCTGCCACAGCACGGCGATGACGGCACCGCTGCGATATTCGGCATCGACGCAGGTGCGGCCCACTTCCATGACGCGGCCGCGCAGCGAATCGATCATCTTCAGGTCGAATTCGCCGGCTGAATAGAAGCCGCCGGCGAGCGGGGCCTTGTCGTCGGTCAGGATGCGGGTGCAGGCGACCAGCCGGTTGCTGCCCCCTTCGCGCACCGTGAGGTGGCGGCAGTAGGCATCGTAGTGGTCGGTATCGAGGCCTTCGTCGCCGCCGTCGATGTCGGCACCCATCTCGCCGGCAAAGATGCGGTAGCGCAGGCGCTGCGTTTCGGCGATCTCCGCCGGCGTGACGGCAAACCCGGCATAGAAGCGGGGCGTGCTTTCGGCGTTGCTGGTTTCAATCACTGCGGACATGAATCGCTCCGACGAACGTAGGCTGCACTCTATGAACGTCGCGTTGAATTGTGATGACTTTGGCTTGAAGCATTTATGACACGGCCGGGTGCCGTTTGGTGCCCCAGCTCTCGTTGGCCTCAGCCGATGTCCAGACCAGGTGGTGCAGTCTTGATAAAGCGATTGAATCCGTCAACAGCGTGTTCTTTTGCATCAAGCTGAGCGAATCCGGCCCGTTGACCAGTGCGGTGTGCAGCAAATCGCGCCGCTGGGCCTTCGTCGCCTCGGACTGGAAGGCCCGCGCCGTGCCGGCGGCGCAGACCAGCGCGTTGGCGATCGGGTCGGCGACGGCGGCTTTGAAGTCGCCGTATTCCGGAGCGCGCTTGAAGCCGAGCGCGGTCCAGCGCAGTTCGCGCGGCGGCACGGCTTCTTCGGGGATCAGGAAGAAACGGCCGGCCCGGAAGCGGCGGCCCAAGGTGACCTTGCTCGACCAGACCGACAGCGGGATCGCCAGCATCAGGGCCCCGACGACCGGCAGCAGCCACCACAGGAATGCCGGTTCCAGGTAGTAGACGAGCGCGGCCCAGGCAATGCCGAGCACCGTGCCGGAGCCGTGGCGGGCAATCGCTTCGGACCACGGCGTCTGCGAATCCTCGCGCGGCGGCGATTTCCACTGGATGCCGATGCCGAGCAGCGCCGCGGTGACGAAATGCGCATGAAACAGCATGCGCACCGGTGCCAGCATCGCCGAAAAGATCAGTTCCATCAGCATGCTGAAGGTCAGCGTGACGCCGCCGCCGAAGTTGCGGGCCCCTTTCGCCAGAATGACGATCACCGCGAGAATCTTCGGCAGGAACAGCAGGGTCGCCGTCGCCGAGAACAGCGCGATCGCCCATTCCGGATGCCATTCCGGCCACGACGGGAACAACTGGTTCGGCTGCGTGAAGTACTGCGGCACGGCCAAGGTCTGCACCGCCAGCAACGCCGTCGACAGCACCAGCGACGTGAACCACAGCGGTGCCGACAGATACGCCATGACGCCGGTCATGAACACCGCGCGGTGCGCCGGGTGCAGGCCGGAAGTCAGAAACAGCCGGAAATTCATCAGGTTGCCCTGGCACCAGCGGCGGTCGCGCTTCAGCTCGTCGAGCAGGTTCGGCGGCATTTCCTCGTAAGACCCGTCGAGGTCGTAGGCGATCCAGACGGCCCAGCCGGCGCGGCGCATCAGTGCGGCTTCGACAAAATCGTGGCTCAGGATCTCGCCGGACAGCGCGCCGCGGCCTTCGAGGCGGGGCAGGGCGCAATGCTTGATGAACGGGGCGACGCGGATGATCGCGTTGTGGCCCCAGTAATGACTTTCGCCAAGCTGCCAGAAGTGCAGGCCGGCGGTGAACAGCGGGCCGTAGACGCGGGTCGCGAACTGCTGGATGCGCGAATACAGCGTTTCGCGGCCGGCGGCGCGCGGCGCGGTCTGGATGATGCCGGCGCTCGGGTTCGCTTCCATCAGTTGCGCGAGGCGCACGAGGCAGCTGCCGCTCATCACCGAATCGGCATCGAGGATGACCATGTACTTGAAGCGCGAACCCCAGCGCCGGCAGAAGTCGGCGATGTTGCCGCTCTTGCGCTTGATCCGGTGGATGCGGCGCCGGTAGTGGATGCGGCCGAAACCACCGACCTCGCGGCACAGCGCCAGCCAGGCTTCCAGCTCGGCGACCCGGATATCCGGGTCCGACGTATCAGAAAGAATATAGAAATCAAAGGCATGACCTTGCCCGCTGCGCATGACGGAGTCGTACGTCGCGCGCAGGCCGGCGAACACGCGCGCGGTGTTCTCGTTGCAGATCGGCATCAGGATCGCGGTCATCGCGCTGTCCGGCAGGCGCGTATCCGGCACCGACGACGAGTTGATCGTGTAGCGGTCCTGCCCGATCAGCAGTTGCAGGAAGCCCATCATCGCGGTCCAGAACCCGGCCGAGACCCAGCCGAACAGCACGGCGTACAGGATCAGCATCAGCACTTCGAGGAAGTGCGTGCCGTGATACGGCAGCACCGCCGTCATGTAATACGTGGCGACAACCGTCTGGGCGATGACGAGGAAGACAAGGATGAAGCGGCGGATCGACGCCGCGACATGCCAGCGGCCGACCGGCTCCGGCGAATCCGGGGCCGGCACCGTCGCCGCTTCCACTGCCGCGATCGGCCCGCGATTGCCGAGCAGCAGCCGACCGATGGCCCGGAACAGCTGCTTGATCGGATTCGGCGACCACGGCCGGGTGCTGAACGACGCCCGCTGCACCGGCGGCATCGTCGCCAGCCGGACTCTTCCCTGGACATCGGACGTGAATGCGAGATTTTCGTGGACCTCGCTGCCGCCGCGCTTGGCGCCGACGAGTGCCTGCTTCAGGCGCGGGGCGATCGAGCCGAACGACGGGTTCTGCGAATCGAAACTGTCGCCGGCCAGCTGCGCATGGATGTAGGCCAGCGGGTCCGTTCCCTGTTCCGCCGCCTGCTCGGCACCGGCCAGCAGCGCGTCATGCAGGTCTTTCGGCAGCCGCAGCCGATCGAGATAGGCGGCAGCGGCGGACGCGGGCGGCGACGAGGGCAGGGCAGTCATGAGGCGAGCGGTCCGCGTCAGTTCGCGGGCAGCACGTAGCTCCAGGTTTCGGACAGCGTGTTGTTGTCGCCTCTGAGGTAGGCGCGCATTTCCACCGGCTTGTCGTTGTCGACGCGCTTCAGCCGCAGGCTCACGCGCCAGCCGCCGGTGGCGTCGTTGCGATAGGTCTGGCGTTCGAGCAGCTCGCCGTTGCCGTCGACCGAGACCACGCTTTCCACCTTGGCGTCCGGCCCGAGCTTGTCGAGCGCCGGTCCGGCGAAATCGATGACGAAGCCGATGCTGCCGTCGTTCTGCTTCTGGTAGCCGCCGCGGCCGCGCCGCGTCTGCTGCACCCAGGCCGTCGGTGGCCGACGATCTTTCTCCATCTGCCAGCGCATCGTGTAATCGAAATTGATCGGC
>FRDC01000256.1_pt3 | contig 22612 bp, 23 predicted proteins | sample 1106171 | NCBI WGS metagenome assembly FRDC01 (sample SAMEA3930566, study PRJEB13176) | freshwater metagenome | biome: Drinking water system; feature: drinking water; material: water | place: Singapore | collected 2014-12-20 | reverse complement strand
CCGCCGGCGCGGCCGCCGACGCGGCGAGCGCGCAGCCGACGCTGCGCCTCGCGCGCATCGTCGAGGATTTGCGCGCGGTGGCGCTCGCCGATCTCGGTCGGCTGCCGGTCGCGCTCGCGCCGCTCGATCCGCGCGCGCTGGTGCATAACGCCCATTATGTCACCCGCCCGCTCGCCGAGGCGGCGGGGATCGCGCTCGATCTCGAGCTCGGCGGCGGGGGCAGCGAAGCGCGGTGGGATGGCGCGCAGATCGAGCAATTGCTCGGCGCGCTCGTCGAGCACAGCCTGCGCTATACGCCGCGCGGCGGGCGCATTCTGCTCGGCGCCGAGCCGCGCGGCGGCGCCTGGCAGCTGACGATCGACGATAGCGCGCCGGGGGTCGATATCGACCTTGCCCAGCAATTGTTCGAGCCCTTTTACCGCGCCGCCGATCTGCCCGAGGAATCGCTCACGCACTTGTCGCTCGCCTTCGCGACCGCCCAGGCGATCGTCGAGGCGCACCACGGCCGCATCGAGGCGAGCCGCTCGCCGCTCGGCGGCTTGCGCGTGGCGGTGGTGCTGCCGGCGGCTCCGCCCTTGGCGTGAGCGCTCAGCGCGGCGCGCCCCATATTTCCAAATTGCCCGCGCGCTCGACCGGGCGCGTGGTCGCGAGCGTGGCGAGCGCGCCGAGCCCGGTTTCGTCGAGCAGCGCCCGCCCCTCGGCCGCGAGCGCCGCTTGCAGCCGCTGGAGCAGCCAGAAACGATAGGGCATCACCATCGTCTCGATCATGTGCCCGCGCCACGCGAACCCCGCCTTGCCGAGCACGCGCGCGCCGGGATTGTCGAGCCCGTTGGTGCCCGCCGCCAAATCGGGGCGCGCGGCGAGCCAATCGTTCGCGAAGGCGACATGCGCCGCCAATTCGGGCAGGAAATCCTCGGCGACGAAGCGCAGCAGCGCGGCGAGCGTATCGGGCACGCCGTCCTCCGCGATCAGCGCCTCGCTCGGATAGCCGTCGAGCAGCGCTTGCGGGCGGTTCATCCGCTCGACCCAGCGCCAGACGTGGTAAGCGCGGCGCTGCATCTCGGCATGCGGATAGGGATCGCGCCCCAAATGCGCGAACAGCGGGCCGATCAGCGCATAATCGCCCAGCGTCGGCGCGCCGCCGAGCAAATAGGGATGGCGCGCCAGATGCGCGTCGAACAAGGCGAGGAATTGGTGATAGCTCGCCTCGACCGCGCCCGCCGTTTCGGGCGAAACGCCGAAGCCGTCGCGCGCGCGGCGCATCCGCCCGCTCGCATTGCCGAACACCGCCGCCTCCACCTCGGGCGTCGCGCCGGGCATCAGCGCGCCGACGAAATCGGCGCGCAGGAAATCGAGATTATCGGCGTCGAAATCCCAACGATAATGCATCGCCGGGCGCAGCAGCCCCTCGCCCCCGAACAATTCGAAGACATGCGCGATCGCGCGGTGGCGCGGCGTGCTGGGATAAGCCGAGCGGCGCGCGCCCTGCGCCTCGACATGATCGATGATCGCGACCCCGTCTTGGATCAGCGTACCGTCGGCGAGTTCGAGCACGGGGATGATCCATCGCCCGATCTTCTTGGTCACCTCCGGCCAGCCGGGGTCGCCGGGGATCGCTTCCTCGAAGGCGACATGCTGTTTGATCAGATAGCTGCGCGCCCGCGCGGTGTAGAGCGAGCCGGGCATGCCCCAGAGCTTGGCGGTCAACTAGCCTCTCCTATCGTTGCGGGCTCGGCTGTGCCCGGGCGGTGGCGAAACGGCAAGCGGGGAACGAGTTTCCGCGAGAGACCCCCGCCACTTTCCGTCATTCCCGCGAAAGCGGGAATCCATTCGGGCCGTCATTCCCGCGAAAGCGGGAACCCATTCGGGCTGGCCTCGGGCGTCGGGCGCGGCGGCCACCTCTGGGGTGGTGCCGACGAGCGGGGCCAGCCGGAAGGGATCCCCGCCTTCGCGGGGATGACGTCGAGGGGGAAAGTCTTACCCGGCAATCAGACGTTCAGGCCGCCGCCTTGCGCGCCTTGGCGAGCTTCTTGAGCAGCATGTCGCGCTTGAGCCGCGAGAGATGGTCGACGAAGATGATGCCTTCCAGATGGTCCATCTCATGCTGCAAACAGGTCGCGAGCAACCCGTCCATCTCTTCCTCGTGGCGCCCGCCTTCGGCGTCGAGCCAGCGGGCGCGGCAGCGCGCGGGGCGTTCGACATCGGCATATTGATCGGGCACCGACAGGCAGCCCTCGGTATAGACCGAGCGTTCCTCGCTCGTCTCGAGGATTTCGGGGTTGATGAACACGCGCGGCGCGCGGATCGGCTTGCCTTCTTCGTCCTGCTCTTCCTGCAGGTCGATCACCAGGATGCGCTGCGGCTCGCCGATTTGGATCGCCGCGAGGCCGATGCCGCGCGCGGCGTACATCGAATCGAACATATCGTCGATCAGCGCGCGCGTTGCGTCGGTCACTTCGGGCACGGGTGCGGAAATGGTGCGCAGACGCGGATCGGGAATCTCGATGATCGGACGGACGGCCATGGCGATCAGCTAAGATCGCGTCCCGTAAAGGTCAAGCAACCGGGCGCCGCGCGCGCAGCGCTTGGGCGAGCGTGCCCTCGTCGAGATAATCGAGCTCGCCCCCCACCGGCAGGCCGTGGGCGAGTTGGGTGACGCGCACCGGGAAGCGCTCGATCCGATCGGCGATATAATGCGCGGTGGTCTGCCCCTCGAGCGTCGCGTTCATCGCGAGCACGACTTCGTCGATGCCGCCCGCCTCGATCCGGCGGACGAGGCCGTCGATGCTCAAATCCTCGGGCCGCACCCCCTCCAGCGCCGAAAGTCGCCCGCCGAGCACGTGATAGCGCCCGGGAAACAGTCGCGCGCGATCGAGCGCCCAGAGATCGGCGACTTCCTCCACCACGCACAGCGCGCGCGCGTCGCGGCGCGGATCGGCGCAAATCGCGCAAGGGTCGCTGGTATCGACATTGCCGCAGGTGCCGCAGCGGGTGAGCCGATCCGAGACGGCGGCGAGCGCGTCGAGCAAGGGCGCGAGCGCGGTCTCGCGCTTCTTGAGCAGATGCAGCACCGCGCGCCGCGCCGAACGCGGCCCCAACCCGGGAAGCCGGGCGAGCGCTTGGGTAAGGGCCTCGATCTCGGGCGACATGGAGGCGACATAGGGGCTTGCGCGGGCGGCTGCCAAGCGCTTCACGGGCGCGATGCGTATCGTCTTCATGGGCACCCCCGATTTCGCCGTGCCGACGCTCCGAGCGCTCGCGGCGGCGGGGCACGAGATCGTCGCCGCCTACAGCCAACCGCCGCGCCGCGCGGGGCGGGGCAAGGCGCTTACCCCCTCCCCCGTTCAGGCGGCGGCGGAAGCCTTGCGGGTGCCGGTGCACACCCCGCTCGGCTTGCGCGACGCCGAGGCTCAGGGCGCGTTCGCCGCGCTCGAGGCCGATGTCGCGGTGGTCGCCGCATACGGCCTGATCCTGCCCAAGCCAGTGCTCGCGGCACCACGCCATGGCTGTTTGAACGTCCATGGCTCGCTGCTCCCCCGCTGGCGCGGCGCCGCGCCCATCCAGCGCGCGATCCTGGCTGGCGACGCCGAGACGGGGGTCGGCATCATGCAGATGGAGGCAGGGCTCGATACCGGGCCGGTGCGGCTGGAGGCGCGGACCCCGATCGCGCGCAAGACGGCGGGCGAGCTCACCGCCGAACTCGCCGAACTCGGCGCGCGGCTGATGGTGCAAGTCCTCGCCGATCTCGAAGGCCATCCGCCGGCGCCGCAGCCCGAGGACGGCATCACCTATGCGAGCAAGATCGAGAAGGCCGAGGCGCGGATCGACTGGACGGTGGGCGCGCTGCAAGTCGAACGGCACATCCGCGCGTTCAACCCTGCCCCCGGCGCCTTTTTCGAACATGGCGGTGAGCGCATCAAATTGCTCGCGGGCGAGATCGCGGAGGGCGAAGGCGCGCCCGGGACGGTGCTCGACGCGGCGCTCACCATCGCCTGCGCCGAGGGGGCGCTCCGCCCCACGCTCGTCCAGCGCGCCGGCCGCACGGCGCTGACGCCGGCCGAGCTGCTGCGCGGCTTCCCCATCCCGCCCGGCACCCGGCTGTGACTCGCTTCGCGCTCACCGTGGAATATGATGGCCGCCCCTTCATGGGCTGGCAGCGCCAGGCGCATGGGCCGAGCGTGCAGGAAGCGATCGAGAACGCCCTCGCCCGCCTCGCGCACGAGGTCGCGAAGCTCCACTGCGCGGGGCGCACCGATGCGGGCGTCCATGGCCGCGCGATGCGCGCGCATGTCGATCTGTCGCGTTCGATCACGCCCTTTCGGCTGATGGAGGGGCTGAACGCGCTGCTCCGCCCCGATCCGGTCGCGATCACCGATTGCGTCGAGGTCGCCGAGGATTGGCACGCGCGCTTTTCCTGCGTGGCGCGCCATTATGAATATCGCATCGTCAACCGCCGCGCCCCGCTCACCTTCGAGCGTGGCCTCGCCTGGCGGGTGCCGGTGCCGCTCGACGAGGCGGCGATGGCCGAGGGCGCGGCGCTCCTCGTCGGGCGGCATGATTTCACGACCTTCCGCTCGGTCCATTGCCAGGCCGACAGCCCCTTGCGTACGCTCGATCGGCTCAACGTGGTGCGCGAAGGCGAGGTGATTCGCGTCTTCGCCTCGGCGCGCTCGTTCCTGCATCATCAAGTGCGCTCGATGGTCGGCTGTCTCGCTTTGGTCGGCCAGGGCAAATGGAGTCCCGAGGATCTGCGCGCCGCGCTCGACGCGCGCGATCGCGCCGCGCTTGGCCTCAACGCGCCGCCCGACGGGCTTTATTTTCTACGGGCGGACTATCCGGCATAGCCGCGGCGAGCGCGGCCGCGAGCGTTTCGAGCGCCGAGCGCGTCTGGGCGCGCGCCTCGGCGGGGAGCGCGGCGAGGATCGCGCCGTGCGCCGCCGCCTCGCGCTGGCGCAGCTTGGCGACGATGCGCTGCCCCCAATCGCTCAGCCGCAATTTGGGCGATCGCTTGTGGCGCGGGTTGGGCTCGGCGAGGAGCAGGCCCTGCGCGATCAGCGGCGTGGCGAGCTTTTGGATGAACTGGCGCGACACCGCGCGGCGCTCGGCGATCTCGGACAAGGTCAGCGCCTCGCCGCCCGCCAGCAGCAGCAACAGCGAGCGCATCCCGGCGGATAAGCCGAACGGGGCATGCAGTGCCTCGGCGAGCAGCGCGTGGCGGTTGGCGGCGGCGTTCACCGCGTCGAGCAGGCTTTCCAGATCGTCGCTCATGTCAACCCGGTTGACATTTCGCGCGAGAATTTGTCAACCGGGTTTACATTTCGGGGCTCAATCCCCGGTGAGAATCCGGTCGACCAGCTGCTTCACCGTCGGCACGAAGCCGTTGGAATAGAAGGGGTCCTGCTTGAACTTATAGGCCGCGTGGCCCGCGAACATCAGATTGCGCTCGGGATCGCCGCCATGGGCGATGTCTTGCAGCGTCTTCTGGATGCAGAAGCTGCGCGGATCGGCGAGGCGCCCGGTCGAATTGGTCTCGCTGTCCGCCCAGGACGAGAATTGGCATTGGCTGAGGCAGCCCATGCAATCGGCCTGATCCTTGCGGATTTCGGCCTTTTCCTCGGCGGTTACAAATACCAGCGTATTGTCGGGCGTTTTCAGCGCCTCTGTGAAGCCATGGCCGTGCCAAACGCGCGCGCGCTGCAAATCGCCCAGCGTCACCCAGAAATTCTTGCCCTTCACGCCGACGTCGAGTTGATATTGGTGATCGCCGGCTTGCTCGGTGGAATAGGGGATTTGGCGGTCCGATCGCGCCTCCAGCGCGCGCAGGAACGGGTTGCGGACCGCGCTCGAATAAAAGCCCGTCGGCGAGAAACGGTGGAGCAGCACCTCGCCCGGCTCGATATGCGTGAGCTTGTCCTTCCACGCCTGGGGGATCGGGCTTTCCTGGGTGAGCAAGGGGCGCGTGCCGAATTGGAAGGCGATCGCGCCCAATTCGGGATTGTCGATCCAATTTTCCCAATCGCGCAGATACCAGACGCCGCCCGCCATCACGATCGGCACCTCGTCCGAAATGCCGCCCTCGCGCATCGTCTCGCGCAGCGCTTTCACGCGGGGGTAGGGGTCTTGCGGCGCGCGCGGGTCCTCGGCGTTCGACAGGCCGTTGTGGCCGCCGGCGAGCCAGGGGTCCTCGTAAACCACCGCCGCGAGCCATTCCGCCGCCTTGGAATAAGCGCGCTTCCACAGCGCGCGGAAAGCGCGCGCCGAACTGACGATCGGCAGATAGGAAACGCCGTAATGCGACGCGATCTCGGAAAGCTTATAGGGCATCCCCGCGCCGCAGGTGACCCCCGCCACCATGCCGCGGGTGCGCTCCAGCACGCCGTGGAGCACGCGCTGCGCGCCGCCCATCTCCCACAGCACGTTGATGTTGATCGCGCCCTTGCCGCCGGCGATCTCCCACGCGCGGCGCACCTGCTGCACCGCGCCCTCGATCGCATAGTTGATCAGTTCCTCGTGCCGCTCGCGGCGGGTGAGCGCGCGGTAGATTTGCGGGATGATTCGGCCGTCGGCGTCGTAGCTGTCGGCATTCACCGCCGAAACGGTGCCGATGCCCCCCGCCGCCGCCCAGGCGCCCGCGCTCGCATGATTGGTGGCCGATACGCCCTTGCCGCCTTCGATCAGCGGCCACACTTCCTGGCCGCCATAGAGGATCGGCCGCACACCTTTGAACACGTAACTCTCCAACTCGCGCGAAGGCCGCGCCTGGCGACAAACACCGCTGCCACATTTCTAGCACAATTCTGCCAGGAAGCGACCCCCAAAGCGCTCAGCCAAGCGCGCCGTTCCGTCCGGCCGCCGACGCATAGAGCCGGGCATAAGCGGCGATCATCCGCGCTTCGTCGAACTCGGCCGCGGCGCGCGCGCGATTGGCGGCGCCGACACGCGCGCGCGCCTCGGGGTCTTGCGCGAGCAGCTGGAGCGCGTCACGCAGATGCACCTCGTCGCGGTGCTTGGCGATGAAGGGCAGATTTTCGGGCGCGACCATCACCGGCACATCGCCCACCGGTGGCGCCACCACCGGCTTGCCCGCCGCCATCGCCTCGACGATCGAAATCGGGAATTGCTCGCTATAGGACGAGAGCGCGACGATATCGAACAGCCCGACATAGCGCTCGGGCTGGGGCAGAAAGCCGGGGAGATGGACGCGGTCGGCCATCCCCATCGCGCGCGCGGTCGCCTCGATCCGGGCGCGCTCGGGCCCCTCGCCCACGATCACCAGCCGCACCCGGCTGGAGAGGCCGCCGACCGCGCGGACGAGCAGCGGCAAATCCTTCACCTCGCGCAACCCCGCGATCGCGCCGATCAATATCTCCCCCTCGCGCCGCTCGACGCCGGGCAGCGCGCGCGGATCGGGCTTGGCATAGCGCGCGACCGGAATGCCGTTGCTGATCCGGTGGACGCGCGCGCGCGGCTGTTTCCAAATGCCGAGCGCGATATCCTCGAGCACTAGCGAGGGCACGACCAGCGCGTGCGCCGCGCCGAGCGCGAAGCGGCGATAGAGGTTACGCTCGCGCTTGAGCCCGCCGGCCTCGTCGGCATTGAAGCCATCCTCGTGATGGACGAGCCCCGGCTGGCGCTTGCCGAACACGCGGCGCGCCATCACCCCGTCGATCGCGCCCCAGTTATACGTCAGCACCAGATCGAAGCGCAGCATATAGCGCGCGATCGCCTGATAGCGATCGACCGAGGGGCGGCCGGTGAGCGGCAGCTGCTCTTGCGCGATTTCATATTTGATGCGCTTGTCGATCGCGTCGCGTGCGCCGAGCGCGCCGGGCACGCCCGAGACGATCATGTGCCGCGCGCGGTCGCCGAACGCGTTCATCAGGCGCACCGCGCGGGCTTCCTTGCCGCCCAGGTCGAAACTCGAATGAAGGTGGAGGATGTGGAGGGGCTGCGCCATGGGGGGCGCTCATAGCGGGGTTGGCGGCGGGCGTCATCGGTTTCGGGTGCCGGGGCCGGCGCGGCGGGAAGGAAGAAGGTTTTCGTTCGCGCGGAGGCGCGGCGGCGCGGAGGAAGGGCGCCGAGTTTGGAAACGAAGGACGTCGCCCCAGCGAAAGCTGGGGCCTTTGGCCAATGGTGCGCATCACCGGCTCGAGGCCCCTGCCTTCGCAGGGGCGACGGATCTTGGGCAGGTGACCTTCGAACTTCCTCCGCGCCTCCGCGCCGACGTGCGAGCCAAAAACGTCACCCGAAGGCCCGCTTGTCGATCCACGTCATCCGGCACGCCAAATCCGCCTCGCCGCTCGCGACCAGATAATGGTCGCCGCCATCGACCATCCCCGTCGTGAAGACGATATCGTTCAGATACATCAGATCCTTCAGCGGCTCGGTGAGCGCCGGATTGGGTTCGAGCAGCGCGCGGTGTTCGGTGCGCCGCACGCGCCACGGCTCGGCGGGGTCGAGCAGCGACCAATAGGTGCGGTAAATCCCGACCACCCCCGCCGGCTCCACCCCATGCCACAGGCTCAGCCACCCGCCGTCGGTCAGCAGCGGCGGCGCGCCGCCCCCCATGCGCGCGGTCGCGAGCGTGGCGGCATGGGGCCGGAGCCCGGGATGGTCGCACGGCTTCCAATGCAGCGCGTCGGGCGAGGAGGCGAGCTGGATCGCCGGCCCCGCGCGCCATTCGCTATCCGGCGGATAAGCGAAATATAGATCGCCCAGGGGCCGCGTCTGCGCCCAGTAACGGCCCTCGATCAGCCCTTCGAAGAACAGCATGTCCTTGTTCTGGTGATCGAGGATCACGCCCTCGCGCCGCCAATCGAGCGCGTCGTCGCTGGTGTAGAGCACGGTGCAATGCCGCTCGGGGCTCACCGCGCAAACGGTCATGTACCAGCGCCCGCCGATCTTGCTGATCCGCGCATCCTCGATGCCATAGCATTCGTAAGCCGCGCCCGGCGCCAGCGCGCGCGCATAATGGACCGCCTCCACCCGGTGCCCGTCGGGCGAGAGTTCCACGGGCAGCAGCCAGGAGAGCGAGGTGAGCGCCATCACCCGCCACCCCGCCTGGCGCATCATGAATTTGCGCGGGTCGCTGGGATCGACTTGCCCGATCGGCCAGCGATCGAGGACATAATCGCCATCCCGCCACCGGATCGCGTGGATGTGCTGGTCGCGGATCGGCTGTTTCAGCGCCTCGGCGACGCGCACCATCAGCAGCAGATTGCCGTTCGCCAGCCGGGTGAGCCCGGGGTTGAACGCGCCGAGCACATAAGTCTCGGCATCGATCCGCCCGGCGAGCGGCGAGCGCGCGAGATCGACGTCTTGGGGCGTGAAGATCAGGGCGTCGTGGCGGATCATGGAGCGATCTCCGCGCGTCGCCCCGGCGAAAGCCGGGGCCTCCTGCAAGCATTGCGCGTCATTGGCTCGAGGCCCCAGTTTTCGCTGGGGCGACGGCGCGATGGCATCGGTCGATCATCGGTGGCGCGACGGTGCATCGCGCTTGAACGCGCAAGCGGCGCCCCCGCCTCACCCGACCGTCGCGAGCCGGCTCGCTTCGACGCGCGCGAGCAGGCGTTCGATCGCCGCCACCGCCTCGGGTTCGTCGAGCGTGGGGGCGTGGCCGGTGCGCGGCACCGTCGTCAGTTCGGCCTGCGGGAGTTCGGCCACCATCCGCGCGGCGGTCTCGGCGGACAAAATGTCCGAGCGTTCGCCGCGCACGATCGCGACGGGCACGTCCTTCAGCTGATCGAGCGCGCGCCACATGTCCGGCCCCGCTTCATTGCCCGGCAGGCGGAAAGGCTCGGCGATCTTCATATCGTAATCGAGCACGATCCGCCCGCTGCTGCTGATCCGGTAAAGCCGCTTGGCGAGCGCGATCCAATCGCTCAGCGCGAAATCGGGATAGACGCCGGCATTCACCTCGGCGAGCGCGCGCGCGGCATGGACCCAGGTCGGCCAGCTGCTGCTGCGCCCCACATAGCCGCGAATGCGCGCGAGCCCCGCCGGCTCCACCTCGGGCCCGACGTCGTTGAGCACCGCCCCGGCGAGCCGTTCGTGCGCCGCGCCCGCGAGCAGCATCGTCACGATCCCGCCGAGCGAGGTGCCGATCGCGACATAGCAATCGACCCCCAAATGTTCGAGCAGCGCCTCGACGTCTTGCACATAAACGAGCGGGACGTAGCTCATCGGATCGCGCGCATAAGCGCTTTCGCCGCGTCCGCGCAGATCGAGCGCGAGCACGCGCCAACCCGCGGCGCTCAGGCGCGGCGCGAGCTGGTCGAAATCGCGCGCGTTGCGGGTGAGCCCCGGCAAGCAGAGGATCGGCGGGCGCGGCGCCGCGTTCTCGGCGCCGAGCGGCGCATAATCACGCGCGTGCAGCCGCAGATTGTCGCGCGACCACCAATAGAGGTGTTCGAACCGCTCCATGGTTGCGTCTCCTTCGCCTCCGGCCCCATATCGCGGCATGAGCACCCCGCCGCAAGCATTCGCGCCCGCCCAAGCCATTTTGGAACTGGGCGACGCTTTTTACGATCCCGTCGCGCCCGCCGATTTCCCGCAAGCCAAGCTGCGCTTCCGCAACGATCGCTGGGCGGCGCGTGTCGGTTTGGGCGATCTCGACGACGCGCAATGGGTGCGCCATTTCGCGCGGTTCGCTCCCCTGCCCGGCACGCTGCCGCGACCGCTCGCGCTGCGCTATCACGGCCATCAATTCCGCGTATACAATCCCGATATCGGCGACGGGCGCGGCTTTCTTTACGCGCAGCTCCGCGACGATCGCGGACGGTTGCTCGATCTCGGCACCAAGGGATCGGGGCAGACGCCTTACAGCCGCTTCGGCGACGGCCGGCTGACGCTGAAGGGCGGTGTCCGCGAAATCCTCGCGACCGAAATGCTCGAAGCGCTGGGGGTGGAGACCTCGAAAAGCTTTTCGCTGATCGAAACCGGCGAGGCGCTCGATCGCGGCGACGAGCCCTCCCCCACGCGTTCGGCGGTGCTCGTGCGGCTGAGCCATGGCCATATCCGCATCGGCAGTTTCCAGCGCCTGGCCTATCACCGCGATACCGACGATCTCGCGCGGCTCACCGATTATGTGCTGCGCCATTATTTCGACGACGCAAGCGGCGATCCGGTGCGGCTGCTCGATGCGGTGGTCGCGCGCACCGCGCGGCTCGCGGGGCAATATATGGCGGCCGGCTTCGTTCACGGCGTGCTCAACAGCGACAATATCAACGTGACCGGCGAAAGCTTCGATTACGGCCCCTGGCGCTTCCTGCCGAGCTGGGACCCGGGCTTCACCGCCGCTTATTTCGATCACGCCGGGCTCTATGCCTTCGGTCGCCAACCCGAGGCGATCCATTGGGACGTGTTTCAGCTCGCGATCTGCTTGCGGCTGCTGGTCGATTCCGCGCCGCTGATCCCGATCATGGAAAGCTTCGCCCAACGTTATGCCGAAGCGTTTCGCGCGGCGCTGCTCTGGCGGCTCGGGGTCGCGCCTGGGGCGGACGACGCGGCGCTGGTCGAGGCGATCGAACACGGGCTGGCGACCAGCCAGGTCGATGTCGCAAGCTTTTTCCACCAGAGCTTCGGCGGGCGCATCCCCGACGCGCTCGGCCCCGCCTTCGCCGAGGCGCGCGGGCTGCTGCTCGGCTATCGCCCGCGCACGTCCCGCGACGCATTTTGGGATGGCCCGGTGTGCGCGATGCTGATCGAGGAGGTCGAGGCGCTGTGGGCGGCGATCGCCGAGCGCGACGATTGGGGGCCCTTCGCGGCGAAGATCACGGCGATCCGGGCGATGGGGGACGCGCTCGCCGACGCTTGACTGCGGCGGTCCGCCGGGCGCGACGATTTGCCGTGAACCGCGCGCTCTTGGCAACGCGCCCCGCGCTGGGGCAAAGCCATCGCGAAAGGGAAGCGATGCTGGGACAGGAAGTCATCTCGTTCGAACCCGCGACCGGCGCCGTGCTCTGGCGCGGCCTGCCGGGCAATGCCGACGAGGAGGTCGCCCGCGCCCGCGCGAGCTGGGCCGGCTGGGCCGCGCAGCCGCTCGCTTATCGGCTCGAGGCGCTGCGCCGCTTCGCCAATGTCGTGCGCAGCCATTATGACGCTTTCGCCGAACTGATCGCGCGCGAGGCGGGCAAGCCCCTGTGGGAGGCCAAGACCGAAGTCGACACGGTGATGGCCAAGGTCAACATCTCGGCCACCGCTTATGCCGAACGCACTCCGCAGCGGCGGATGGACAGCCAGGCCGGGCGGATCGCGCTACGCCATAAGCCGCACGGCGTGCTCGCGGTGCTGGGGCCGTATAATTTCCCCGCGCATCTGCCCAATGGCCACATCGTCCCCGCCTTGCTCGCGGGCAATGCGGTGGTGTTCAAGCCTTCGGAAAAAACCCCCGCGACCGGCGCGTTCCTGGTCAAATGCTTCCATGAGGCGGGCGTGCCCGAAGGCGTGGTGCGGCTGTTGATCGGCGGCCCGGCCGAGGGCAAGGCGCTCGCCGCGCATCCCGATATCGATGGGCTGCTCTTCACCGGCTCGGCGCGCACCGGCATCGCGCTCAACCGCGCCTTCGCGGAAAAGCCCGAGAAGATCTTGGCGCTGGAGATGGGCGGCAACAATCCGATCGTGGTGTGGGACGCGCCCGATCTCGCCTCGGCGGCGACGCTGATCGTGCAAAGCGCCTTCACCACCGCCGGTCAGCGCTGCACCGCCGCGCGGCGCCTGATCGTCGACGAACGTATCCACCAGCCCCTGCTCGGCGAGCTGAGCAAATTGCTCGACCGGATGATCATCGGCGCGCCGCTCGATACGCCCCAGCCCTTCATGGGGCCGGTGATCGACAATGAGGCGGCCGATCTGCTGCAGGAAAGTTTCCTCGAACTCATGTCGCGCGGCGGGCGGCCGGTGCGCCATATGCAGCGCTCCGATGATAATCTGCCCTTCCTCACCCCCGGGCTGATCGACGTGACCGAGATGAACGACCGCCCCGATATCGAGCTGTTCGGCCCGATCCTGCAAATCACGCGGGTGAGCGCGTTCGAGGATGCGATCGTCGAGGCGAACGACACGCGCTATGGCCTGTCGGCCTCGCTGATCAGCCAGGACCCCGCGCTCTACGACCAATTTTGGGCGAACGCGCGCGCGGGCATCGTCAATTGGAACAAGCCGACCAACGGCGCCTCGTCGAGCGCGCCCTTCGGCGGCATCGGCTGGTCGGGCAACCACCGGCCGAGCGCTTATTATGCCGCCGATTATTGCGCTTATCCCGTGGTCTCGTCGGAGGCCGAGCAGGCGCGGGCGATGATCGGGATCGGGCTCAGGGATGGTTGAACCAGATCCTCCCCGTTTATGGGGAGGTAGCAGCGCGTCGCGCTGACGCAAGGGGCGTGCTCGATAGCCTGCCCCCTCCACCACGCGCTTCGCGCGCGGTCCCCCTCCCCGTGAACGGGGAGGATTGAGCTTTGAGCCTATCACGATCCTCGCACGAAAGTTTCGCTTCACCCGCGCCAAGCCAAGCTCCGATTGCCTCGCCCGGCCGCCCGGCGCATCGCGGGGCCATGGCGACTCTTCTCGATCCCGGCGCGCGTGGGCGGGCCATTTTGGTGGGCGCCGGCCCCGGCGACCCCGATCTGCTGACGGTGCGCGCCATCCGCGCGCTCGCCAGCGCCGATGTGCTGGTGCATGACGGGCTGATCGATCCGCGCGTGCTCGATCTGGCGCCAGCGAGCGCGCACCGTATCTCGGTCGCCAAGCGCCGCGCGCGCCACACCTTGCCGCAGGAGTCGATCAACGCGCTGATCGTCGCGCATGTGAAGGCGGGCGACATCGTCGTGCGGCTGAAGGGCGGCGATCCGTTCATCTTCGGGCGCGGCGGCGAAGAGGTCGAAGCGGTACGCGCGGCGGGGCTCCCGGTCGAGGTGATCCCCGGCGTTTCGGCGGCGCTCGGCTGCGCGGCCGAGGCGATGCTCCCCCTCACCCACCGCGATCACGCGAGCGCCGTCAGCTTCGTCGCCGGGCAATGCCAGGGGTTGAGCGACCAGAATTGGGCAGGGCTCGCCGGCCGGGGGCGCACGCTCGTGATCTATATGGGCGTCGCGACCGCGACCGACATCGCCGACAAGCTGATCGCCGACGGCGTCGCGCCCGATATGCCGGTCGCGGTGCTCGAACGCGGCACTTTGCCCGGCGCGCGCGCGCTCAAGACGTTGCTCACCGATCTCGGCGCGATGGTCGCGCGCGAGGGCGTGCGCAGCCCGGCGGTGATCGTCGTCGGCGAAGTGGTCGAACTGTCGACCGCGACCGACGCGCTCGCCGTCTGGGCGCGCGTGGCGGAGGGGGTGGCATGAAGATCTTGACCGGGCAGGATCTGGCGAGCGGCGATGTCGTCTGGTGGGCGGGCGACGGCTGGTCGCGCCAGATCGACGAGGCGATCGATGTCGGCGACACCGGCGACGCGATCGCCAAGCGCGAGGAAGGCGCGCGGCGCGTGAACGTGCCCTATCTGATCGACGCGACGCGCGGCGCCGATGGCCGCATCCGCCCGGCGCACATCAAGGACCGCGTCCGCGCGCTCGGCCCCACGGTGCGGCCGGATTTGACCTTGAAGCCCGCCGATCCCGATGCGGGGGCGTGGGTGATTTAAGTTTTAATGAGTCACACAAAGCCACGAAGACACGAAGATGAACTATGGGGCGAAGCCCCTAAAATTCGATTGAAAGCAGCTTCGCTGCTGGGTTTTCTTAGTGTCTTCGTGGCTTCGTGTGAGAAAAACTTCCAGGCGGAACGCGATGTATCAATATGACCAATATGACCAAGCGATCGTCGACGCCCGCGTCGAGGAATTTCGCGATCAGGTGAAGCGCCGCCTCTCGGGCGCGCTCAGCGAGGATCAGTTCAAGCCGCTGCGGCTGATGAACGGGCTTTATCTGCAGCTCCACGCCTATATGCTGCGCGTCGCCATCCCCTATGGCACGCTCTCCAGCCGCCAAATGCGCGCGCTCGCCGATATCGCCGAGCGTTATGATCGCGGCTATGGCCATTTCACGACGCGCCAGAACATCCAATATAATTGGATCAAGCTGAGTGACGCGCCCGATATTCTCGCCGATCTCGCCCGCGTCGAGATGCACGCGATCCAGACGAGCGGCAATTGCATCCGCAACATCAGCTCGGATCAATTCGCGGGCGCGGCCGCCGATGAAGTCGCGGACCCCCGCCCCTGGGCCGAATTGCTCCGCCAATGGAGCAGCTTCCACCCTGAATTCAGCTATTTGCCGCGCAAGTTCAAGATCGCGGTGATCGCCGCCGAAGAAGATCGCGCGGCGATGCGGCTGCACGATATCGGCATTCAGCTGGTGCGCCGCGACGGCGAACTCGGCGCGCGCGTGTTCGTCGGTGGCGGGATGGGGCGCACGCCGATGATCGCGGTCGAAATCCGCGATTTCGTCCCCGCGACCGAATTGCTGAGCTATTTGGAAGCGTGTCTGCGCGTATACAATCGCTACGGCCGGCGCGACAATATCTACAAGGCGCGGATCAAAATTTTGATCCACGAACTCGGCGCCGACGAATATCGCCGCCAGGTGGAGGAAGAATTCGCGCAGTTGCGGGGTGAAGGCATCGATCCGCCGCTCGCCGAGCTCGAGCGGATCAGCGCATTCTTCGCGCCGCCGCCGTTCGAGACGGGCTCGAGCGACGACATCGACCTGAGCGATCCCGCTTTCGCCGCCTGGGTCGGCCAGAACGTCAGCGCGCACCAGGCGCCGGGCTATGCGATCGCGACGATCAGCCTGAAGCCCGTCGGCGGCATCCCCGGCGACGCCTCGGCCGAGCAGATGCGCGTCGTCGCCAATCTCGCCGAGCGTTACTCGTTCGACGAAATCCGCGTGACCCACGCGCAGAATCTCGTCTTGCCGCACGTCCGCAAGGCCGATCTGCCCGCGATCCACGCGGCGCTGAGCGACGCCGGGCTCGCCACCGCCAATCTCGACCTGATCAGCGACATCATCGCCTGCCCCGGGCTCGATTATTGCAGCCTGGCGAACGCGCGCTCGATCCCGGTCGCGCAGAAAATCGCCCAGCGTTTCGCCGATCTCGACCGGCAGCGGACGCTCGGCGAATTGAAGCTGAAGATCAGCGGCTGCATCAACGCCTGCGGCCACCATCATGCCGGCCATATCGGCATCCTCGGCGTCGACCGCAAAGGCACCGAAAATTACCAGCTGCTGCTCGGCGGATCGGGCGCCGAGGACGTATCGCTCGGCCGCATCACCGGCCCCGGCTTCGACGAGGACGGCATCGTCGACGCGGTCGAGCGCGTGACCGATCTCTATTTGCAGGCGCGCGAAGACGGCGAGCGATTTGTCGATACCTATCGCCGGCTGGGGTTCGAGCCGTTCAAGGAGGCGATCTATGGCTGATACGCTGCTGCGCCTGCGCGACGACGAGCCGCATGAGGAGCCGGCGATCACGCTCGACGCGTTCCTCGCGGGGCAAACCAACGCGACCGCGGTGCGGCTGGAGGCGGGCGACGATGCGCGCGCGCTGATCCCCGCGCTGGGGCGCCTCGCGCTGATCGAGGTGAGCTTCCCGAGCTTTCGCGACGGGCGCGGCTATTCGGCGGCGCGCATCTTGCGCGCGGCGGGCTATGCGGGGGAATTGCGCGCGGCGGGGGACGTGCTGGTCGATCAAATCGCCTTTATGCGCCGCTGCGGCTTCGACAGTTTCGCCCCCGAAAGCCCGATCGATCCGGCGGTGCTGGAGGCGACGCTCGCGCGCTACGCGCATGTCTATCAAGGCGCGGCGGACGGGCGGGCGCCCGTGTGGAAGCTTCGGCACGGCTAGAGCGATTTCCAGGCAGGTGGAATCACCTGCCGACTCGGAAATCGCGTCAAATCAAAGATCTAGAGCGGCGATCCGATGCAATTGGATCGGAAACCGCTCTAGCGGCGCTGGCTTCGTAAGTCGGTGATGCAGCTACGGGGTTCGCGCGGAGGCGCGGAGATCGCGGAAGATTTTGAGCCTTTGGCCGCCCGGCGGCATCGCCCCTCCACCACGCTTCGCGTGGTCCCCCTCCCCAGCAGAGCTGGGGAGGATCAATAGCGCTTGTCGAGCGACGTCACGAAGAGCGCAACGCCTCCGCGCCTCCCCTTCTTCCTCCGCGCCTCCACGCGAAAAAATCGACGCCCGATCCCATGCGCCGCGCGCGCCAACAACGGCCCGCCCTACCCGACCGCCGCCCCAGGCCCCGCATAATCGGTGAAGCGCGTCACCTCGCGGTCGAAGAACAGGGTCGCCTTGCCCGTCGCGCCATGGCGGTGCTTGGAGATCAGCAGTTCGGAAATGCCCTGGATGCGATTGCCCTCTTCGAGCCAAGCCATATAGGCGTCGCTCGTCCGATCGGTCGGCTCGCGCGCGGCGTGGTAATAATCGTCGCGATAGACGAACCACACCATATCGGCGTCCTGCTCGATCGAGCCCGATTCGCGCAGGTCGGAGAGTTGCGGGCGTTTGTCCTCGCGCTGCTCGACCGCGCGGCTGAGCTGCGACAGCGCCACCACCGCCACGTTCAAATCCTTGGCCATCGTCTTCAGCCCGCGCGAAATCTCGCTGATTTCCTGCACGCGATTGTCGCCGCCGCGCGCGCTGCCCGACAGAAGCTGGAGATAATCGACCACCACCAGCCCGATCTGCCCCTCGAACTTGCGCTGCAACCGCCGCATCCGCGTGTGCAGGCCCGCGATCGAAAGGCCGGCGGTGTCGTCGATATAGAGCGGCAGATTCTGCAGCTCGATCGAGGCCTGGATCAGCCGCTGCATCTCCTGATTGTTGAGCGTGCCCATCCGCAATTTCTCGCTCGAGACGCGCGATTGTTCGGCGAGGATTCGCGTCGCGAGCTGATCGGCCGACATTTCCAGGCTGAAAAAGGCGACGCGCGAGCCGACCGAACGCCCCGCCTCGATCCCGTCCTCCTGGTCGCGCATGAAGCGCTGGGCGGCGTTGAAGGCGATGTTGGTGGCAAGCGAGGTCTTGCCCATGCCCGGCCGGCCGGCGAGGATCACCAGGTCGGAGCGGTGCAACCCCCCGGTCTTGCCGTTGACCGAATCGAGCCCGGTGGTGATGCCCGACAAGCTGCCCCCAGCGTTCTGCGCGCGCTCGACCATTTGCAGCGCGAGCGTGGCCGCGGCCCCGAAGCTCTTCACCGATTTCTGGCTCTCGGTGTCGCCCGAGATTTTGAACAGCGCTTCTTCGGCTTCCTCGATCTGCTTCTTGGGGTTGACCTCGGCCGAGGTGTCGAACGCCTTGTCGACGAGCTCGCGCCCTACGCCGATCAGCGTGCGCAGCATCGCCAGATCCTTGATCTGCTCGGCGAAATCGCGCGCGCCGATCAGCGCCGCGCCGCTCCCCGTCAATTGCGCGAGATAGCTCGGGCCGCCGAGCGCCTGCATCCCCGCGTCCTGCTCGAACATCGGTTTGAGCGTCACCGGCGTCGCGAGCAGCCCCGCGCGGCGCAGCTTCTTCACCCCTTCGAACACGCGGCCATGGAGCGGATCGTAAAAATGCTCCGCCGTCAGCAGCTCGATCATATCGTCGGCGACGCGCGCGTCGATCAGCATCGCGCCGAGCAGCGCGGCCTCGGCCTCGACATTATGTGGCAGCGCGCGCGCGGGCGCGGCGGCGGGGGGAGCGGCGAAAATACTTGCCATGGCGCGCTCTTCTCACCCCAGCGCCGCGCGCTCAAGCGGCGCCCGGGTTGAAACACGTGGATAAGGTTGATTCGCGGCGGCGTTCGCCCGATAGGCTGGAGCCATGGGCGACCCCCGCATCATCGCTGTCACGCTCGACGAACACACCATCCTGTGGCGCAACGCCGATATCGAGCAGGAGCGGCGGATCGCGATTTTCGATCTGATCGAGGGCAATTATTTCAAGCCCTGCCGCGCTTATGACGATGGTTATGAAGGCCCCTATCGCATCGCCTTGTCGGTCGAGGAAGGGCGGCTCGCGATCGCGATCGCGCGCGAAGACGGCGGACCGCTCGAGACTTATGTGCTCGGGCTCGGGCGGTTCCGTCGCCCGATCAAGGATTATTTCGCGATTTGCGATAGCTATTATCAAGCCATCCGCAACGCGACCCCGCAGCAGATCGAGACGATCGACATGGCGCGCCGCGGCGTCCATAACGAGGCCGCCGAGCTGCTCAAGGAGCGGCTGGAAGGCAAGATCGAAATCGATTTCGATACCGCGCGCCGGCTGTTCACGCTGATTTGCGTGCTCCACATCAAGGGATGAAGCGCTGGCTGCCCGTGATCGCCGCCGGCCTGATCGGGCTCGGCTGCCTGGGCCTCGCCGGGTGGCGCGCGGCCGAGGGTTGGACTCCCTCGCGCGCGCGCTATCCTTTTCAGGGGATGGACGTGCGCGGCGGCGAGGGGCCGTTCGAATGGCGCCAGCTGAGGGCGGCTGGAGCGAGCTTCGTCTATCATGTCGCCACCGAGGGCACCGCGCGCGATCCGGGCTTCGAGGGCGATTGGGACGCGATCGCCGAGGCGGGGCTCGGGCGCGGGGCGGTGCATGTCTATTCCTTCTGCGCGCCCGCGGCGACGCAAGCGGCGGCATTCCTCGCGCTGGTGCCGCGCAGCGCCGACGCGCTGCCGCCCGCGCTGGTGATCGAGTTCGCGCCGGACTGCGCGGCCCGCCCCGATCGCGCCACGCTGCTTGCGGAGCTGCGCGCGTTGCTCGACGCGATCGAGGCGCATAGCGGCCATCCGGCGCTGCTGCGCGTCTCGCCCGAGGTCGAGCGCTTCTACCAGCTCACCGCCGCGCTGCCCCGGCCGATCTGGACCTCGGCCCAATTTTTCGCGCCCGGTCTCGCCCCCCGCCCTTGGCGGCTATGGCGAGCGAGCGGCTTTCACCGGATCGAGGGCGCCCCCGCGCCCGTGCATTGGGACGTGATCGCACCATGAACGACCTGCTCGCCGCCGCCCGCGCCGCGATGGCGCATGCCTATGCCCCTTATTCGCGCTTCTCGGTCGGTGCCGCGCTGCGGCTGACCGATGGCGCGATCGTGACCGGCGCCAATTTCGAAAATGCGAGCTATGGCCTGTCGCTCTGCGCGGAGACGGTCGCGCTCGCGACCGCGAACAGCGCCGGAAGGCTCGGCGACGTGGTCGAGCTGGCGGTGATCGGCGGCCGGCAAACCGACGCCGGGCTCGCCGATGCCGGCATCGTCACCCCATGCGGGCGCTGCCGCCAAATCATCAACGAAGCAGCACAACTCGGCGGGTGCGATCTGCCGATCCACTGCGCGAGCATCGCCGGCGCGCTCGCGACCTATCCGCTGTCGGCGCTGCTGCCGCACGCCTTCGGGCCCGCCAATTTGGGAGACATCGCATGATCATGGCCGATCGCTGGATTCGCGAGCAGGCGCTGGCGCACGGGATGATCGAGCCGTTCGTCGAACGCCAGGTGCGCGCGGGGTGCATCAGCTATGGCCTGTCGAGCTATGGCTATGACGCGCGCGTCGCCGACGAATTCAAGATCTTCACCAATGTCGATTCGGCGATCGTCGATCCCAAGGATTTCGCCGCGAACAGCTTCGTTGATCGGCGGACCGATGTGTGCGTCATCCCGCCCAACAGCTTCGCGCTCGCGCGCACGGTCGAATATTTCCGGGTGCCGCGCGACGTGCTGGTGATTTGTCTCGGCAAATCGACCTATGCGCGCTGCGGCATCATCGTGAACGTCACCCCGCTCGAGCCCGGCTGGGAGGGGCATGTGACGCTCGAATTTTCGAACACCACGCCGCTGCCCGCGCGCATCTATGCCAATGAGGGCGCGTGCCAATTCCTCTTCCTGCAGGGCAACGAGCCGTGCGAGGTGAGCTATGCCGACCGCGCGGGCAAATATATGGGCCAGCGCGGGGTAACGCTGCCGAAGTTGTGAGGCTCGAAGCGAAAAGGGGCGGCGCCAGCATCCTGGCACCGCCCCTTCAACACCCGGCGTAACGATCAGAAATCGTTGCGATATTGCTCGTTGCCGACGAAGCCGAGCTTGCCGACCCCCGAACGCTTCACCACCGCCAGCACCCGATCGACGACTTCATAGCGCGCCTGCGGGTCGGGCTGGAATTGCAGCTCGGGTTCGGGGTCGATCGTCTTGCTCTGCTCGAGATATTGCGCGAGCGTCGCATCGTCCACCGGCTGGCCGTTCCAATAGGTGACGCCGGCCGGATCGATCACGATCTTGTTCTTGGTCGCTTCCACCGCATTGGGATTGGGCTTTTGCGGAAGATCGACCTTGACCGCGTGGGTCGGGATCGGAAGCGTGATGATGAACATGATGAGGAGCACGAGCAACACGTCGATCAACGGCGTGGTGTTCATTTCCATCATCGGTTCGCCATCATCGGAACCGCCGCTCATTGCCATGGTCGTTTACTCCTCGTCACTGCCGCTCGGCGAGCGCGGAGCCCGGCGGCGGCTGCGAAATGAAGCCGACCTTGGGATAGCCGGCCTTTTGCATGGTATAGATGGTGCCGCCGATGCACTTGTACGGCGTGTCGACATCGCCGCGGATATGCGCCTCGGGCAGATTGTCCGCGGTCAAGTCCGATCCCATCCGCTCGACATCGGCCTTGAGCTTGGCCACCGCGCGATCGAGCAGTTCCTGACTGCTGACCTTGGTCAGGTTCCAATAAACCTCGCAGGTGCCGCCCGGCCCGCCCCGCACCGCGAGCGAGATATTCTCGGGCTTGGTCGTCGTCGGGTCGTAACGCACCTCGGGCAGCTTCACCTTCACCGATTGCACCGCGACCGGAACCGCGATCAGGAAGATGATGAGCAGCACCAGCATCACGTCCACGAGCGGAGTCGTGTTGATGTCCGACAGGGGCTTTTCGGCGGCGCCATCGCCGCCAACGCTGATCGCCATTTGCGAACTATCCTATCAATATTCGTTCCAACGGCTGGCGCGCGCCCCGGTGCCGCGATCGGCGCCGGGGCACGGACGCTCAGGCCGCCGTCGGCTTGGCCGGGGTCGCGGCGGGCTTGGCCGGCGCGGCGGCGGGCTTGGCCGCGCTGCGCGTCGCCGGGCGCACCGCGCCGTTCGAAGCGAGGAAGCCGAGCACGTCGTTCGAGAAATGGTTGAGATCCTCGGCGATCTGCTTGTTGCGACGCTGCAGGAAGTTGTAGCCGAGCACCGCCGGCACGGCGACGACCAGACCGAAGGCGGTCATGATCAGCGCTTCACCCACCGGGCCCGCGACCTTGTCGATCGAGGGATCGCCCGACGAACCGATCTTGATCAGCGCGCGATAAATGCCGACCACGGTGCCGAACAGCCCGATGAACGGCGCGGTCGCGCCCACCGTCGCCAGGAAGGCGAGCCCGCCGCCGAGCGACGAGTTGATCGTCGCTTCCGAGCGCGCGAGCGAGCCGTGCAGCCAGTCATGCGCTTCGACCGGATCGGTCAGCTTGCCGTGCTGTTCCTGCGCGGCGAGACCATCGTCGACGATCTGGCGATAAGCCGAGTTGGGCTCGAGCTTGGCCGCGCCTTCGCGCAGGCTGGTCAAGTTCCAGAAGCCCGAGCGCACGCGCTTGGTCTGGGCGTTGATCTTCGACTG
>FRDC01004293.1_pt1 | contig 22619 bp, 27 predicted proteins | sample 1106171 | NCBI WGS metagenome assembly FRDC01 (sample SAMEA3930566, study PRJEB13176) | freshwater metagenome | biome: Drinking water system; feature: drinking water; material: water | place: Singapore | collected 2014-12-20 | reverse complement strand
CGGGATTGGGGATTGGGGATTGGGGATTGGGGAAGTCCCCAACACCTTCGACTTATAACTCTCGGTCAGGTGGTTAAAACTAATGACCAGCTCGCCGATGAACGACTCTGTCATCCTGAGCGCTAGCGAAGGATCTCCATTTGCGGGCAGAGATGTTTCGCGTTGCTCCGCATGACAGACACGATCCATCACCCGCGCGGCCTTGCACCAGGGCAGGAATTCTGGGTATTTTTCGACATCCATCACCATCGCATAAAGCTGCTCGGGCGAGTGCGGCGAAAAGCGAGTTTCGGTGTGGCTAGGCATAATTCTTATTGTCACCCCGCACGTGTTGCGGAGTCTGTAAGGCGGATGCCGCAACCGGTGCGGCATGACAAGTTAAACATGAAGCGTGTTTCGATGTGGGCGGGCATGGTGCGTTGACCGTTAACCGGCCGCTGCGCTTACTGTTAACCGAATCGGTGAACGGTAAACGGTAAACAGTAAGCGGCTAAACATTATCATTCGCTGCCTGGTGGGTTTCCGCCAGCTGCTTGTTACGTGCATCGCGCAGTTTGGCGAAATCGGCATCGGCGTGGTACGAACTACGGGTGAGTGGCGATGACGAAACCAGCAGGAATCCCTTCGTATAAGCCACGCGCTCGTAATAGCGGAATTCGTCTGGCGTGACGAAACGGGCGACCGGCGCATGGGCAGGGGTGGGCTGCAAATATTGGCCGATGGTCATGAAATCAACATCGGCGGCGCGCAAATCGTCCATCACCTGCAGCACTTCGTCTTTCGTTTCGCCAAGCCCCACCATGATGCCGGATTTAGTGAAAATCGACGGGTCAATTTCCTTCACGGTTTTGAGCAAATGCAGTGAGTTGAAATAGCGCGCGCCCGGGCGGATGGTTTTATACAGGCTCGGCACGGTTTCGATATTGTGATTATACACATCCGGCCGCGCTTTCACCACTACCGGAATCGCATGTTCCTTGCGCAGGAAATCTGGTGTTAAAATCTCGACCGTAGTATCAGGTGAGGTGGTGCGTATGTATTCAATGCATTGCGCAAAATGACTTGCCCCCCCATCCTCCAAATCGTCGCGATCCACCGAGGTGATGACCACATGCTTTAAGTTCAGCTTACCCACCGCAACGGCGAGATTGTAGGGCTCGTCCTTATCCACGGGGTTGGGCACGCCGGTTTTAATGTTACAAAAGGCGCAGGCACGGGTGCAGGTATCGCCCAAAATCATCACGGTGGCGTGGCCTTTGCTCCAGCATTCGCCGATATTGGGGCAGGCGGCTTCCTCGCACACGGTGTGGAGTTTGTTTTCGCGCATGAGGTCACGCGTGTCTTTATAGCCCTGGGAAAGCGGGGCTTTTACCCGGATCCAGTCGGGTTTGGGTAGGCGCTGATGGATGGTATCGGTCGCGCAGGTACTCATAAGACTAGGGCTAGCCGCTAGGGGGTAGAAAATCAAGGTTTTTGCTTGCCAAATACAGCCGATTGTCCTACTAGCCTCCAGCCCCCAGCCTCAAGCCTCGTGGAGAAAGTAACATGGCACGCGTCACCGTTGAAGATTGCATTCTGAATATCCCCAACCGTTTCGAACTGGTGGTGACCGCTGCCCAGCGCGCCAAGCAGATCAGCTCCGGCATGCCGCTGACCATTGACCGCGACAACGATAAGGACGCAGTGGTAGCGCTGCGCGAGATTGCCGATAAAACCATCGACCATACCCTGGTGCAGGAAGAAATGATCCAGAACTTCCAGAAGAAATCCGGCTTTGATCGCAATGACCGCATCGAGGACGAAGAAGTACCGGGTGTGTATTCGGTCAATTCCAATGGCGAGATCGAGCAGGCGTTCGAGGAAGCCAAGCATTATGTGAACCCCGAGCCGCAGTCCGGCGGCATGAGCTTCGTTGAAGAAAATATCGAAGTGGAAGACTAAGACAGTCACAAGTTATCAGAATTATTGATATTTTGTCTCGTACGCTTGTTCTTCGCTGGCGACGGGCGCATTGCGACTATATACTATTTCCATGATTCGCCAGATGGAACTTGTTGAGAAAATCCGCGCCTATGATCCGGATGCGGACGAAGACGCACTCAACCGCGCCTATGTCTATGCCATGCAAAAGCACGGTTCGCAGACACGCGCATCGGGTGATCCGTATTTCTCACATCCGGTAGAAGTGGCGTATAAGCTCACCCAATACCGCCTGGATACGGCCTCCATTATCACCGCGCTTTTGCACGATACGGTGGAGGATACCGATGCCACGCTGGATGAAATCGAACAGCTTTTTGGCAAGGAAATCCGTGGCCTCGTGGATGGGGTGACAAAACTCAACCGGCTCGAGATTAAATCTGAATCCTCCAAGCAGGCGGAGAATTTTAGAAAGCTCGTGCTCGCCATGGCGCAGGATTTACGTGTGCTGATGGTGAAACTCGCCGACCGGCTGCACAACATGGAAACATTGCATTACATTCCCAAACCCGAAAAGCGCCAGCGCATCGCCCGCGAAACGTTGGAGATTTACGCTGCGCTGGCTGAGCGTATCGGTATGCGGCGCATGAAAGAGGAATTGCAGGATCTGGCGTTTAAGGAATTATTCCCCGAAGCGCGCGAGTCGATTTTGAATCGCCTCGAATTTTTACGCAAGCAAGGCGGCACACAGATCCAGCGAGTGGAAGAAATTCTCCACGAGTTGTTGGAGCCTGTTGGCTTAAGTGATTTGCGCATCTACGGGCGCGAGAAAAAACCCTATTCTATCTGGAAAAAAATGGAGTCCAAAGGCGTAACGTTCGAGCAGCTTGCGGATATCGTGGGCTTTCGGGTGATCGCCAAATCGGTGGCGGAATGTTATCAGGTGCTTGGCCTGATCCATGAAAAATACCATACGATTCCTGGTAGTTTTAAGGATTATATCTCTACGCCGAAGGTCAACGGCTATCAATCCATTCACACGGCAGTGATCGGCCCGCAGCAGCAGCGCATTGAAATTCAAATCCGCACCGAGGAAATGCACGAAATCGCCGAATACGGGATTGCCGCACACTGGGGCTACAAGCAAGGCAGCGACAAAGTTTCCACCGAAGGCAAGCAATACCGCTGGGTGCGCGAACTACTCGAAATTCTGGAGCAATCCGCAGGGGCAGAGGAATTTCTGGAGCATACCAAGCTTGAAATGTATCACGACCAGGTGTTCTGCTTTACGCCCAAGGGCGATATTATTGCCTTGCCGCGCGGCTCCACACCGGTGGATTTTGCCTTTGCGGTGCATTCCGGCGTAGGCTTCACCTGCGTTGGAGCGAAGGTAAATGGCCGCATTGTGCCGCTAAAGCATGTACTAAAAAACGGCGATCAGATCGAAATTATTACCGCCAAAACCCAAACCCCATCGCCCACCTGGGAACGGTTTGTGGTGACGGGCAAAGCCAAATCGGAAATCCGCCGCTTTATCCGCGATCAGCAGCGCGAGGAATATGTGACGCTCGGCAGAGCAATTCTCACCAAAACTTTCAAGCAGGAAGGCCATGAGTTAACCGAAAAAATGCTGGAGCCGGCACTCGCGGTGTTCAAGAAAAAAGAAGCCGAAGATTTATACGCTGAGGTGGGCGAAGGGCTGATCAACCGCAACCAGGTGTACGATGCGGTGTTCCACACCAAAAAATCCGAATCGGCGGGCGTAAAAAATCCGTTCTCTCTTTCGTCACTGAATAAAAAGCCAAGCAAAAAATCGGTGCCGATGCCAATTAAAGGCCTGGTTCCAGGCATGGCAATTCACTATGCGGGCTGCTGCCACCCGATTCCTGGCGATAAAATTGTGGGCATTGTGGCAACCGGCAAAGGCATCACCATTCACACCATGGATTGCGACACGCTGGAGAATTTTGCCGATGCGCCGGAAAAATGGATCGATGTCGCCTGGGATGCTTCCAACCAGGACGATCTATTTGTCGGCCGCTTAAAAATTACGGTCAGCCATGAAACGGCGGCACTGGCCTCGGTTGCCAACGTGATTGCTAAGGATGGTGGCAATATTAACAACCTTAAAATCCTCAGCCGTTCCACGGATTTTTTTGACCTTCTCATTGATTGTGAGGTCAAAAATGCACGGCACTTGAATAGCATCATCGCTTCCTTGCGCGCCAAGGATGTCGTCCAGGCCGTGGAGCGGGTCTAAATCTTCACGAAACTGTCATACTCGCGTTGTTAGGGCAGGTGTAAACTAAGGTATGGATCAGACCTCTATGACACAGGATCAACCCTCGGCAGCGCCTACAGAAGGCCAGCGTAACGGCTGGGCTGCGCCGGTTGGCGCGGTTGCGGGTGCGGGGGTGGGCGGCGCGCTGACCTATCGCCTCGAGCGCACGAATCTGCTGCGCGATGCGTTGGCGGGTGCTGAGCATGTGCCACAAGCGCTGCGCGATGCGGTGAAAAAAGCCATGCAAACCGTACGTCAAGCGCCAGCCTTCAAAGAGGCGGCGCGGGTAATGGAACTTGTCGCCAGCAACGGCGTTTCACGTATTGAAGTACGCAGCAATGAAGCGGGAGAGTTAATCAGCATTACGGTGCATCAGGCGAAAGGCCGCAGCATTAGTATTTTGGGTGAGAAGCTGCCTGAAGAAGTGCAGAAGTTTCTTAAAGCCGATAAAAACGGGATTATTGAGGGCAAGGAGCTTCCGCAGTTTTTGAAAACACTGGAACGCGTGCTGCACAAAGCCGTCATGCAATCTGCGGAGCTGAAAGCTGTTGGCAATTTGTTTGGCCATATGCCGATGGGTGCGAAGGCCATGGTCGTTGGTACAACGGCGGTGGGGGCGGTGGTTGGTGGCTCGGTGCTCAATGCCGTATTCCAGGGCAATAAACCCGCAAGCCACGCCGCGCGCGTGAATGAGCAGCGCACGCAAACGCCGCTTACGGTGGATACCAGTCCGAATCTTTAGTTAGTCAACAGCTAATCGGCTGTAGTGGCCAGTCTCTAGTATGTCATCCTAAACGAAGTGAAGGATCTATCATGTTCCGGCAGATTCTTCGTTGCGCTCAGAATGACAGCAATCTTAGCCTCTAGTCTCTTTAATACCATCCACCGCTGGCGGGGGATCGAATGTGCGCGAGCATATTCGAAGGGGTGGCAAGGCAGTAATTCATCTAAAATCCACCCTCCCAAAACCACTGAGGTGGTTTTGACCTCCCGCCAGCTGGAGGTGGGCTTTGAGCCTCCAGCTTCCAGCCTCTAGCCACTTATATTTATGTATAACAGTGGCTTATAAAATTTATGACAATTTTGTAACTTTGTTAACCATTTGGTAACTACTTATGGTATAAGGTGGGTTCTAGGGAAATTTATGTCCAACGTCGCACACGCAATCGATAATTCACCCCTGCTGAAGCTGTTAGTTGAGGATTTAATCCTCGGCACGGCAGATGCGGCGATTAATGCCGGCATTAAAGGCGTTGCGGATGCGGGGCAAGGAATCACTGCCGCGCTTGGTGAGGCGCTGGGTGATTTAAATCTCGGAGCGCTTGGCCGCAATCTTTCATTCTCGCTTGCAACGCGGGGTGATGAGGCTGCAGCCGTAGGTTTATCCGCTGGCGCGGCGACCATGGAACAGGCGATGACACACGAAACCGTGCATGCCGCATTGCCTGAAGGGGTGATGGAAGTTTCATTTAATGATATCACAGCACCTACGTTTCCGGGTGCTGGGCATGCGGGTCAGTCAGCCGGTATCGGCTGGTAGTTAATAATTCCTTGGGTGGTTTAGAGAAAAGGCGGGATAACACCCGCCTTTTTCGCATGTGCGCTCGCATAGCAGTTTTGTGTCACCCAGCCTTTAGGATGGGGTCTGGTTAGGCGAAGCAATTTGTCTTCTTCCGTCATTCTGAGCGCAGCGAAGAATCCAGATCCTTCACTGCGTTCAGGATGACATAAAGATTGATTGCTTCGCTAGCATTCGCAATGACGGAAGAGCGGACAATGAGGATAGCTGTAGGCTGTCGGCTAGGCGCTTTTTAAAATGGCGCGAGGATATCGATCACCTGCTGACCCCAGCGTGGCTGCTGAAAATCACTCAGCTGTCCGCGACCGGTATAGGTGATACGTGCCTGGGCGATTTGCGTGGATTCAATCGTGTTATCGGAATCAATGTCCTGTGGGCGAATAACCCCTTTGATGGAGACTTCACGGATCTCATAATTCACCAAAACTTCTTGTGTGCCTTCGATCACGAGATTGCCATTGGGCAGCACTTGTGTGATCAGTGCAGCGATTTGAGTGGTTACGGTTTCTTGCCTATCAATTTGGCCATCACCGTTGGTTTGGCTGCCTCCGGTGATATCAAGCAGGCTTGCAGGATCTGCGCCGTCGGGGGCTAGTGGGCCTAAAATGCCAATGGAGTTTTCAAAACCCGCCACGCGCGGCGCAGCAAGGCTTTCGCGTACATCGCGCTGACGGTCGGTTTTGTTTTCGAACTTGGCTTCGTCGGAAATGGATACATTCACTCTCAGAATATCACCCACGCGTGCGGCGCGCTGATCGCGGAAAAATGCGCGTGAGCCGGGTTGCCATAGCGAGTTAGAGGTGCGGGCAATTTGTGGCTCCGGATCAGGTAGCGGCCAGGAAAGTGGCTGATATTCTGTGCTAACCTGCGGGTTGTTGACCTCGGTCAGTGGTGGTTTCTTGCCCACGGTAGCAAGGCGATCCACCGTCGTGGCGCAGGCACTAAGCATGCAGGCTGTCGTAATCAATAAGGCGGTTGTGCGCATAACTCGTTCCTATAATGTCCGTTCGCTGTTGACTTCAACATGACCAGCACCGGCAACGCGTGCCGAAATGGCACGTCCGGTTTTGCTGTTTTTCACTCGGATCAATGCACCATTCGTGCCATCTTGCAGCGCTTCGCCCTGATCGCGGATAAGCATATGATCGGTGGTATAGGTCATTTGCACCATATCGCCTTTTTTGACGACGCTTGGCATGGAAACTTCCTGGGCACGAATGGGTCGGTCTGCGGAAATCATGCGGATGGGGGATTTGCCGAGGATGGATTCCTTCTTGGTAATCGTATCTTTGCGTAATTGGCGCTCTGGCACTTCGCGCATGGTGATATCCTGCGCCTCAATCACATCATCGGCAGCGAGTTGCCGGTTGAGCATGGGTACAGACACCATGGTCTCAAAACGGCCGGAAACAGGGCGTACTACTTCGGTAGCGCGGTTGCTAAGGATATAGGCCTGTCCCTGCCAACGTTTTGCGGCACGATCCACCTGCAACGCCTGGATAGAAAGCTTAAGCGGGTGATTGGCGCTATGCAGTGTTGGATTGGGCAGAGGATCCATCACCACGCGAATAGATTTTTCTACCAACCCCTTAGCAACCATTGTTTCCTGAACGGTTTGTTCGACATCATCCCTGGTGATAGCAAAAAAGGGGGCGGCATTTGTGGTGGCAAGCGCGACATACGTCGAAATCTCGGACTCTAATTGAGATGGTGATTCCCATTGTCCTGCCTGTGCGGCATGAGTGGCCAGAAGCGACGCAATCACTACCATCAAGCGATGGAAAGAACGAAATGGTTTACGGGTCATAAGGCGCTCCTAGGGTTGCCGTTACACCGACTGGTTCAAGGACTGCAGCATTTGATCCGCTGCAGACAGCACGTTGGTATTCATTTCGTAGGCACGCTGAGCGATAATCAGCTCGGTGATTTCTGCGACCGGATCGACGTTTGAATTTTCAAGATATCCTTGCAAAATTGTACCAACACCATCCTCACCGGCGTTACCAAGGGTGGGAGTACCGGAAGCTGCCGTTTCAAGAAATAGGTTGTCGCCGGTGGGTTGCAGGCCGTTGGGGTTGAGGAATGTAGCCATTTCAATCTGGCCGAGCAATGTTGGCTCGATCTGCCCTTGAATAGCCACTTCCACTTCGCCGGATTGATTGATGCTCACGCCGATCGCATCGTCGGGAATTGTAATCGATGGGCTTATGGTAAATCCATCGCGCGTGACGATAATCCCTTCTTCCGAAACTGTGAATGCGCCATCGCGCGTGTAGGCGATTGTGCCGTCCGGCAATTCCACCTGGAAATATCCCTTGCCCTGAACGGCAAGATCCAGCGAGTTGTTGGTGTTTTGCAATGTCCCCTGGCCACCATTACGGGATATAGCGCCGGTTTTAACGCCCAACCCCACTTGAATGCCGGTAGGGCGGATTGTGCCCTGATCGGTTGAGTTTGCACCCACGCGCTCGAGATCCTGATAAATAAGATCCTGAAAATCAGCGCGCGCGGCCTTATAGCCGGTGGTGGTCATGTTTGCGAGGTTCTGCGAAATTGTGTCGATATTCATTTGCTGAGCAGCAAGGCCGGTAGCGGCAATGTTTAATGAACGCATAAGTTAGTCTCCTTATCCTTGAGCATTTCGAGTATAAATCTGCGACGCGCGTCGCTGCAGGTCGTACATGGTTTCGATCATACGTGCGGATGAGCTTACCGAACGCTGTAATTCAATAATCCGCGTCATTTGTGTAACGCCGGATACGTTGGATGACTCTACGGCTCCCTGTACCATGCGGGCAGTGATCGATGGTTGTGGTGCTTCCTCAGCAGTGAATAAAGTATTTCCGGCGCGTTTCATCGCCTGTTCATTGGTAAATTCCACCATACCGATCTGGCCTACGGTTTCGCCGTCTGCACTCACTTCGCCTGCACCGTTAATCACGATGTTGCGTGTATTAGCCGGTAGCGTGACTTCACCGCCGCCTGCCCCTAAAACTGCATGACCATCGTTGGTGACGATAATTCCAGCATCGTTTAGCTGAAAGTTTCCGGCCTTCGTATAGCGGATGCCAAGGGGTGTTTGAACCTGGAAATAGGCGTTGCCGTTAATCGCAAGGTCCAGAGGGTTTCCGGTATTGCGGAATGAGCCACGGGACGTATCGCGATAGCTAAGAGGGTCGGTCACGTAGGCATCTTGGTCATCGACGTTGCGCTCAAGATGCTGGGCGAACAGAAGCTTTTCTGCGTTGTATCCTGGGGTATTCATGTTGGCGATATTGTTGGCCGTGACTTCAAGATCACGAAATCGCGTGAGCTGGTACGAAAGCGCGATATAAATACTGTTATCCATGGTGGCCGTGCTCCGATTGCATTTCCGTGTTGCGCTCATAGAAGCATAAACCGTGCCAACTCTGGGTAATCGCTTAACATGTTATTGATTCATAGGTTATTTATCCCCAATCCGCGCGGTAGGAGTTGCTAGGGCTTGTCATCGGTACAACGTAGGGTTACAACCATTCCATCAGGAATGAGGCAGGTAATGTTAGGCAAACTACTCAAGCGCAAGAAAAAAGATGCTCCCGCCGAGGGTGAGGACGCAAAAGCGGATGGTGAAGAGGCGAAGCAGCCTGAGTCAAAAGAAGAAAGCGGTGAGGCCAAAGAGGGCGAAGCCGGTGCGGAAGGTGATGCGGCTCCTAAAAAGGGGAAACGTAAGATTGTTATTATTGCCGCAGCCGTGATATTGCTGTTGGTGGTTGTGGGAGCGTTATTCGGTCTTGGCGTAATCGGCGGTGGTGGCGAAGAAGATGCCGCGCACGAAGAAGCGGCAGCGGAAGGTCACGGTGGCGGCCATGGTGAAGGCGCACCGGTGGTGGTGAATGCACCGGTTTATTATGAACTTCCTGAATTTCTTGTAAATTTAAGCAGCGTCAATAACCGCACCAGCTTTCTTAAAATGCGGGTGACGCTGGAGCTTAAGGATCAAACATCCGTGGCGATTGTCGACGCCAATAAGCCGCGCATTGTGGATACGTTTAACACGTATCTGCGGGAGCTAAGGCCGCAGGATGTGCAGGGTTCTGCAGGCATTTACCGCCTGCGCGATGAATTATTAACTCGCATGAACGGTACGATTCAAGAAGGGCTTGTTAAGGATATACTTTTCTCTGAAATTATCGTACAATAACAGCACAAGAGCGCGGGTATGCGCCAGATTCCGGTGATGGTGAGCAGGAAAAACATCCGCGACAAGCGGGTGGCAAGAAAATTGCACAAACATAGAACGTGCGAGGGAGCAACACCATGAGCGAACAAGATGATGCCGCAGCGGCGGCCGAATGGGAAAAGCAGCTTGCCGCCGAAGCTGCCGGCGGTGGCAGCGATGCGGCCAGCCAACCAGCTGCAGACGGCGAACCGGCGCGCGTATTAAGCCAGGACGAAATTGATTTGCTGCTTGGTGGTGGCGCAACGGATGGTGGCGCAGGTGATCGCTCTGGCATTTATGCGATTCTTGACCGTTCGATGATGGCCTATGAGCGTTTGCCGATGCTCGAAGTGGTGTTCGACCGTCTGGTGCGGATACTGTCATCGAGCTTGCGTAATTTTACTTCCGATAACGTGGATGTCTCGATTGATTCTATGCAATCCATGCGGTTTGAGGATTATCTCAATTCGATCCCGCTGCCCGCGTTGCTTGTGGTGTTTCGCGCGGTGGAGTGGGAGAATTTCGGCATCATCACTATTGATTCCTCGCAGATTTACTCCACAGTGGATATTTTGTTGGGTGGGCGGCGCACCAATAAGCCGGTGCGTGTGGAAGGGCGGCCATACACCACGATCGAGCAGGATATCGTTAAAAAAATGGCGGATATTATTCTCAACGATATGAGCGCATCGTTTGATCCGCTGTCGCCGGTTAGTTTTCAGTACGAGCGGCTAGAGAGCAATCCGCGTTTTGCCCAGATCACCCGACCAAACAGTGCAGTATTGCTGGTTCGTTTGCGCGTGACGATGGAAGAGCGCGGTGGCATGATCGAGTTGATGCTGCCCCACGCAACCTTAGAACCAATTCGCGATTTGCTCCTGCAGATGTTCATGGGCGAGAAATTCGGCCAGGACTCGGTGTGGGAACGTCATTTGGGGCGCGAAGTTGGTCAAACCTCGGTGGAAGTGTCGGCCGTACTCGATGAACGCCGTATTTCGCTCGGTGAAGTGGTCAATCTTAAAATCGGTTCTACGATTCTGCTTGATGTTACGCCGGAGGATCCGGTGCGGCTGAAATGCGGAGGTGTATCGCTAACCAGTGCGCAAGTGGGGCGAATTGGTGATCGGATTGCTGTCGCCGTGAACGACGATATCCGGCAGTTCCGTGAACTGCTCAAAGAGCAAGGAGCAATCTAATGGATGTGCTTTCGCTGTTTGTAAATATTTTTATGGCAGGGCTTTTAAGCGCCACGCTGTGGTATTGCTGGCGATTGAATAATCGCATCAAATTATTGCAGGACAGCCGCTCGGAGCTTGCAAAAATCATTCGGGAATTTGATGCGTCAACCCAGCGTGCCACGCAATCCATCGCCGATATTCATGCCGCAACCGCACGGTTGAGCGATAATATCCAGCATAAAATCGACAAGGCCAATTACCTTGCTACCGATCTTGAATTGATGATCGAACGAGGCAATAAAATCATCGGCGGCAATCGTAGTGGCGAAATACCGCCGCGCGCACCGCGTGAAATGCCACGTAGCACACCGGTAGAGTCTTCTCCCGTTCCTTCTCGTGCTGCTCTTGAAAAAGCACATGGGGTGGACATCAAAGAATCCACGGGTGAGCCGCCGCGTCGCCGCCTGCGCTCCCGTGCGGAGCAGGATGTAGTGAGCCTACTGAAATCCAAGAATGAGGCGCGCTAGCCATGCCTAAAAAGTCAGCCATTCGCGTTAAAAAGCCAGTGAAAAAACGTCGGTTTCGTATCATTCCCTTTACCATGACGATGCTCGCACTCGTGCTTTCATTAAAAGTTAGTGAGATTTATTTCGATGTTCAAAGCATTCGGGATGCAGTAGCCGCAACGCCAGAGCCTAAGGAAGAAGAACATAAGACTGCCGAAAAACCTGCGGACGAGCATGCTGATGCCATGAAAGAAGAAATGAAAGAGGGCGAGCATAAAGCACCAGAAAATGAACATAAGGAAGAAGCCAAAGAAGGTGGTCATGGTGAAGCCAAGCCTCCCGAAGAACCAAAAACCGCCGGTGTTGGCAAAATGACGGTAAAGGAAGTCGAAGCGCTCAAGGCCAAAACACAAGCGCCACTATACACCAAAGAGGAGCTGGACTTGCTACAGAACCTCACCAAGCGCCGCCAGGAACTAGAGCAGCGTGAGCAGGAACTGGTGGTCAAATCCAAAGTGCTAGAGGCCACAGAAAAACGCCTCGGGGATAAGGTCACTGAAATGCAAGCATTAAAGGATGAGCTAAGTAAAGTGATTGCCGAGCATAATAAGCAGCAGGAGAGCCAGCTTGGCAGCCTAGTGAAGATTTACGAAAATATGAAACCAGGGGATGCGGCAGCCATTTTCAACGAAATGGAAATGCCAATTTTGCTGGAGGTTATCGGTAAAATGTCCGAACGCAAGGTCGCACCAGTACTTGCTAGTATGAGCCCGAAAAAAGCCAAAGACGTTACTCAGGAACTTGCTGAAATGCGCCGCAAGGACTCGGCTAAAAAATCCGCGGCAGTTACTTCACCGCAGACGTTAAAGAATTAGGTGTTGCCTCATCCATCGCCACAATGTTGGGGTACATGCTGAAAATGGGAATGCGCCAGCCATAGACTTTGAGGCGATAGGTTTTGCCAATATCGAGATTTCCATAAAAATCGCTGCTGTTATATTTTAAGTGCCAACCCGCATCGTCGTTACGGAACACGCCGTGATCGGTGTAAATGAGGTAGGTGCTGGTAACCTTGTTTTGCGCTTTATCGGTTTCGGTGGAGATCTGCTTGTCTTTGATAAGCACCGCATCCAGCGTGCGCGCGGTGAGCCACTGATAGGGCAGGTTGGTGAACATCAGGCCGATAATTACCGCCAGCACGCCCCCTAAAATCAGTTTGCGGCGCAGAAAACCGAATGCATTGCGTAGTTTTGCGATGCGTGTGATTGCCGATTCCATCGCTTAGGCTTTCTTCAAAAACTCGGTGCGCAGCACCAGGCCTTTTACTTTTTCGGCATTGCACTCAATTTCTTCATCATTGAAGGTGAGGCGGATGTTTTTAATCATCGTGCCGCGTTTCAGCGTTACGTTCGCGCCTTTGACTTTCAAATCTTTAATTAGCGTTACGGAATCGCCGTCTTTTAGTGCGGTTCCGTTGCTGTCTTTGGCGGTGAGTTCGTCCATGGTTTGTCCTTGACGTGAGAGAATTTGCTTAGCGTTTTTTGGTTACTTTGGCGTTGGCGGCGATCCAGTCCATCAGCGCCAGGAGCACGCCGGAGATGACAAACACGAGGTGAATAATCACCATCCAGCGGATTTGGTCGTCGCTGGTTTTTTCAACATCCATAAAAACTTTGAGCAGATGGATACCGGAAATTGCCACGATGGACGCAACAAGTTTCAGTTTGAGCGTAGAAAAATCCACTGTGCCTTGCCATTCGGGGCGATCTTCGTGATCAGCGACATCCATTTTCGAGACGAAATTCTCGTAGCCGGAGAAAATCACAATCAGTAGCAAGTTTCCGGCGAGGGAGAGGTCGATCAGCGATAGCACGCCCAAAATCACATCGTTTTGCGTAAGCTGCCCCACGTTGCTGGCGAAATGCGCTAGCTCCAGTACAAAGCTGTAAAGTAGCACCATCAGCGCGCCGACAAGGCCGATATACATCGGCGCCATCAGCCAGCGGCTGGCGAACAAGCCTTTTTCAATGATTTTTTCCATGAATCTTCTCGCAATGATGAGGGAGAATCTCTCTTAGTCGAGTGTTACGCGAATGTCGATCTCGCGTTCTACATATTCCCATTCTTTTGTCTGGCGCAGATAGTGAACAAGGTCGTCAAAATCCTTGGCATGCGGTGGCGCGTACTCAAACCAGGTTAGAAAATCGAATTCGCCGCCAATATCGCGGCAATGATGCAAGCGCCTGGCGATTGCTGGAATGTAGTTCAGGCTATAGGCAATATGTTGCGATTGCTGTTCGAAAATATCGCGTCGCTCTTCCTGGCTCAGTTCCCACCATGCAGACGATTTTTTTATTGGAATGAGCGCGCCACGCGTGGCCTCCGGCCTTCCGAGACCTTCACTTTTGGTGAGTAATGTGGCTTTTTCCTTGGTCGATTCATAGCGTCGATTGCTGCGCACACCGGTGAGAAACCAACCAGCGCTGGCAATAGGTTTTTGCGGGGCAATGTGCATGGTGATGTGTGTGACTGCAGCAAGCGGCTCGCCGCAAAGCGTGGTTTGGGAAGTAACGCGCCATGCGCCATGGCCGCACCCTTCAAACATGACCAACCGTTCATTAAGTGCCGCGATATTAAGCATGCGCTATTTTTAGCGGGTGCTGAAGGTGCAAGCAATACTTCTTCACCCAAGATCACCTTCGTGCGCCTTATACGACGCGTGGTGCACCAGCGCGGAGAAAGTTCGAACCGCCTGATGCAATTTCTTGAGACTTTACAAGGCATGGGAAAATTACTCAAGGCCGGAGATACTAAAACGGGACGGTATTATGAATGGGAACCGATGCCGGCAGTAGCATGATGCAAGCACGGTGTATGCCCGGTGTTAATACTCACTCGCCAGTATGATGGTGAGTACGCGGGTGGTGATGGTGGTGTCGGCGGGATTTTCGGAGCCGAAGCAAAGTGTGTGATCGTAATAGTCGATTTTGAAGAAGAAGTCCTGCCCGTCAACGGTGACTTTTCCGAAGTCATGTTCGCCATACGGGTCGTTTTCGTGCGCGAAGTAACCGGATTCGTGCACAGGTTCGGCGTTATGCTGCACAAAGTCGTCAAAATTCTGCACAGCGGCGAACAATTTGATGCGCGTTTCCTCTGGTAATGCGTTAACGCCGCAGGTTGTCATAACCTTGCCGCCCCAGAAAGTGTGGCGCAATCGGTCGTTTAAGGCGGCGATAGTGGCGGCGTGTGTGTCGGGTGCTTGCATATAATTGCCTTTATAAAGCAGTTGGTTATATGCCATGCTCTAGCATGTCGGCGATGGTGATCAACCTCTGAGGCGCATTCTATTGAAGATGGGGGGCATGTCCGGGTCCTTCCTAGGCCGAACCTATACGGGGACGCAAGGCCCGGCATTTCGCTAGATTCAGCGCCCGGAATTGCATTTCGTTTCGTTTTTTAACAGGAGCAAAAAGCCATGAAAGTGGAGCATGTCAGTATTGATAAGCTCGTCCCTTATGCCCGCAATCCAAGGATAAACGCGCATTTGGTGGATGAGGTGGCGGCCTCCATCAAGGAGTTCGGCTTCCAGCAAAATATCGTAGTGGATAGCGAAATGGTCATCGTAGTGGGCCATGTCCGCTACATGGCGGCGCAGAAATTGGGCATGAAAGAAGTGCCGGTGAACGTCATGAAGGGGAGCAAGGCGAAAATCCGCGCCTACCGCATCGCCGATAATAAGCTGGGCGAGAAATCCCAATGGGATAACCAGCTGCTACACCTTGAAATCGGTGAGCTTGAGGAGGAAGGGTACGACAAAACCAAGACCGGCTTCAATGAAGATGAATTAAACAATCTGCATGCGTCGATGGCGCGTTTGCAGGAAGACGGCATTGACGGCGAGGAACAGGGCGAAGTGGAGGAAGCCGACACTAATGCCACGATTGGCCCGTACCGTTTCGTTATTGAGCGTGGCACGTTTCTGGAATGGATGGAAGAAATCAAGCAGCGCGTGGGCTTCGATAAGGAGGCCGTGATCGCGGAGCTTAGAAAAAGGCTGGGCTTATGAAGCTGGTTAATATCGATAGCCTCAATCCGTCCACATACAACCCCCGCGCAGCGGATCCACGACGCCTTGACCTGATTGAAATATCGCTGCGTAAGCTGGGCTTCGTGCTGCCGATTTATGCCACGCCGGACGGTGAAATCATTTCCGGCCACCAGCGGCATCATGTGGCAAAGCGCATGGGCGTGAAACAAGTGCCGGTGGTACTCACCCGGTCAATGGATTTGCCGGAGCGCAAGGCGGTCAACGTGTCCTTCAACCGGGCGACGAATGACCTTGATTGTGGCGACACACCGAAAAACATTACCGAAGCGTTGGCGCGTATCGATCTGGACGCGCTTGCCAGCGCCGTGCCGGATAAAACGCTGGATACGACGGACTTTTACCCGTGCATGAAGGCGCAAGATATGCCACTCGCGCCACTACTCAAGGCGAATTCTGGCCGGTGGATTACCTACGCCGCCAGCATATCGAAAACGCTTTACTTAAAAGGCGTCATCATGCCGGTGGTGGCGACGAAGGATTTACGGGTGGTCAACGGCATCGGCCGCTTGCAAATGCTGGCGGAGAATAAAAAACCAACAGTGGCGGTGGTGTTCGTGACAGAAGCAGAGGCGAAGCTGGCCGACGCCATGCTGAATTTGCTCTCGATGGATTTTGATATCCATAACCGCTACCGGGATTTGCTGCGCTATAATTCCTTCCGGCGCTTGCGCGGGGTGCGTAAGCAGCTGGGACGCGGCTTCATCTTTGCCGTTGCCGGCAGCACGACCTCTAAGCATTTCGACGTGACCGAGCCAAAGAATGCCGAGCGCTGGATAAAGGAGCATGGCAAGGTCGCGCTGGATTTTGGCGCGGGGCATTTATACGAAACGCGCATCCTGCGCTCTATCGGCGTAGAGGTAACACCGTTTGAGCCGTACCGCGTCGATGCGGCGGAGAATATCGACAAGGCGGAAAGCATCGCGCTCACCCGCGAATTTTTCCGCGACATCGCGCAGCGGCGGCTGCACTATTCGTCCATCTTCATTTCCAGCGTGCTGAACAGCGTGCCGTTTGCCGAAGACCGCCGCCATATCGCGTGCATCTGCGCCGCGCTTGCTTCGCCGCATACCAAACTTTACGCGGCGGCGACCAGCATGAATCAGGCAGGAATGCGGCAGGTGCAAGGCGGTAAATATTTGAGCAAAACGCAAGCCACCGCCAAGCTGTTCATGCTGGAATATGAACCCGGCATTACGCTGGGCGATATCAGCAACGCGCCGAAGGTGCAGAAGTATCATACGCTCAAAGAATTTTACGATCTGTTTAAGGAATTTTTTGAGATTGTTCGCGTAAATGATAGTAACCATAACGTCCAGGCGGTTTGCTCTAAGCCTCTCGTGGTCAACGCAAAAACTTTAAATTCCGCATTGGAATTTGAGTTTGACCTGCCGTATCCTGACGGGAGCCGGATGGGGCTGATGGACGAAGCAAAGGAAGCCTTTTCGCAGCGGCTAGGAATGAAACTATGATTATATTGCTCGATCTTAATTACACGCTGGTGGAAAATAGCGACGAAAAGCAAAAGCCCTTCATCAACCAGATTGAGGCGGAACAGTATCGCGCGTGGCTGGTGGATTTGGTAAAGCAGCACCATGTCATTTTGATGACGGCGCGGCCCGCTACCTATCAGGCGGCGACCATTGACAGTATCGAGGAAAAAACCGGCTGGCAGCCGGATGAAGCCTATTTCAATGTGCATGGCCTCACGCCGCCAGCGGCGAAGGAGCGCATGCTGAAAGAGCATGTCCTGCCGAAATACGCCGACACGGAAATGCTGGCGATTGAAAGCAATCCCGCCACCCGCGCTATGTATTCGCGCTATGGCATACGCTCGGTGAAAGTTACGCCGGGTGAAGAATGGCGAACCTTGCCGAGTTAAACCTATGCACATACCCAGAGAATGGACATTCGAGAACACTAGCGTGGCCTCGGGATTCGATAAGCACGTCCGCGAGCAACTGCCGTGGTACGATATGGTCACCGGCGCGGTGGCGCATATTGCCCGCCATTACATCCCCAAGGGCGGGCTGGTGTACGATATCGGGGCATCCACCGGCAATATTGGCCGCGCGATTGAGGAAACGCTGAAGGAGCGCAAGGCGCAGCTGATAGGCATCGAAGCCAGCGCGGAGATGTGCGCCAAATACGAAGCGCCAGGCGAACTGGTGCAAATTGACGCGCTGGATTACCGTTTCCAGCCCTACGATCTGGCGATTTGCTATCTGGTGATCATGTTCATGCCGATAGAAAAGCGGCGGGCGTTTATCGATAACCTGAAATCGCTCATTAAACCGGGCGGCGCGTTATTGATTGTCGATAAATGCGAAGCGGCATCGGGTTATGAGGCGACGGTGTTCTGGCGGCTGACGCTGGCCGGGAAAGTCGCGGCGGGCGTGGATGCACAGAGCGTTATCGCAAAAGAATTGAGCTTGTCGGGCGTGCAGCGCCCGCTTGACCCGGCCATGCTGGGCGAGGATGCGAGCTTGTGGTTTCGATTCGGCGACTTCGCCGGTTGGATAATTACGAAGTAAATCATCATGTCAGAACCAACCTACAAAGTGGGCGTAATCGCCCGGCTCTTTGGCGTGTCCGAGCGCCGGGTGCAACAGCTGGCGAAGGACAACATCATCCCGAAATCCGTCAAAGGGAAGTATGAGCTTGTCGGCTGCGTGCGCGGTTATATCGGATTTTTGCAGGAGCGGGCCTTCGGCAAGGAAGTGATGGCGATTGACGCGCATCAGGAACGCGCACGCCTCCTCAAAGCCCAGGCCGACAAAACCGAGCTGGAAGTGAAGATGTTGAGCCGCGACCTCATCATGGTGGAAGAAGCGCGGATGGCATGGGCCGGGATGGTGATGACCTGCCGCACCAAAATTTTAAGCATTCCCACACGCGGCGCTCACATCGTTGCAGGGCTAACGGAGTTTCATGAGGTGGAGAATGCGCTGAGGGAACTCGCGAACGAGATTCTTAACGAGTTCTCCCTTTATGACCCAAAATCGAGCAGAGGAATTGATACAGGAGGTGGCGAAACTGTTTGCGCCGCCGCCGTCAATGACGGTGAGCCAGTGGGCGGACAAGCACCGGCGCTTAAGTAGCGAGGCCAGCGCCGAGCCGGGAAATTGGCATACAGACCGCGCACCCTACCAGCGCGATATCATGGATGCGGTATGCAATCCGCAGGTAGAAACGGTGGTGATCATGTCTTCCGCGCAAATCGGCAAGACGGAAATCATCAATAACATCATCGGCTACCATATCCATCTTGACCCGTCGCCCATCCTGCTCTTACAGCCGACGCTGGAAATGGCGGAGGCATGGAGCAAAGACCGTTTCGCGCCGATGCTGCGCGATACCGACATATTGCACGGGCTGGTGAAAGACCCGCGCACGCGCGATAGCGAGAATACGCTGCTCTATAAGCGTTTTCCCGGCGGGCATATCACGATGGCTGGCGCCAATTCGCCCGCCTCGCTTGCCTCGCGGCCCATACGCATAGTGCTGGGCGATGAAGTTGACCGCTATCCGGTATCGGCGGGAACGGAAGGCGACCCGGTGAGCTTGGCGAAAAAGCGCACCACGACGTTCTGGAACCGCAAGCTCATTTTGACTTCCACCCCTACCACCAAGGGGGCAAGCCGGATTGAGACAGCTTTCGAGCAAAGCGACCAGCGGCGCTACCATGTGCCGTGTCCGCAATGCGGCGAGTTTCAGGTGTTGAAATGGGCGCAGGTGAAATGGGGAAAAACCGAAGAAGGCCATAAGCCGGATACCGCCCATTACATCTGCGAACATAATGGCTGCGTGATCGCCGAAAGTGACCGCGCCAAGATGAATAAACTAGGCCGGTGGGTGGCAGAAAAGCCTTTCACCGACATTGCCGGGTTTCACATCAACGAGCTTTATTCGCCCTGGGTGACATTCGCGCAGATGGTGACGGATTTTCTGCGGGCCAAAGCCCTGCCGGAAACGCTCAAAACATGGGTGAATACGTCGCTGGGCGAACCGTGGGAGGAAGACGGCGAAACGCTGGATGCCGATATTCTCCTGCAGCGCAAGGAAAGCTGGGGCGATGAAGCGCCGGAGCCGGTGGTGCTGGCGACGGCGGGCGTGGACGTGCAAGGTGATCGCTTAGAGGTGGAGGTGAAAGGCTGGGGCATTGGCGAGGAATGCTGGTCACTCGATTATCGGGTGATTTACGGCGACCCGGCGCAGGATACGGTGTGGAATGAGCTTGATGCGTATTTGCTCAAGCCCATCCGCAGCAAGTTAGGCGTTCAGCTTAATATCGCATGCGCGTGCATCGACTCCGGCGGTCATCATACGCAGATGGTGTATGAGTTTTGCAGCAAACGCGCCGTGCGCGGCGTGTTTGCCATCAAAGGCGTAAGCCAAGCGGCAAAGCCGCTGGTGGGAAGGCCGACGCGCAATAACCGCTATAAAATGCGCCTTTATCCTGTCGGAACCGACACCGCCAAGGAAGTGATCTACAGCCGCTTGCGCGTGACCGAACCGGGCGCGGGATATTTTCACTTCCCGCTGGAACGTGACCGCGAATATTTCCTCCAGCTGACGGGGGAAAAACAGGTGGTGCGCTTCACCAAGGGCGTGGCGAAACGGGAATGGATTAAAACGCGCAGCCGCAACGAGGCATTGGATTGCACCGTGTACGCGCTGGCCGCGTTCAAGCTGCTTAATCCCAATCTCACGCAGTTGGCGGAAGATATCGAAAGCGCCCCGCGCAGCGTGCCGGAAGAAACGCCCGCCGAAACGCCAACTGCCAAAAATCCGGCGTGGATTCCGCGTATGGATGATTGGATGAAGCGTTAAGCGACATACCCGCCGCACCTCCCTTTAACGGGGATTGAAAGCTGCGCCTTTGCACGGGCGCGGCGGGTATGTGCGCGACCATTTTTAACCACAGGAAAACGATATGGCTTTTACGCAAACGCAATTGGATGCGCTCGAAACCGCTATTGCCGCTGGCACGCTGGAAGTGAGCGTGGGCGACAAGAAGGTTCGCTACCACTCCCTCGATGAGATGATTCGCCTCCGCGACATCATCAAAAACCAGCTGGCCGCCGACGCGCAGACGCAAAAGAGCCGCGCCAGCTTCGCAACATTCATAAAGGATTGACCATGTGGCTCGATGATTTAATCGGCGTTTTTTCGCCCGTGTCCGGCTTAAAACGCAAGCAAGCCCGTATTGCGCTTGATGTGATGCAGCGCGGCTATGAGGGTGCGAAAACCGGGCGGCGCATCGATGATTGGCTGACCACCGGCGCATCCGCCAACCGCGAAATCGCCAGCGGCGGCAATCGGCTGCGCGAGCGTGCGCGGGATCTGGTGCGAAACAACCCCTACGGCAGCAAGGCGGTGGAGGTGTTTGTCAGCAACGCCATAGGCATCGGTATTTCCGCCCAGGCGAATACCGGCTCTGACCGCCTGAACAAACAGGTTATGGCGGCATGGAGCGAGTGGTGCCAGCATTGCGACGCGGAGGGTGATTTAGATTTTAACGGCATTCAGGGGTTAGTCGCCCGCGCCATGTTTGAAAGCGGGGAATGTTTCATCCGCTTTCGTGACCGGCCTTATAGCGAGGATTTTCCGATCACGCTTCAGCTGCAAGTGCTGGAAGCGGATTTTTTAGATACCGCCAAGACCATGCCTGCCGGCAGCGGCAATTACATCAATCAGGGCGTGGAATTCGATAAGTTCAACCGGCGCGTGGCCTACTGGATGTGGCCGCAGCATCCCGGTGAAAACACCGTTGCCGCCATGCGGCTGCAAAGCGTGCGCGTACCCGCCGATCAAATCATTCACCTGTTCCGCAAGCAGCGCCCCGGCCAGTTCCGGGGCGCAACCGCATTCGCGCCTTCAATAGTGCGGATGCGCGACCTTGACGGCTATGACGATGCGGAACTATGGCGCAAAAAGATTGAGGCGTGTTTTGCCGCTTTCGTGACGCAGGTGAGCGGCGCGGATGGGCCGATTGTCGGCAATATCGTCAAGAAAACCGCCTCCGCAGGGGGAAGCTCTGCCGCCAGCGACCCGGAAAAGCTGGAGCAATTCCGCCCCGGCATGATCGAATATCTGCAACCGGGCGAAGATGTACGTTTCGGCAATCCTACCAGCGACGGCAATTATGAATCCTATGAGCGCGTGCAGCTGCATGCCATCGCTGCGGGCCTCGGCATCACCTACGAGCAGCTGACCGGCGATTTATCACAGGTGAATTATAGCTCCTTACGCGCTGGCTTGCTGGAATTCCGGGGCTTGATCGAAATGCTGCGCTGGCAGGTGTTCGTGCCGAAGCTCTGCATCCCCGTATGGCGCAAATTCATTGAACGCGCCTATGTCGCTGGCGCAATCGGCAAAATCGATTACGGCGTGAGTTGGACACCGCAAACCTTCGAGATGATTGACCCGCTCAAGGACGCGCAAGCCGACACCTTGATGATTCGTAACGGCACGCTGACGCTGAAAGAAGCCATCGCCCGCCGTGGCTTCGACCCTGAAAAGCAACTCGCGGAAATCGCCGCCACCAACCGGTTGCTCGATGAGCATGAAATCATCCTCGATTGCGACCCGCGTTACACCGCGAAAAGCGGCTCTCAACAAACCGATAAAGGAGGCTCCAATGCAGACACAACCCCCGTTAAACAACCCGCCAAAAAATCCAAGCAACTTGCACTCCCCCTTGATGGAGAGGGTGAGCCTGCCGCTACAGACGAGGCTGGCGCAGATTGAGGAAACTGACGCGGAGGCCCACGTATTCAACATGGTTTTCACCACGGGCGCGACGGTACGCAAATACGACTTCTTCGCAGATGAAATGTACGACGA
>FRDC01003294.1_pt1 | contig 22685 bp, 17 predicted proteins | sample 1106171 | NCBI WGS metagenome assembly FRDC01 (sample SAMEA3930566, study PRJEB13176) | freshwater metagenome | biome: Drinking water system; feature: drinking water; material: water | place: Singapore | collected 2014-12-20 | reverse complement strand
ATTTTTTTGTTTTTCATTTTCCTTCCTGCTTGTTTAGTACAACCAATCGCTTTGCTGTATCAAAGCTACTTATAAATGGCTAAAAACTTATACCATCAGGCTCAAATTAATATAATTTAACAGACGTTGACAAGCCCGATTCTACTTTAAATGTTTTTTCAATGGTATAAACCGATTCTTTTGCATTTCTCGGACGGAACTCAACCCTGTAACGTCCAGGCTGCAAAACAATTGTTTCATTTACAAGATTGGCATTCAGGTTGCAAACCCATACCAGCTTATTTTTTTCCTCAATGTACAAACTTCCGGGCCCATCTGTTGGTTTACTTATGCTAACACTTCCGGACTGAGGTATTTCAATTGTAGTGGTCTTGCTTTGCGCTATATCCACTTTACTAAGCTTTATCCTCGGAAGCGTTAATATTTCCAAATCGTATTTTCCTACAATGAACTTTTCTGTTGTATTAAATTTCTGCACATGCAATGTCTGCATTTCTTCATTTTTACGTACAATGCAGTTTAAGGTTCGGGTATCTTCAGAATTTCCTGCCATTTTTAAATTGAGGTAGCCCTGAGGCGCATCCACAGCAATGATATTGTGCTTGCCAGGTACCAGTTCTATTCCCGATTTTTCTACCGGGGGTATGGTATGCACCACCATTTTATAAGTCCCAATCGGGTCAATAACAAGCGTATCCGGCACTCCCCTGTTATTGATAGTATGCATGTAATTGTACTTAATCACCCCCGACTGGTCATCATAGAATGTCATGTTTACATCCGTTTCTGAAGGGCGGCCCACCTGGTCGTTCAGGTTTACCTGTACAGTTGTGTTGTTCAGTGCCTGGGAAATAACTATATTAAGGATATTTTTAAAGCTTGTTTCGCTGGAAGCATCGTAAAACTTGCCTATACAGCCAAAAGAATTGATATAGCTCTGATCCAGGCCAATACCAATAACAAAGGGCTTTAAAACTATTCCTTTTTTCTGTAAAGCAAGGGAAACGGCACAAGGATCGCCATCACACTCTTCAATCCCGTCAGTAATAAGGATTACAATATTCCGTATACTGGAAGACGATGCTGAAGGAAAATCGTTCGCACACTGTTCCAGTGTATAGGCTATGGGGGTTGTACCTTTGGGAACAATGGGTTTGAGCTTAGCCTTGATTGCAGACATATTGTTTTTTCCAAACGGAACTTCCAATTTGGTATCCGTACAGCTGCGCTGTGGACGAAGCGGCACCTGGTGGCCGTACGCCCTGAATGCTAGCTCCAGGTTCTCAGTACCCGGAGCCCCCTGGATACTGTCTAAAAATTCACTCAGAAGCTTTTTGGCCAGATCCATCTTCATACCGCTCTGCCATTGGCCAAACATACTGAAAGAAGCATCAAAAACAAACAGGATGCGTGTTAAAGGCTGTGACTGAGGAACACGGTTTTGGGCTTTTATCCCTGAACTGCATAAAAGCACCAAAAGGACGGTTGAAGCGCATATTAGAATACGCTGCCGGATGTAAGATGCGAGGTATGGAATTTGAGATTTAAGATTTGGGATTTGAGACATTTGCTTCATCATTTCAGTAGTACTATACAATTCTATTAGACGCGGATTACATGAGTTTTATTGCAGAAAAGCAAATTTGTAATTCAGCTCTCAAATCCCATGTCTCACATCTCATATCCTTTAATAGTCACCCAATGTTTCGGCATTCTGTTCCAAAGCCTGTGCCAATTGTGCATCATTTGGAGCTACACCATGCCATTTGTGGCTTCCCATCATAAAATCTACCCCATGGCCCATTTCGGTTTTCATGATTATCATCACGGGTTTTCCTTTTCCGGTGCGGGCTTTCGCTTTATTTAAAGTCTCAACCACTTCCGGTAAGCTGTTGCCATTCATAGCTAAAACATCCCATCCAAAAGCTTCCCATTTGGCTTTAAGGTCGCCCATGGCAAGCACGTTATCCGTAGAGCCGTCAATCTGCTGACCATTAAGGTCGATTGTGGAAATAATATTGTCCACCTTCTTAGCAGCAGCATACATGGCTGCTTCCCATATTTGTCCTTCCTGAAGTTCTCCGTCACCGTGAAGGCTGTAAACAATGCTGTTGTCCTTATTGAGTTTTTTTGCCGTGGCAGCACCAATAGCTACAGATAGCCCCTGCCCCAGTGAGCCGGAAGCTACGCGTACACCCGGCAGGCCTTCATGCGTTGTGGGATGCCCCTGCAAACGTGAATCCAGCTTACGGAAGGTAGCAAGTTCTTTTACCGGGAAATAGCCGGAACGGGACAATACACTGTAAAAAACAGGTGAAATGTGCCCGTTGGAAAGGAAAAACAGATCCTCACCCTGGCCATCCATGTTGAACTTTTCCGGCTGATGATTCATTATTTCAAAATACAATGCAACAAGATATTCGGTACAGCCCAGTGAACCACCCGGATGCCCTGAATTTACAGCATGAACCATTCTTACAATATCCCTGCGAACCTGGGTGCACACTTTTTCCAATTCTGCTATTGTTGCCATATTTCCTTTATTTTTTTGATTATTTCCAGTGAATTTCTCTCATTTCAATTAAAAGCTACTTATCAGTAGCACAAAATTCGATAAATGCGCTGCAAAAGTACTATTTTTATGGGGTTGCACCGATATGTTAATAACAAAAAATCCTTGTTGAAAACTCAAATTTAACTTCTTTTAAAATTCATTAAAAGCGAAAAAAATGGTATCTTTGCGGGCTTTAAAATAATTTTTGAATTTTAGATTTATTGATTTGTAGAGTTCAGTTTTATTAAAAAATAAAAGTCTATAACCAACAATATCTAAAATTCTAAAAATCTAAAATTCTTCAAATAACTATGGCATTACAGTGTGGAATTGTGGGGTTACCGAATGTTGGGAAATCGACCCTTTTTAATTGTTTATCAAATGCAAAAGCACAGGCTGCAAACTTTCCTTTTTGCACAATTGAGCCCAATGTGGGGGTTATTACAGTGCCGGATGAAAGACTTTCTGTTCTTGAGAAACTGGTAAAACCAGAGCGTGTTGTACCTACCACAGTTGAAATTGTAGATATTGCCGGGCTTGTAAAAGGTGCCAGCAAAGGTGAAGGATTAGGTAATAAATTCCTGGCCAACATCCGTGAAACAAATGCCATTATCCACGTATTACGTTGTTTTGACGACCCGAATGTGATCCATGTGGATGGTTCGGTAAACCCGGTAAGGGATAAAGAAATCATAGACACTGAATTGCAGCTAAAAGATCTGGAAACAGTGGATACAAAAATAAAACGGGTTGAAAAGCAGGCCAAAACAGGGAATGATAAGGATGCAAAAAAAGCATACGAAGTATTGACGGAAATAAAAAATGTGCTGGAACAGGGAAAATCTGCCCGTTCGGCCAACATTTCTGAAACAGATATGGTACACGTAGCCGATTGCTGCCTGCTGACCATTAAGCCCGTGCTGTATGTATGCAATGTGGATGAAGGATCCGTTAAAACCGGTAACAAATATGTGGATGCCGTTAAAGAAGCCGTAAAAGATGAAAATGCAGAAGTGCTGACAATTACCGCGCAGATGGAAGCTGAAATTGCAAGCCTTGAAACATATGAAGAACGCCAGATGTTCCTTGCAGATATGGGATTGCAGGAACCAGGTGTGAATAAGCTGATAAAAGCCGCGTATAAGATATTGAACCTTCAGACATACTTTACTGCGGGTGTAAAAGAAGTGCGTGCATGGACCATTATAAAAGGCATGACAGCACCTCAGGCTGCCGGTGTTATTCATACCGATTTTGAAAAGGGCTTTATCAGGGCCGAAGTAATCAAATACAATGATTTTATTACACTGGGTTCCGAAACAGCATGTAAAGAAGCTGGTAAAATGGGAGTTGAGGGAAAAGAGTATGTGGTGAATGATGGCGATATGATGCATTTCAGATTTAACGTTTAATGCGATATATTAAGTACCTGGTACTACAATGACAACTCCGGCATCACAGGCACAACAGCAATTACAATACATTCAGGACTTTTTGATTAAAATCGCTGATGGTGATTATAATTCGAAGCTTCCTGTTATCGATAATACAGATGAACAACTTGTTGCCGTTCAGGTGGGTATCAACATGCTGGTGGAAGAGCTCAAGTCCAGCACTATTTCCCGAAGCTTTTTGAACAGTATCTACAATGGTATTAATGATATACTTATTGTACTGGATGATGACGGAAAGATACAAGCCACCAACCACGTTGTGGACAGTCTTTTATCTTACTCCGGAAATGAGCTGTACAAGCAACCGATAGAAAAACTGATCCAACTGAATGATATAGATACGGTGCGTAACTGTATTAAGAATGCTTATGAGCAGGATAAAATCCAGGAAGTGGGTATCAACCTGGTAGCAAAAGACAAAACCGTCATCCCTGTTGCCTGCTCTTTTTCACCGTTGCACGATGCTCAGAACAATACTACCAGCATCCTTCTGGTTGCCAAAAACATGTCGAGCCTTATCAATGCCAAAAACCAGCTGCAGGACAAGAACGATGAGCTCAACCTCTTTGTATACAAAGCTTCACACGATTTAAAGAGCCCGGTTTCATCCATGATAAGCGTAATGAACCTTCTGAAAAAGAGCGAAAACGTTTCAGAGATGCAGCTTTACATTAAAATGGTGGATGAATGCATTACCAAATTAAATACGATTATCTCAGATTTGCTTGTGCTTGGACAAATTACTTATGGTGAACTGGAGTGTGAAAAAGTAGATGTAAAAGAGCTGATTGACACCATTCTGAAAAGTATTGAATTTGTTAAGGAATTCAAGGATATACATTTCGATATTAAAATTGATGATGCAGCCCGCTCGGTTGTTACCGAAAGAGGTTTGCTCAGGACAGTTTTCCTGAATCTTATTGATAATGCCATTAAATACAGTAAACCAAGAGAAGAATCTTCCCAGGTGAATATAGAGGTAACAACCTACAAAAAGGGGATTTTATTTACCATAAAAGACAATGGCATTGGTATTGCTCAGCACCAGCAGGAAAACGTATGGAAAATGTTTTACCGTGCCACTGCTATTTCCAAAGGTTCGGGACTGGGCTTATATATTGTAAAAACAAGTGTTGCCAAACTGGGCGGCACAATCTCTCTTGAAAGTGAATATGATAAAGGAACAACCTTTAAAGCATACATTCCATCGCAGGAAACCGGGCTAAATAGTATTACGAATTAGCCGCCATTGATTCAATAACCTCCATGTTGTAATTGTCTTTTGTTTGCATGTATGCAACACGTGCGTGAGGCACCGCTCCATATTTGTGCTTTTCAAAATCTGCAGATAAGCCAAGGTATACTTTCTCTAGATTAAGCATTCGGGCACGCTTCAGAACCTGGTACATTGCCTGTTTATATACTTGGAATTTACTGTTAAAATTATAATCCAATCCAATAATCATAGGCGACATGTTAGTGGGTGTAATATAACACCACCCTGCAGCAACAGCTTTTCTTTCAACGCGCGTATCATACTCAGGTTTAAGTTTTAAAACAATAAACTCCCAATTCGGGTGCCTTGATAATTTTTTCAGAATATTTTTGGGGTAATCGAACATATTAAATCCCCTGTTCTTATGTTCCACATTAAGATACAACTGATAGAAATACTCTGCTTCAGCATCTGTCAATTCTTTTTTATATTCTATCTCAAATATATCTTCATATTTAAATACTTCAGCTCTCAAATGCTTACGATTTCGATAGGAAATTGATGCCAGCAATTCATCCTTATTGGTCCACAACATTTTTTCAACAATATTCGAATTTGGCATATCTACAGGAGCAAATCCTTCTTTAATTAATAGCTCTTTAATTTCATTGTCGTCCTTATCAAAATCCCTTAATAATAAGGAATTAGCATTCATGCCTTCCTGAAATTTGGTAACTTTTTCAATCAAAATATTAAATGCCTTTTTCCATTCAGGATGCTTTCGATTAATGTAATAATGATGCCCTTCAGACAACATAGAACCCATTGTAATAGTTTTAGATGTGAGGTAATACGGATCCGATTTTCGTTTTTCCTCTATCTGAATTGAAACAGATTCAAATGCCAACATATCATCTTTTAATAGGCCAGATGTAAAAAATGTAGCAACAATGGGTTGTTTATTTTTATCACGTATTATAAAATATTTAAACTCCCAATTTTCCTCGGGTCTTGAATTGCCATTAAAAACATCTTCAAGAGATACAAGTCCATCCCAGTCAAAGTTTCCATTATCACCAAGCAGGGAATTCCACTCTTGTTTATTTATATCTTTTATACTTGAAGTCTCTTCAACATAAATTTGGGTTTCAACAAGCTCAGCCTGAATTGGATTACGTGCAATTGGAGGATTTTCTTTACTGTTTTTAAAAACCTTCCTAATATCTTCCATTGTTTTGCCCTCTTCTTCTAAAACCTTTGGAAAGTGGTATTGCAAAGCATCTACAAACTGCTTTATTTCATCTTTCTTCACATTACGATTGATAGAAAACCTCACTCCGGTGTTTCTAACCGAAACAGCAGGAAAAAGTGCCAGGTTAACAAAAAAACCATCATTTAACAAGCGCTTAACCATATTATAGCCCACTCGAGGTTGGCCCATTCCTAAAAAGCCAATTGGCGTCAATGGATGCGACATAACCACAAGATCTGTTCTTGATAATAGTTGACTACAATAATCAATATTTTCCTTTAGTTCTTTTTGTAAATCATAAATATCATTAGATAAATGAATTTTAGCCGATGCAATTGCAGCCCCAATAATAGATGGTGACAATGGATGGGAATAAATAAGAGGGCCACCAAAAATCCTAACTTTTCTATGCATTTCATCATTCGGAAATATCGCCATGCCGCCAGTAACTCCAAACCCTTTGCCCATAGTCGTCATCAACATTATTTTTTCATGATTTGAAAATGTACTGTTGATATAACCTGTACCATTTTTTCCATGCCAACTCATTCCATGTGCATCATCAACATAAACGTATAGCTGCTCATACTTATTCATGAGATATAATAATTCATCCATAGGCGCTACATCGCCATACATCGAATATACCCCATCAATTAAATACCATATTTTTTTATGTTTCTTACTTAACTCCAGGATTTGCTTTTCCAGCATTTCCATGTTACTATGCCTAATCATTTCTATGGGAACACCTTTTTGCCTTAGCAATTGGGCGGCTGTCTGAACACTGAAATGTACCTGTTGATCAAGAATTATTGCATCTTCTTGGGTAATTAGAGTGGGTATTACTGAAATATGTGCAGCAGAAGTAGAAGAATAAGTAATCACGTTTCTATTATCAAACATTTGTGATAAATATTCTTCCAACTGAACATTTATACCTGATGACAGGTAACCGCGGGAAATACCAAATTGAGTGCCGTACCTTTGAACAAAATCAATTGCCCCATCCTTTAACCGTTGATCTGCTTCAAGACCAAGGTAGCCGCATGTACCAAAATTAAGTAACTCCTTATTGGAAACAGATAATTTACGGCTAATATTTAGGTTAATATCTGTTTTTAAATGAATCACTCCCCTGTGCTTTGCATCAGTTAGCAACTCGTCAACAGTATCTAAAGAATTGTTATGGTTAATTTTTGCCATATAAGTAGTTTGGGGGAGTTTTTCGTATATCTTTGCGAGAAATTCCGGTAACCTATACGAAAACAACTATAACAAGTTACATAAACTATGCGTGAGCGACTTCTGGATAATAATTATCTTACAGTAGATTTAGAGAATAAAGTCTTGATTGGTACAATAAAAATCGAATCTGTGGATCTGACTATTGCTCAAAAAATCACTGATTTTAGGCTCAACATTCAGAATGGTAAAAGCTATCCTTTACTATCCAATATTAAAGCAATAAAAAACAGTACAAAAGCTGCACGAGATTATATGGCATCTGAAGAAGGCTGCAAAGGTGTAATAGCTGCTGCAGTTTTAATTGATTCTCCTATTGGAAGTATGATTGGTAATTTTTTTATTAGTATTAGCAGACCAATAAGACCCACCAAAGTTTTCACTGATGAGAGCGAAGCAATAAAGTGGTTAAGTAAATACGTTGCCAATAGCTAATTTAATTGATTACAATTTATGGAGATTGAGACCATGAAGCAAACGTTGATTGAAAATGAGGACTTAGCTATTGAATTGGAAGATGGAATTATTATAGGGATTTTCAAGCCAGAACATATTGACATAGAAATAGCAAAAAAGCTTGTAAAATATAGAATCCAGGCAACCGCTGGCAAACATTTTCCAACCATTGTTAATATTAAATCAGTCAAAAGTTCAACTAAAGAAGCCCGTGACTTTTTTGCTTCCGAAAAAGGGTGTGAAGGTATTATTGCTACCGCTTTAATTATTGACTCTCCTTTGGGAAGTATGATTGGCAATTTTTATATTAATATCAGCAGGCCACTGCGACCGGTAAGATTGTTTACTGATGAGGCAAAAGCAAAGAAATGGCTTAACCAGTTTATTGTCCACTGAAATAAAATAGTTCTCATTCAATGAGTCAAAAAATACTTCTTTCTGACAATGAGTATGCTCGTATTGAGTTAGAAGATAACATTATAATTGCCACTTGGAAAGCCACATTCGTTGATTTAGAAATAGCACAAAAAGTAGTAAATGCAAGACGGTTGGCTTTTATGAAAAATAAATATCCTTGCCTGATTAAAATATATTCTATCAAAGACAGCACCAAAGAAGCAAGAGATTTTTTAGCTTCCGAAAAGGGCTGTGAGGGCTTTACTGCAGGTGCAATAGTAGTAAGTAGCGTTTTAGAAAATATTATTGCATCGTTATATCTCTACCTTAATAAACCGGTTGTTCCTACCAAAATTTTCAAAGATGAACTCAAAGCAAAGGAATGGCTTTCAAAATTTGTTGAAAAAAAATAATTTTTTCACCTTTTCCCGGATAAAAACTTAATTATATTGCTAAAATATTACCCAAAAAGCGCTATTATGTAGTACTTTTGCAATCTTATTTAGTAAAATAACGCAATTATACCAGGAACTAACAATGGCAGAGAAAGAAGTAAAATATACAGAAGACAGTATCCGAACTCTGGAATGGAACGAACACATCCGTTTACGCCCAGGCATGTATATTGGTAAGCTGGGTGATGGCTCCTCCCCTGACGATGGTATTTATATCCTTTTAAAGGAAACAATAGACAACTGTATTGATGAATTTGTGATGGGCAATGGTAAAAGCATTGACATCACGATAAAAGAAAAAACTGTGCGTGTGCGCGACTACGGACGCGGTATTCCTTTGGGCAAAGTAGTGGATGTGGTTTCTAAAATCAATACCGGTGCGAAATACGACTCTGAAGCATTTAAGAAATCGGTAGGTTTGAATGGTGTAGGTACCAAAGCGGTCAATGCACTATCCAGCTACTTTAAAATCCAGTCGTTCAGGGATGAACAAACAAAGGAAGCAACTTTTTCAAAAGGTAACCTTCAAAAAGAAGAAAAGATAGTAGCGTCTGATGCACGTAAAGGCACACTCGTTACATTTACCCCCGATGAGGCGATCTTTGGTAACTACCATTTCATCAACGAGTATGTTGAGAAGATGCTGTGGAACTATGCTTACCTGAATACAGGACTCACCATCAATTACAATGGACAGAAGTTTTATTCGGAAAATGGATTGCTTGATTTGCTTACCCAGAATATCAATGGCGCTATCCTATACCCTACCATTCATCTGAGAGGTTATGATATCGAGGTTGCCATGACACATAGCAACCAGCAATATGGCGAAGAATACTATTCTTTTGTGAACGGCCAGCACACCACACAGGGCGGAACACACCAGGGCGCATTCCGCGAAGCCGTGGTAAGGACAATCCGCGAGTTTTTCAAAAAGGATTTCGAAGCTGTAGATGTTCGCACATCTATCATTGCGGCAGTAAGTATTAAAGTACAGGAACCGGTTTTTGAATCACAGACAAAAACTAAATTGGGTTCACAGGAAATTGGTCCCAAAGGCCCTTCTGTAAAGGCTTTTATAGGAGACTTTTTGAAAACAGAGCTTGATAACTTTTTACATAAAAACCCTGAAACAGCTCAAGCCATCCTGCAAAAGATACAGCAGAGCGAGCGTGAACGCAAGGATTTACAAGGTATACAGAAGCTGGCACGTGAGCGCGCAAAAAAATCGAGCTTACACAATAAAAAGCTACGCGATTGCCGCATACACAAAACATCCAACAATGATGAGCGTAAGCTGGATACCACCTTATTTATTTGTGAGGGAGACTCAGCGAGTGGTTCCATTACCAAAACCCGCGATGTGAATACCCAGGCGGTATTCAGCCTGAAAGGTAAGCCGTTGAACGCTTTCGGGCTTACCAAAAAAATTGTTTATGAAAATGAAGAATTCAATCTGCTGCAAGCGGCACTAAACATTGAAGACGGCATCGAAAACCTGCGTTACAACAACATTGTTATCGCAACTGATGCCGATGTTGATGGTATGCACATCCGCCTGCTGCTGCTAACTTTCTTCCTGCAGTTTTTCCCGGACCTGGTGAAAAACGGTCACGTATACATCCTGCAAACACCGCTTTTCCGGGTACGTAACAAAAAAGAAACCATCTATTGCTACAGCGAGGAGGAAAGGAAAAATGCAATCAGCAAATTAGGGGCAAAACCCGAAATTACACGATTCAAAGGCCTTGGTGAAATTTCACCAGATGAGTTTAAACATTTTATTGGAAAGGACATTCGTAAAGACCCTGTTATTATTGGGAAAGACAGAAGTATCGTGGATCTGCTCGGATATTATATGGGGAAAAATACACCGGAACGCCAGGATTTTATTATTGAAAACCTGAAAGTTGAAAAAGATTTAGTCGAACAGTAACACCAAAGCCAGCCATACCCGGCTGGCTTTATTTTTTCCTTTCCCGTTAGTGTATCTTTTATCATGTTTATAGGAGCATTCAGAAGTTGGTTTTGTTTAATTGTATTGCTGATTGCATTCAACAGCCCGTATGCTCAAACAATCAATGTATCCGGTACCTGGAAGGGTTATCTCAGCCAGGATGATAAAACATGGGCATTTGATATGATTTTGAACTTACAACAGGCTCAAAACGTTGTATCAGGTACTTCAAAAATTATTGCGAATGATGGAAGCGGAGCTTATGTTGTTCATCGTGTTGAAGGTTATTTAGATGCAAAAACAATGCATCTGGTAGATGTTTCAGTAGATAACGAAAACAATTCAGGTTACATCAGCTGGTGCAAAAAAATATATTCCTGCCGAATCGATGCCAATAAAGATTCTGCTGCAATAACAGGTATATGGAGCAATGACGGAACTAAGATTTTCCGGAACAAAGGGCTTATTGATAACAATATTTCTTACTGCTCCCCTGGAGCCATCAAGCTGTTTAAATCACCTGTGCCGGTTTCTGCCCAACAACCTGCAACAGAAGTGGTTCTGCAGCATAAGAAAACCGCTGACACCAGCTTTCTCAATAGAAAAGTTGAGCTAAAAAACACAATTAACGTTAGTTCGGACTCGGTAAAGCTCCTGTTCTTTGATAATGGTGAAGTCGACAATGATATTATAAGCATTTATTACAATAAGGTACTTATACTGAGCAACAAGCAATTATCAAACAAAGCACTGGAAGTAACGGTCAAGATAGAAGCCAATAAGGATAATGAAATTTTGATGTTTGCTGAAAATGAGGGTACAACACCACCCAATACAGCTCTGATGGTGTTTTATGACAGGGGCATGAGGCGCGAAATTACTATTGATTCCAGCACTAAAAAAAGTGAAGTGGTGGTGCTGAAAAAAAATAATTAATTTTTAAGAAATTATAAAGAATTAGAATTAATTTTAACCAATAAGAGATTGTGCGGATTAGCGATAAAACAAGGGAGTAAAACCCACTGCCGGCTGACAAAAACACAATTCTAATTCTGCAACAAGCTGTTGCAGAATTAGAAAATAATCTTATTTTTTAATTGATATTTAAGCAATGTCAATTATCTGCAACTAAATAAATGAAACCAGATAAACACTATAATACCTTCGTAAAGCAGATTAAGCTAGATATTCTCAACGCAAGAATAAAAGCCTCTCACTCTGTTAATAAGGAGTTAATACTGTTATACTGGAATATCGGAAAAAAGATTGTTCAAAACCAAAATAAATATGATTGGGGAGAATCGGTGGTCGAAAACCTGTCTAAAGATATAAAAAAAGAATTGGGAGATATTGCCGGGTTTTCTGCCCGTAATTTGTGGGAGATGCGTAAGGTTTACCTGGCTTATAAAGATTTTAAATTTCTGCAACAGCTTGTTGCAGAAATTTCATGGGGACATCATTTACTCATTTTGAACAAAACTGAAAGTGTCGAAGAAAGGCAGTTTTATATTAAATCGACCATTCAATTTGGCTGGAGCAGGAATGTCTTGTTAAATCAGATAAAAGCGAAAGCTTATAAACGACAATTATCTAAAAACAAGCAGCATAATTTTTCTACTGCCCTTCCAAGTCATTTAAATGAACAAGCCGAAGAAACATTAAAAAGTAGTTATAATCTCGATTTCCTTGGAATACAAACCCCAATATTGGAAAGACAGCTGGAAAGCAAACTGATAGATCACATTAAAAAATTCATATTGGAACTGGGTTATGGATTCTGCTTTATTTCCAATCAACATAAACTTTCTCTAAGAAATAAAGATTATTATGTTGACTTATTATTCTATCACAGAAAACTGAAATGCCTGGTAGCAATTGATTTAAAAGTAGGCGAGTTTCAGCCCGAATATGCTGGAAAAATGAATTTCTATTTGAACCTGCTTGATGAAAAGGAAAAAGCTGAAGATGAAAATCCTTCCATAGGAATTATCTTATGTGCTGAGAAAAACCATATTGAAGTGGAATATTCCCTAAAAGGTATTAATAAACCAATTGGAGTATCAGATTATTACCTTACAGGTAAATTGCCCAAACAATACAAAGGTGAATTACCTTCACCATTAGAATTACAGGAAAAAATACAGATACAATTACGAGCAAAAAAAAATAAACTCTAATTCTGCAACAAGCTGTTGCAGAATTAAACACTATATTTTACAATAGTTTCAGATCAAATTAAAAGATGAACGAAGAAAATATCAACGAAGACTTAAATGGTGAAGGTGATGAATTACACAATGTAATTCACGTTTCAGGGATGTATGAGAACTGGTTTCTGGATTACGCTTCCTATGTAATCCTTGAACGTGCCGTGCCTTATATTGAAGATGGATTAAAGCCTGTACAACGCAGGATTTTACATTCCATGAATGAGCTGGATGACGGGCGTTATAACAAGGTAGCTAATATCATTGGGCACACCATGAAATACCATCCCCACGGGGATATGTCAATTGGTGACGCGCTGGTGGCTTTAGGTCAAAAAGATTTACTGATTGATACCCAGGGAAACTGGGGAAATATATTAACCGGTGACCGTGCAGCTGCACCGCGTTATATAGAAGCCCGTCTTTCAAAATTCGCGCTGGACGTGGTATTTAACCCAAAAACCACCACCTGGCTCGCAAGCTATGATGGACGTAATAAAGAGCCTGAAACACTTCCGGTAAAATTTCCATTGCTGCTGGCACAGGGTGTTGAAGGTATTGCTGTTGGTTTGGCCTGTAAAATACTACCACACAACTTTAATGAGCTGATTGACGCTTCTATTGCGGTTTTGCGCGGCAAACGTACGGATATACTGCCGGATTTCGCAACTGCCGGCATGGCCGACTTTTCCAACTATAACAATGGTTTGCGCGGTGGCAAAATACGTGTGCGTGCAAAAATATCGCAGCTGGATAAGAAAACCCTTGTAATCAATGAAATTCCATTCGGAACTACAACCGGTTCATTAATTGACAGTATTATTGCTGCAAATGATAAAGGGAAAATAAAAATACGCAAGGTGGAGGACAATACAGCTGAAAACGTTGAAATTGTTATACACCTTGTACCAGGCATTTCACCTGATAAAACAATTGATGCCCTGTATGCTTTCACCGATTGTGAAGTATCCATTTCACCCAATTCCTGCATCATTGAGAACGATAAGCCACATTTTATGGGCGTTAACGAGATGCTTAAAATCTCAACCCACAAAACGCTTGATTTACTAAGACGGGAGCTTGAAATTGAAAAGGCGGAATTGCAGGAATCCTATATGTTTGCTTCCCTTGAGAAGATATTCATTAAGGATGAAATGTATATCGACTTTAAGCTGTACTCTGATAAGCCAACCTTATTTGGTTACTTAGACGGCCGATTTGCTAAATACAAGAAACAGTTTATACGTGAAATCACAAATGATGACTACGAAAAACTGACCCAGATACCAATGATACGTATCACCCGCTTCGACTCTGCCAAAGCAGATGAAAAAATGAAAGCGTTGGATGCACGCATCAAAGAAATTGATCATCATCTTGCCAACCTTATTGATTACGCTGTTGAGTATTTCAAAAACCTGAAAAAGAAATACGGTGCAGGACGCGAGCGTAAAACAGAAATAAAATCGTTTGAAAATATTGTAGCAACACAGGTTGTGATTGCCAATGAAAAGCTGTATGTAAACCGTGAAGACGGTTTTGCCGGCTATGGCTTAAAGAAAGATGAATTTATTTCCGACTGTTCTGATATTGATGATATCATTGTTTTCCGTAAAGATGGAAGCATGATGGTTACAAAGGTTCAGGATAAAGCCTTTGTGGGTAAGGATCTGATACATATCGCTGTTTATAAGAAAAACGATGAACGTACCATTTACAACATGGTATACCGCGATGGTAAAAGTGGTGCGGTGTTTATGAAACGTTTCCCGGTAACGGGTGTAACACGTGATAAACAGTATGATTTAACAAAAGGAACCAAAGGCTCTGAAGTGTTATATTTTACCGCTAATCCAAACGGGGAATCGGAAATTGTGGAAGTGCAGCTGAAACCATTGCCTGGATTACGCAAGGTGCAATGGGATTTAAATTTCGCGGACCTTGCCATTAAAGGCCGTAATTCCATGGGCAATGTGGTTACAAAGTATGCGGTTAAAAAAATTATTTTAAAGCAAAAAGGTGTGTCCACGCTTGGTGCGTTGGACATCTGGTTTGACGATACCGTTCAGCGCCTGAATACGGATAAGCGAGGTACTTTCCTGGGCAGCTTCGGTCCTGATGATAAGATATTGACCATCACTCAAAGCGGCCACTACAAGCTTACAGGCTTTGACCTGGCAACACACTTTGACCAGGACATGGTACTGATAGAAAAATGGAACCCTAATAAAGCAGTATCGGCCATTTATCTGGATGGTGAAAGTAAAACGTATTTTGTAAAACGTTTCCTTGTTGAAAGTTCGGACAAAAAAGTACTGTTCATAAGTGAAGCAGAAGGCTCACGCCTGGAACTGGCGACTACTGATGCTGCACCAGTGGTAGAGTTAAAATTTACAAAAGTGAAAGACAAGGAACTTCCAAATGAACAGATAAACCTGGTAGACTTTATTGCTGTTAAAGGCCTTAAAGCCAAAGGAAATAAACTTTCTTTTTCAAAAGTGAAGGAAATCAATCTTCTGCCGCCAGTGGAGGTACCAATAGAGGAAGATGTGCTGGAAGAGTTTGAAGAAAGCGGCATGTCGCCACTGGAAGCATTGAAAAAAGCCAATGCTCCTGAAAAAACGAATGAAAAGCCTGTAATCTCTATTGATCAGATGATCAATGCAGAAATAAAATTGACTTCAGAGGAAAAGAAAAAGAAAAAAAAAGCTGACGACTCGGAAGATACACAGGGTACGTTGGAATTTTAAGACTAACTACGGAATTAACAAACAAAGCAACAGCCCCAATATTTCGACAAGCTCACCGAAGGAGTCCTTTGGACAATATGACCACCGCGCGGTCAGTCTGGGCCTGTCGAAGACCTGGGGCAGGCTTATTCTCAATTAAACGATACAAATAGTCATGGACTTAAACATCATTTCAAAAAAGAAACTGTTTTATCCAATCAGCGAACCGCTGAGGAACTATTTATTTAATTATAACCGCCTGGTTAAAATCCCTTTTACCTACAGTGAATTGCTGCGTTACTTTTCCACCATTCCTCAAAAAGATAAGCATGGAAAAGACACACTCTGGAAAACCGTGCTGTTTCAGCCCTCTGAGATGGACGATATACATTACCGGCTTGTGAAAATGTATGCAATGATGAAGTTTGACGGCAATGAATCGCTGATGGAACATTTGCAGGTGGAACGGGTGGACTACTGTCCGTTTGGCAATTCAAAACCCTTCAGGATACGGATTGTAAACCAATACAATGATAATCACGATTATTACTATGTAAAAATTGCTGATGCATCCCGTGTTTATGGCCTTGAGCTGGAGGATTTATTATCTCCCAACCGTATTAACTTCCTGGTTGATCAGGATACCCTTGTAGAAGAGCATATTGCTGGCATTCCGGGCGACATGTTTACAAGACAGGATTATCAATGGCTGGAGCAGAATGAGGTACGTATGGCCAAAGAGTTTATCAAGTTCAATGAGCGCTGCTTTGTGCGCCTGCTGGGCGATATGCGTGCTTATAACTTTGTAATTGATGTTACAGCCGACTTTGATGATGTTCAGTACCGCTTCCGTGCCATTGACTTTGATCAGCAGTGTTATGAAGGCAGGAAACGTATTTATATGCCGCAATACTTCAAAGAAAACAATTACTATGTAAGCATTGGCATGAAGCACCTGAATGCTGAAACCGTTGAGCAGTACCAGCAGGAAGAACGTACGCTGATGGCCAAACGAATCAAACGTTCACGCAACCGCACCAACAGGCTGCTGGAAGCCATGTGTGCAGATATTCTTTCAACACAGGAAAAAACAGATAATTTAAAAAAGGACCTCGCAACCCACTATTCTTACCCTGCATTCCTTAAATGTAAAAGTATGGGCGAAATTGTAAAAACGAGCCTTGATGTATTGCTGGACAAGCAATAAGTGAGGCTTTATTTCCTGCTTTCTGCCTCTGCCTCCCTTAATTTTTCCATGTACTCGTTGGCCTTTTCTGTATTACCGGTTACATTATAAACTACGGCAATATTTTTAAGAGCAAATAAATTTTTAGGATTCTTAGCCAGAATCCGGTTGCACACCGCAAGCGCCTTATCGTACTGTTTAAGCATACCATAACAGTTTGCAAGGTTAATGTATGCACTTTCATAATTTTTATCCATTGTTATAGCCTTTTCAAAATTGCTCGCTGCCACACCATAATTGGCTTGTGAAGCATAGTAATTACCAAGGTTATAATAAAAAACAGCATCCTTTGTTCCGGATGTGCTATCCACAGTTGAAGTAAGCGGGTTAATGTACACATCAATTCCCATTTTTTTCAGTGCATCAGAAGCCTTCTTCGGCTCTTCGTATTGTGGATTGTACTTGACAGCTTCGTTGTAATAATAAGAGGCTGCATTATTTTTTCCTAATCCCTGGTACAATATGCCCAAATGATAGTAACTATCGGCATAACCCGGTGCCGTTTGTATTGCCCTGTTATAGTAATAAATTGCAGAATCTGTATTGGGTGTAATAACCTGGTAAGCAAGTCCAAGCAGGTAATAACTTTCACCAAACTTAGGATGTACCTTTAATGATTGTCTCAACGCTTTTATACCATTATTGGCATACTCCATTTTCTTTGCACTGTCCTTCTCAACGGATGCCATATAGATATATTGGTTGGCATAATGATGTTGGTTTTGTGCGCTGTTTTTTCCGGTTTTAATGTCTTCAGTGAATAAGGTCAGATTATCCTTCCAGGCTGTATTCCGGCTGACCGTTTTTACAGAATACAAAACAAAAACAAGCGTTAACGCTCCCACATATTTATTGTTGGCTTTAAGCCACTCTTTAACAGATAAAAAGGCTGATGAGCTCACCTGGGCTTTCATCAATAAACTAAAGCCATACACCAGTGCAATGCAAAAACCCAACGAAGGGAAAAATAAAAAACGTTCGGCAAAAATACCACCACGCAGCACGGTAAATGCCAAAGCAGGAATTAAAGTGATATAAAATATACTCAGCGCAAACCCCCATGTTGTTCTTTTCAAAGCATGTTTAACGGCAAAATAGGCACCAGCAGCAAACAGCAGTATTCCCAGCAAAGCCCATACATTACCCCAGTGCACAGCCGGTATTTGATTGTATGAGTAATCGTACCTCAAGGGATGCGGGACAAACAAAAGACGCAGGCTGAATGCGAACAACATAAATGTAGTTGGTAGCTTTACATTACCCTTTACATAAGGATAGTTAACAATATCGCTTGGTATTATGCCGCTGAGTGTACCCAAAATCAGCTTTTTCTGGATAAAAAACAGAGCTACAATAATAAAGAAAGGGATGCATTTTTTGATGCATTCCAACACGGAATAATCTTTATAATAGTATATAAAAACAGGCAGCAGCAAAACCCCGGTGAGAGCAGTTTCTTTCGATAGCATTCCAAGATATGCGAATATAAGGCTGACTATAAGATACATGATTTTTTTTGTATCGATGAATTTAAGGGCAAACCAGAGCATCAGCGTAACGTTAAAGAAACTAAGCAGTTCATCCCTACCCTTTATGTTGGCAACAATTTCGGTATGTATAGGGTGTGCCACAAAAAGCAAGGCTACCAAAAAAGGAAAAAAAGAATGCAGTTTTTTAAATACCTTGCTCAATACAATAAATAAAAAGTAGCCGGAAAGAGCGAAAATAAAGCAGTTGATGAGATGACTGATGTGCGGATTGCCGTGAAAAAACTGGTGTTCAACAGCAAAAGTAATCAGCGCAAGCGGACGGTAATACCCCAGGTGCATATTTGAAAAATGCCAGAATTCAACCTTCATCAGGTTTACAATGCCACCGAAACCGTCCTGTACATAACGGTTCTCAGTAATCGCACCGGAATCGTCAAGTGCATAATCATGGCCGATGGTATTCGCATACAAGAGAAAAGCAATAAGAGCGATTACCGATCCCCATAAATGTTTTATGGGATATTCTGCGGCTTTTGTCACTTTTGATGCACCAGCAGAATTAACGTGTTTTGTATTTTTTGCTTTGGCTTGGCTCATTTTATATTCAGTAATAAAAACAACCTGTTCAGAATATATGCAACGTAGACCGATTATTCAACATGCACCACAAGCCCCTTTAAATACTCCCCTTCCGGATGAAAAATATTTACACAATGATCCGGAGGCTGCGACAGGTGGTGCAGTACCCTTACATTACGCCCCGCTTCAATAGCGGCAGCCATAACAGTGCTATTGAACGTATTGTTGTCAACCACCTGCGAACAGGAAAAGGTAAATAACAATCCCCCCGGTTTTATTTGTTTGATGGCTTCGTAATTCAAGCGCTTATACCCCATAATAGCATTGTGCTTTACATTGTGGTGCTTTGCAAAAGCCGGTGGGTCAAGCACTATAATATCGTAGGTATTTTCACGGTGCTTTAAAAATTCAAAAGTATCCACTGCAAAAGACTGATGATTCGCAATATTATTCAATACGATATTCCTATCGGTAAGCTCAATAGCCTTTTTTGATATGTCTGTAGAATGTACCTCTTTAGCGCCTGAATTGGCTGCATATACAGAAAATCCGCCTGTGTAGCAAAATGTATTCAGAACAACTTTATCTTGTGAGTAACTTCCAAGCAAAGCCCTGTTTTCACGTTGATCAAGGAAAAAGCCGGTTTTTTGGCCGCCTTCCCAGTCGATATAAAATTTATTATTGTTCTCTGTTGCTACTGTATTTACTGCCAGTGCATCGTCTTTCTTGTACAAATAACCATTCGCAGCCTTTATGGCGGCTTGCTTCGGAATTGTTTCTTCACTTTTATCAAACACGGCAGTCAGCTGGTCACCCATAATATCAATCAGCGCTTTCACAAACACATCGCGCGTAAGGTACATACCAATGGAATGCATTTGAAACACAGCAGTACCATTGTAATAGTCAATAATAAACCCAGGCATTCCATCGCCTTCTGCAAACAGCAACCTGTAGCAATTGGTAACATTGGAGTTCGCCAGTTTCAATTGTTTGCGAAAATTGTATGCAGCCTGTAGCTTGCTTTTCCAGAACTCATAATCAGGTACCACCTGAACAAACGAAAATATACGGACAGCAATGGAACCTATCTGGTAATGGCCAATTCCAAGAAACTCATTCTGCGCGGAATATACTTCCACCACATCACCTTCCTGCACCTCCCCGCTTATCTTTTTTATCGCTCCGGAAAACACCCAGGGATGAAACCTGCGTAAACTGTGGTCCTTACCACTGGTTAGTATAATTTTAATCATTTCAGCCAATATTTATAATGCGAATTTACAACTAATACCGCATGAATAGGCATGATATTTTTGTTCATTCGTTCACGGGTTCTTAGCTACCAGATTGAAAGTCCCAGTGAACCAGTGAACTAATGAACAAATAAATCAATCGAACCAATAAATTTTGCTATTTTCACCACTCCTAAAAAAAACTATATGTACGAAGATTTAGAAGTAAAAAAATCAACTATTCCAAATGCCGGCAAAGGTCTGTTTACAAAGCGTGATATAAAAAAAGGCGAACGGTTTGTTGAATACCTTGGAGAAATTATTACGTGGAAAGAATGTGATATTCGTGCCGAAAAAGATGAAGGAGGTTATGTTTTTTTTATTAGCCGCAACAAATGCATTGATGCATTTCACACTCCAAATGAACTTGCCCGTTATGCCAATGATGCCAAAGGTCTTACCAGGGTAAAAGGTATCAACAATAATTGTGTATATGAAATACACCAGAAACGCGGCTGGATTAAAGCTGTCAAAGATATCAAAGCAGGTTCTGAAATATTAGTGAGCTATGGAGCTGAATATTGGAAAGATATACGTTACAATATCAGGCTGGAAGCTAAAAGACAAAAGGACACGAAGGAAGCAGCTGCAAAAGCAAAAAAATCAGTAAAGAAAGTAAAAGAAAAAGAGGCGGCTTTTGCTTAATTAACTTGACCATTAAAGAAAAAGGCGATGTTATAACAACATCGCCTTTTTTGATTTTAAATGGGTATTAAGAGGAACGCTTACAAATCCCACATCTCAATACTCATATCTCAAATCTATTAAACTATCCTACCGATTTCTTAACAAGATCAGCAGCTTCCTGCAAAGTGATTGCTGAAAACACCTTTAAACCGGAGTCATCAATAATCTTTTTTGCCTCAATAGCATTTGTTCCCTGTAAACGAATGATGATTGGAACTCTAACATCACCAATATTTTTGTAAGCATCTACAATACCTTGTGCAACACGATCGCAACGCACAATACCACCAAAAATATTTACAAGGATTGCTTTTACCTTTGGGTCTTTCAGGATGATACGGAACGCCTGTTCCACACGCGCTGCATTTGCAGTACCTCCTACGTCAAGGAAATTGGCCGGATCGCCACCTGAAAGTTTAATAATGTCCATTGTAGCCATTGCCAGACCTGCACCGTTTACCATACAACCCACATTACCATCCAGTTTTACATAGTTCAGGTTATGTTGTCCTGCCTCTACTTCAGTAGGGTCTTCCTCACTAACATCGCGCATTTCAGCTAAATCAGGATGACGGAACAATGAATTGTTGTCCAGTGTTACCTTTGCATCTACAGCAATAATTTTGTTATCGGATGTTTTTAAAACCGGGTTGATTTCAAACATTGCTGAATCAGTGCCTTCATAAGCTTTGTACAATGATGCAACAAATTTGGTCATGCCTTTGAAAGCTTCTCCGCTTAACCCAAGATTAAAAGCAATTTTACGGCACTGGAAATCACGCAAACCTACTTTAGGATCAATCTCTTCTTTGAAAATCAAATGTGGTGTATCGTGTGCTACAGTTTCAATATCCATACCACCTTCTGTTGAATACATAATGGTATTGCGGCCTTTAGCGCGGTCAAGCAATACACTCATGTAAAACTCTTTCGTTGGTGTTTCTCCTGGATAATATACATCTTCAGCAATGAATACTTTATTTACTTTTTTACCGGTAGCGCTGGTCTGAAGCGTTACAAGGTTTTTACCAAGAATATTTGTTGCAATGGTTTTAACATCATCAATGGATTTTGCAAGGGCAACACCACGCTGTTCAGAACCCACAATTTTACCTTTACCTCTGCCGCCTGCATGTATCTGCGATTTTACAACAAACCAGCCCGTGCCTGTTTGCTTTTGCAGTTCTTTTGCAGCTTCCACAGCCCCTTCCGGAGTATCAGCAACAATACCATTTTGAATGGCAACACCGAAACTTTTTAATACAGCTTTGCCTTGATATTCATGTATATTCATACGAATTTGATTTTTAAATTAGATTGTCCCAAATGTATATTTTTTATGCTTACAGATTTGGAAAACTTATTCACCGTTTTTTGTTATTTACTTACAATTCAGAAATGTAATAATCCATTTTCAAAGTTAAGTGAACAGCGAATGAAATAAAAAATCCCTCACCAACAATGTTG
>FRDC01002021.1_pt1 | contig 22720 bp, 23 predicted proteins | sample 1106171 | NCBI WGS metagenome assembly FRDC01 (sample SAMEA3930566, study PRJEB13176) | freshwater metagenome | biome: Drinking water system; feature: drinking water; material: water | place: Singapore | collected 2014-12-20 | reverse complement strand
TTACCACACTGTCCGAATTTCCGGAGCCCCCTCTCTGTGACTCAGTGGGCCTAGTCCACCCAGTAAGACGGTGCCGTTGCGCACCAGGACTCTCTCGGTCGTCGATGGTGACGGCCGAGGGCAACCTATTCACTTCATTCCGGAAAGGAGTTTCATCATGAACACGATCACGAAGTCATTAGGCTATCTCGCTCTGGCAAGCACCGTGTTGGTGGGCTGCGTCACGGCCACCAACCCGGCGAAAGCGGAGAAAGACAAGGGACCAAATGATCTGGAAATCGCCCACATCGCCTACACGGCGGGCAACATCGATATTCGCTACGCCCACCTGGCCTTGGCGATCTCGGAAAATCCCGAGGTCAGGCAGTTTGCGGAACTGATGGTGCGCGACCATACGGCGGTGAACAACAAAGCATTGGCGTTGGTCAGTAAGCTCCAGATTACACCGCAAGACAACCCGACAAGCCAACAGTTGTCACAACGGGCGAATGACATCCGAAACGAACTGGCTCAGCTTCGTGGAGACGCCTTCGACAAGCGATATGCGGCCAACGAACTCGAGTACCACAAGTTCGTGAACAACGCCGTCGAGAACGCATTCATTCCCAATGCGAAGAACGAGGAACTCAAGTCGCTCCTTAGTGCCGCTTTGCAGACATTTAAAGCGCACGAAGGACATGCGTCTTCAATGAACAGGAAGGTCAGTTAAGAACGAAGGGGGTTCGACCATGTTTCGGACGCTCATGATCACAGTCTTGAGTCTGGTCGTCATCGGGGAGGCCGGAGCTCCTCTGGAGCTCGCAACGGCCTCTCCCCCCAGACTTCACCTCATCGAGATCCAAGCGTTTCGTTTCATGCCGCAACAGACCGCTGTGGCTCCAGGCGACAGGATCAGGTGGGTGAACCGCGACATCGTTCCGCACACGGTCACGGCGGAGGGAGGCGTGTGGTTGCCGCGGATTTTGTCGGAAGGAGAATCGTGGGAATTCGCTGTTGAGGCGGGTGGATCCTACGCGTACTTCTGTGAGTTCCACCCCCACATGAAAGGCTGGTTGGAAGCTCAATAGGTATTTGTGCCCCAACATCTCAGATGTGAGGTTTGTCATGCCGATCATCACGATACAGCTTTCGGGAGCTGCTGTGACCCAGACGCAGAAAGACGCGCTCGTTTCTCGTTCAATCGACATGGTGAGAGAGGTCCTGCACCAAGATCCGCAGACGACAGGCGTACTGATCGAAGAACTGGGCGCCGAGTCTTGGAGCGGCTTGTCGAACCCTGTGATCCATCGTTTTCGCAGTACCAAGGAATATCAACTATGTCTGAGCGCCAGATGGCAACGTGGCAAGCGATCGCCTGGAATTTCAGGTGAAACAGACAGAGCAGGGACCAACTTGAATGCACAAGTCCGTAGAGAGCGAGGCTCGGGTGGACTCGTCCAAGCTCAGGGCAGACCACGGGGCGATGTGGCAGGTGCGGTCTTGGAAGAAGAAAGTCCGCCATTATTGGAGAGAGGTGCAAGATGAGGGGAAAGCGACGAGCAAGCATGCTGGTGTCCATGGCCGGCATTGCAGCAATGGCCGTGACAGGCACCTTGGGGTTGACCGCCCCGGTGCAGGCCAAGACACACGACGTGAAATTCACGGCGATGGAAACGGAGATCGTCGTGGAGGGCACGGGGGAGAAGTACAAAGCCTGGACATTTAACGGGCAGATGCCAGGCCCGGTGGTACGGGTGACGGAAGGCGATACCGTCAATTTCACGCTCGAGAATCCAGAGACGAACGTCTATGGGCACTCGATGGACTTCCATGCCGCCGAGATCGACTTCTTGAAGAACTATCGGGAGATCAGGCCGGGGCAGACCATTCAGTACACCTTTGTGGCCAAGAAGCCGGGGGTGTTCTTCTACCACTGCGGAGCGCCGCCGATGGTGCAGCACATTGCGCGCGGCATGTTCGGGGCCATCATCGTGGATCCGAAGAACGCGAACGCGTGGCCGAAGGCCGATCGGGAATATGTCTTGGTGCAATCGGAGTTCTGGAAGAATCCGGACAACGTGCAGGCCATGTTCGATCGCAAATTCGACCACGTCGTGTTCAACGGCGGGATCTGGAAGTACCACCCGTTCTTCATGGGGGCCGCGCCGTTGGAAGCCAAGCCCAACGAGCGGGTGCGGTTCTACTTTGTCAACGCTGGCCCAAACGAATTTGCGGCCATTCACCCAATCGGGGAGATCTGGGACAACGTCTACGAGAGCGGCAATCCAGCCAACAACCTCAAGGGGATCCAGACCTACGTCGTAGGGCCTGGCAGCGCAGCAACTTTTGATCTGATCTCGGAATCGCCGGGGGTGTATCCGATCATCACCCACTCACTCACGGCGGCCTTGCGGGGCGCCATTGCAGCCTTGGTGATCACCCCGGTCGCACACGATGCGCCCTTGATGCCGTCGACGCCGTGGAACCCGTAAGCCCTTTCTAACCGATAGAAGAAGAATTCAGGGATTCCGGGAGGAGTTGAAGCGACATGCGTTTCTTCAAGATTCGTTTGGTAGCAGCAACGGTGTCGTGGCTCTACGCCTCTCACGTGCATGCTGACGGACTCGAAAATGACTGCTGGTGCATAGAGTGTGGCTGTGTGAGGTCGCTGGGACCGACATCTACACAGACAACGACAGGGCTAGATCGCGTCGTCAACGAGTTAGGCACAGCAGGTCAGGAGGTCGTCAGCGATGCCAAGTATCTGCTGACCTCTCCCCTCAGGATCGATAGGAAAAGCGCGCTGATCGTCGGAGGGGTTGCTGCCACCATTGGCGGTCTGATGGCAACAGATAAGCCGATTCAACAAGCCTTTCAAGAGAACCGCACCACCGCGACCAACGACCTGGCACGCACTCTGGAAACGATCGGGTTCGCCAGAACCGTCTTGGGAGCCAATGTCGCTCTAATCGGCGCTGGATGGTTGTTCCGAGAGCACGAAGCAGGTAATCGATTGATGCGGACGGCGCTCGTGAGTCTTGAATCTCAACTGTTCGTGGAGGGCATTGTCGGGGTGACCAAGTTCGGCGTCGGGCGTGCTCGGCCAACTGCAGAAGAAGGGGTGCATTCTTTCTCACCGTTCGACAGCTTCGACACGTCGTTTCCTTCGAGCCATGCAGCCCGATCGTTCGCCGTGGCTGCGGTGTTCGCGGAGTCCTATCCGCAGCCAGTCCCGTTCCTGGCTTACACCACGGCCACGTTGATCGCGCTCTCGCGAATCCAGTTAAACGAACACTTTGCGTCCGATGTGCTGGCCGGCGCGGCGCTCGGCTTCTTCGTCGGGAAGGCCTTGAGTTGGCGGCATAAGAATCCTGATTTCCTCCACGGGATGAACATCGTGCCCTTCGTGCCGACCGCAAGCAGTGGCCTGGGTCTCACGGTCCAGGGTCGGTTTTGAAGGATTATGAAGATGGACACAGGGAAGGTGCGTGACATCAGATCAGGGGAAAGACAGGAGAAGTCACGATGAAGATTCACATCCATTCCGCCGCCTCTCTGCTCTCGTGGACACTGCTTATGTTCGGGGTGATCCATGAGAGGGCTGACGCGTCACCATCGCCCAACGACGCGGTGTTGCAGAAAGCGGCACAACAACCTGATTCGACCCAGGCCCACGAGGAGACGACTCCGTCAAGAACAAGCGATGTGCCGCAAGGCAGCACACCCGAAGACACAGACAACACCTGGGTCAATCGACTCCTTGCCGCACCGGAATATGCCTGGACCGGATTGACCTATCCCCTGAAGAAGTTTGCCATCGCGTACGAACAACATGATCTGATGAATCGTGCCTTGGATCTCTTCCTCAATGACGAGCGAACCGGTGGGGTGTACCCTCGCTTTGCCATCGGCGGAACGCTGAGCAGCGGCATCGGCCTGACCGCCTTCGACAACAATCTCTTTCGGAGTGGGAAAGAGGCACGAGCCTCATATCTTTTAGCGACGCGGGAAAATCAGGTGGGTGAGCTATTCTATCGAGATCCCTCCCTCTTCGGGTCTCAATGGACCCTCCAAACATCAGGATTTTGGCTGAACTTCGACGAGGGACACTTCTTCCCCGGAGGAGGTCGCTCGCGAGAAGAGGATCAAACGAATTTCGCGCTGACGCAGTTGGCATGGGATGTCACGTTGGGTCGGAGGTTGATCGGCGATCTGAGCGCGGCGATCACTGGCCGACTGTTGATCGCGGACGCCCAACCATCTGATCGACTTCCAACCACGCCGACGTTTGTCACGGGCAACAACAGTTCCATGACCGCGCTCGCCATCGAGCCGAGCATCCGGTACGACTCACGGGACAATCCCTTCAGACCAACCACCGGCTGGTTCGTGGAAGGTGCCTTTACCTACACCGACCAGGTCGATCGTGACGAGTTCCGCTATCTCGGTTATCGGGTGGAGGCTCAGCGGTATATTCCCGTCTTCCGCGGTGATCGCGTGCTGCTGTTCCGTGCCTATCTGGCGAAACAGGACGGGGTGGGCGGAGGCTCCATCCCCTTCTATGAGTTGAACCTCCTAGATTTGAACAACGGTTTGAGGGGATTCGACCGAGGCCGTTGGCAGGATGAAGGGGCGCTACTCTTCAATGTCGAATGGCGGTTTCCTGTCTGGCAGGATGTCGAGGGGAGTATTTTCCTCGATGAGGGACAGGTATTTAACGACTACCAGGATATCGGGTTGAAACGTTTCCGGTATTCCGCCGGAGGAGGACTTCGATTCGTGTCCAATCGCAAATTCGGCTTTCGGATTCAAGTCGCCGCCAGCGAAGACGGAGTGTTGACGCTGATCCGAGGCAATCTGGAGTTCACCCGGCAACGTGCCGCCACGCTGGGGTTTTGAGAGAGGCCAAAAAATGCGTACACACACGATTGCCATCCACATACTATGGAGCGCCCTTCTACTCTCGATATTCAGCGGATGCTACAGCCAACCCGCTCCCACGCGACCAACTGTCTGGCAAGCCGATGACCGACGGCCTATCCTCGAACCACAGGAAGAAACCGAGGGCCAGTGGGCTCTCTGGGATGGCACTGATAAAATGATTTTCTATCGAGTCGGGCAGTTCCTCAACGTCGGTCGCTCTTTCCGGGCAATCGGAACCTGGGTGGGGTTGACCGATCCGCTGGAAGCCCAGAACATCAATGCCTTCGACGAGGTGCCGGACTCGACCTGGTTTACCAATCGGCACCACGTCAACCGTCTGTCTCAGGACACGCTGGCTCGTGGGGCCACAAAGGAACAGGGTGCACCTGATATGACAGGCCCCTGGGAGGCTATCAGTGGAAAGGAGAGCTTGGGATCCACACCCGGGTTTGTGATTCGAGACCGGAAGAACGATCTGTATCTCCTCAAGTTCGACCCGCCGCTCCATCCGGAGATGACGACGGCATCGGAGGTCATCTCCTCACGGTTTCTCCATGCAGCTGGGTACAACGTACCGGAGCATTACCTGGTCGAAGTCGATCCGTCACGCATCACGATCGGCGAAAAGGCGACGTTTCGAGGCCGATACCACGTGCCAAGGCCTCTGACACAGGACGATATTCGGGCGATCTTGGAACGGGTTCCCCATCAGCCGGATGGCACCCTTCGGGCAATGGCCAGTAAATTCTTGCCGGGAGTTCCGAAAGGGCCGTTCCTCTACGCCGGTCAACGTTCCGACGATCCCCACGATCGCATTCGCCACGAAAATCGCCGGGAACTGCGGGGATTTCGCGTGATGGCTGCCTTTCTCAACCACACCGACACCAAGGCGGCCAACGCGCTGGACATGTATGATCCTCAAGCCCGCTACGTGACCCATTATCTCATCGACTTCTCGTCGACATTGGGCGCGGACAATGCCGATCCCCAACTGCCCCGGTTCGGCAACGAATACTTCCTCGACTTCGCCACCATCGGTCGGTCGATGGCCGGAGCAGGTCTGTACGTGAAGCCATGGGAGGTTCCCCTCCGAATGGAGTTCCCGGCAGTGGGGTACTTTGAGTCGGACTATTTCAATCCAGAGCGATGGCGCCCGACCTACCCCAACCCGGCGTTTCTCCGAACGACGCTCCGAGACGCCTATTGGGGAGCCAAGATCGTAACCTCCTTCACGGATCAGGATATCGACACGATCGTCCATACAGGAGGATTCACCGATCCCCGAGCTGAGCAATATGTGGCTGATGTCGTGAAGGCGCGCCGGGACAAGATCGGTCGTCACTACTTCAGCTTGGTCAACCCCCTCGATCACTTCGAAGTGAAGGAACGCAACGGGACCAATCTGGTGTTGAGGTTTGAGAATCTCGCCGTCTTGCGAGGATATGCCCCGAACGATAGGCCTGCCTATCGGTATCGTGTGAAGCGTTTGGTGAAATTCGGCATTGACTCGGTAATTCTTCCGCAACAGGTCGTGCATCAACCGACACTCACGATTCCCCATGGATCTGAAGTCGTCGAACCAGCGGTAACTTCCGATGATGTCACCCTGGCTGTAGAGATTCAGACAAGTTATGACGAAGGGAAGCAATGGAGCCCGAAGTCGATTGTCTATCTCCGATGTGATCCCAAAGCGAAGCGATTCCAGCTCTCAGGGCTTGATCGCGAGAGCTGAACCACACGGTGCTGGCAAGCATGGTACCGTGGCGTCGGCTGAAAAGAGAACGTAGTCGTCGAAGGAGCATAATCATGCAAGGACAAACCAGCTCATCCACCAAAGTCTTTACCGCCAGACTGGTTGCCACCGGACTGCTTCTTGGCTGTCTCGGAGTCATGGGCTGCGAGATCAGGCCGAAACCCTTCCTTCATACTGTCGAATATGACTCGATCTCGTCTTGTCGGGAAGGATCCGATCACTGTTCTTGGAAACGTTCGGAAAGGGAGGCAGAATTCTCGGCTCTCGTCAATTGCCTGCTGGCGGGAGCCAATGTGCTGGAGATCACTGAAGAGCAGGACCAAGGCCAGTTGCCGATGCGCAGAGTCGTTGCGCCGGTTTCACCGAGATTCGGGTACGAGCGTGGATCGAATTCCCCCCAAGATTCAGACAGGTGTTCTGGAACAGGCGGCGCCTGTTCCGTTGTCAGCCGACATGATCGGCCCCTTACCTGGGCGAGCTGCGGAACGCGGAACTTGGACGAAGGTGAACTGAGAGGTGGAAATGATCCCCCTAACGCATACAGACTGAATCACACCGATGTGGTGACCGGATCCCTGGCCGATGCAACCAACGACTATCCCGGCCCGGATGGATTGGACGGACCGGATCGCTGGTATCGGATCACGATCAGTGAACGGACGAGAATCGAAGTGGCCGCGGCGGCTAACCGTGCCCTCTGGTCCGGCGTCGTCGGTCTCGTCCAATCAGCCTGGCAGCCGGCTTTATCGCTCATCGCGTCGGACGGAACCCAACTGCAACAAGGCTACGTGTTTCGAGCGGGCGTAACGGCGTTGCTTCCCGCAGAGATCGAACCGGGGACCTACTACGTGGTCGTCGACAGCTCTGTTCGAGAATCGAAACGGGGGGATGGGCTCTATCGGCTGTATGTGGGTTTCAATCGTAATCTGATGGGAGCACCCATTCGTCCGAGCTCGTTCCAAAACCGGCTTGAGATCGACTGACCCGGCAGGGAATACCACGATCTTGGATAGTTGTCCCAACAACTTGCTTCAAGGAGATCTGCGATGAGGAGTGCCTCGATAAACATGTGTCGGTCGCAATCGTGACATGATCACCACGCCGGCACGCGCCATTACTTTCGTACGCCTGTCCGAAGTCTCAAAAGACTCCCTTCTCGAGCACATGTCCAACCCACGCCTGGCCGCGCACATGCCGTTGCTCACGTTCCAATGGGACCATGAGGCTGTGACACGGTTCGTTGCAGACAAGGAGGAGGCCTGGCGCCGCGATGGTCTTGGGCATTGGGCCATCCTGTGTGACGGCCGCTATGTGGGCTGGGGTGGGTTTCAGAAGGAAGGTGACGAGTGGGATTTTGGGTTAGTGCTCAAGACGGACGCGTTTGGGCTTGGACCTACTATCGCAAAGAAGGCAATGGAGTTTGCAAGGAGTGATGACCGTATTCCCTCGGTGACGTTCCTTGTGCCTCTCTCACGAAAGCACCTTGGTGCACTTGAAAGACTCGGAGCAACGTGGGTCGGCGAGATTGAGTACGGCGGCGCCACATTTCGAAAATTCAGGCTGGATACGCTCTGACCGATTCGTCCGCATCCTGATCGTTCTTCGAAGAAGGAGACCTACCCTTGGATCGGTGACCCGCTGGATTTCTTGATCCCCATCTTTTTCATACGTGAGGCAAGCGTCGTGGGCTTGAGTCCCAGGCGTTCGGCGGCGCCGCCGGCCCCGTAGACCCTCCAGCCCGATTGCTCGAGTGCGGCGACAATATTCGCGCGCTCCATCTGGCGGAGGTCTGACTCGGCCAGCACGTCGTCATCGCCGCTCCGTGGGGCCAAGATCGGGGATGTGGACGCAGCGTTCTCTACAGAGCCTGAATGGATCGGGAGTTCAAACCGGACCTTTCCGCAGCGCGCGGCAATCACCGCCCGTTCGATGATATTCTGCAACTCGCGGACATTCCCAGGCCAATCATATTCTTGGAGCCGTCGTCCGTCGGATTCCGTCAGTCCCGGCCCTTCACACCCCAGTTTTCTCCTGACCTGCTGCAGACATTTGGCCGCGATCAAAGGAATGTCCTCCCTGCGATCACGAAGCGGAGGGACCTCGATCGGAAAGACGTTCAAACGAAAATAGAGGTCCTGCCTAAAACGGCCTTGTTCCACTTCTTGCAGAAGGTTGCGATTGGTTGCGGCGATGATTCGTACGTTTATCTTTCGTGTGCGGTCGTCGCCGACGCGCTCGTATTCCCCTTCCTGCAGCACTCGCAGCAACTTGCTTTGCAACTCTAATGGGATCTCTCCGACTTCGTCCAGGAAGAGGGTACCGCCGTCGGCCGCTTCGAATCGGCCGGCGCGGTCCTTCAAGGCCCCGGTGAAGGAACCCTTAACATGGCCGAAGAATTCACTTTCGTACAACTCTCGTGGTACCGAGGCGCAATTGACGCGAATCAGCGGCCGACCTTTTCGCCGGCTTCGTTCATGGATAGCTCGACTGACGAGTTCCTTTCCGGTCCCTGACTCTCCTGTGATCATCACGGTCGCCTCGGTCGGTGCCACGACCTCGATGAGTTTCACGACCTGTGCGATGGTCGGACTCTGGCCGACAATGTCTCCAAACGACTCCGATTCGGACAGTTCTTCCCGCAAGTAGGTGTTTTCGGCGGCCAACTGAGCACTCAGCCGCTCGATCTCTTCGAAGGCTCTGGCGTTCGCGATGGCCGTTCCGGCATGGTCGGCGATCATGCGAAGCCAGTCGGGTTCCCCCCGAGGGATCTCGACTCGCGTGAATACCCCGAGAACACCCAACACCTCTCCCTTGTAAGTAATCGGCTGTCCCTCAAAGCCTCGTATCCCTTCGAGCTGTGCCCACTCGGGGCGAGCAATCCAGTGTCGGTCCTCAGCAATCTCCCGGACCACAATGGATTGACCGCTTCTGGCAATCTGCCCGACCTTTCGGACCCCGAGCGGGAAACGACGGAAACGCCCTTGCAAGTGGGACCAATCTTGTGACGAATCGGCCGTGGAACGTCCGGCACTCGCGACCAGGTGCAGGCAGGACGTCCGGTCGGGACATTCCTCACGCATCGGACAGGATGCGCAGATATCACCTGGCTTGATGAGCCAGACACGAGCAAGGGCGATGTGTGGCCGTTCGGCCAGTCGTCGAACGACGAGGGATAAAAGCGTGCCCAAGGTCCGCTCCTGCGCCATATCAAGCAGGAGGCTCTTCAGAGACTCAAACTCCACTTCGTACTCGGCGGCCGTGTCCATTCTGAGAAGATAGATTAATCCCGTAGCACGATGCAACGACCATTCGTGGCGAACGAAAGCTCGTTGCAGGACCCATAATCGATGAACTAAGAAAGTCCTCGTATTGCAATGGCTTCTGAATTGGGCATCCTTGGCACGTAATTTGAGTAAGCCTTAGAGTAGAACTCAATTCCACCCAAACGGAGGTGACAGCATGGCCAGTTCATCCATTATCGACAGCAGTGTTCATAACAGGCTTCAAGAGCTTTTTGGCTACATCCGGTCCGGACGCATCCTCGACGCCATCAATGAATTCTATGCCGAGGACGCGGTCATGCAGGAGAACAACGAACTGCCGACGGTCGGACGGCAGGCCAACCTGAATAGGGAACGCCAGTTCCTCAGCAGCGTGAAGGAATGGAAGCGTTTCGAAGTCACAGCCCAAGGTGCAGGTGATAATGTGACGTTTTACGAGACTGTGATGGACTGGATTGCGATGGACGGGACACCGGTTCACGTCGAACAGGTCGTCGTTGCCAGGTGGCGGGACAGCAAGATCGTCCACGAACGGTTTTATCACAATCCGTGACCCTGTGACGGCCGGAAGAATTGGTTGTTTCTGCGCTGCAGGAAAAGAAAGGACAACACTCATGACCAGAGTCAGGACCTCCCACCCTATGCGGTGGAAGCAAACAAGCAATATGTACAAATTTGTCGGATCATTAGGAAGCTTCTCAAGTCATCGCTTCAACAGTCTCAATGCAATGACCGTGTGTTCCGACTGAAAGGCTACGAACATGAACACCACGATCCGTCCACCCTTCACCAACGACACCGCCCTGGCTAAGGTCCAGGCTGCGGAGGATGCGTGGAATAGTCGTGATCCGGAGCGGGTCGCGCTCGCTTATACTGAAGACTCGGAGTGGAGAAATCGCTCGGAATTCTTCCGAGGTCGGGAGGCTATTCGTGCCTTTCTTACCAGGAAGTGGGAACACGAATTGGACTATCGCCTAAAGAAGGAATTGTGGACATTTGGTGGAAACAGGATTGCAGTTCGCTTCGAGTACGAATGGCACGATATGGAAGGCCAGTGGTATCGCTCGTACGGAAATGAGATGTGGGAATTCGATGAGGAGGGTCTCATGACACGGCGGTATGCCAGCATCAACGATGTCCCCATCCAGGAAACAGAGCGAACGGTATTTGTTCCTGATCGGTCAGCTAGCTCTCAATGCTGATGTTCAGTTTTCTGTCTGGGAAGGGGAATCGACATGAGGTTCAAAATACATACGAGTTTCACTGCGCCCCAGGACTCACGGCGAATCTTGGAAGAGATCGAAGGGAAATACGGCTTCTTGCCGAACTTCTTCGGCGTCCTGGCTGAGTCGCCGGCAGCCGTCCAATCCTACACAGCCGTGAGTGATGCCCTTCAGCACTGCATGCTTACGCCAGTGGAACAGCAGATCGTCGCCTTGACCATCAGTGTCACGACCGACTGTGCCTACTGTGTAGCGGACCACTCGATTCTAGCTCAGAAGGTGGGTGTTACAGAGAAGGTTCTCTCGGAGTTACGGGCGCAGAAACCCTTGTCGGATAAGAAACTGAATGCGTTACGAACCCTCGTGCTCTCAGTTATGAACCATCGAGGATGGGTGCCGAATGAGGACCTAGAACAGTTTGCCAAGGCGGGGTACACCGAACGGCATGTCTTAGAGGTCATCACGTTCTTGGCTCTCAAGATCATGAGTAATTATGTAAATCAGGTGGCCAAGACCCCGCTCGATTCTCGACTGGCTAGCCAGGTAGGAAGTCCCAAGGCCATCACTTCCGCGTGATCATCGATCGGTTTAGTCAGATCAAGCCAAGGGAGAAGTGGAGAACACGGTGAGGTAGCGCATTGGCTTGTGACAGGAGATCCTCTTCCATGCGATCCTTTACATCATTACTGACTGAAGTCCGCTCCTGTGCCCTCTGTGCGGAACATCTGTTGCATGGCCCCAGGCCAATCCTCCAGTTGCACCCGAACGCTCGCATCCTCATTGCTGGTCAAGCGCCAGGGAGAAGGGTTCACGAATCAGGCATACCCTTCGATGATCCCAGCGGTGATCGTTTACGTGAGTGGATGGGAGTCACACGCGAAGTCTTTTACGACCCGGAACAGATTGCAATTCTTCCGATGGGGTTCTGTTTTCCTGGCACTGGCAAGTCTGGCGATCTTCCGCCGCGGTCCGAGTGTGCACCTGCCTGGCGGGAACAACTGCTCAGTCACCTCCGTCACCTGAGGCTTACGTTGATCGTCGGCCAGTACGCGCAGGCATACCACCTCGGTCGCTCAAAGTCGTCACTCACCGAGACAGTTCAATCCTGGCGTACTTATTGGCCCGATGCCGTTCCGCTTCCTCACCCAAGCCCGAGAAACAACATTTGGCTTCGACGAAACCCGTGGTTTGAGGACGAACTTCTGCCTGCCCTGCGCGAGCAAGTCTCCAAGGTCCTTCGCCGATCTACCGTGTTCCCCTAAAATAATCCGAGAGCAATGAGGCCAGCGCACACGAATGCTATTACCTCAGTGCTCTCACTTCATGCCAGTGCGCCAAATTCACGCGTAAAGTCCGCGTAATTCAGAGAAGGAGACCATTCCAATTGGGGCTACGCAGCCTTCTGATGTGCATCGACCCGCGTTTCGTCTGTCATGGCCATTTTCTGGCACCAGCGAGCAAAGCCACCGCGCAGGATATTAGCATTCTGATGGGAAGCGAGCGCCTCCCGATTTCAGATGTGCTTCGGCTGCGGAGAATCGCGTTGTAAGCAACTTGTGATTGTCAATCGGGAACCGCTCCCAGCGTTGCAGACCACCTACACCTCATCGTTTCGCTAACAGTGCTTCTATCGTACGGCGCTTCAGCTCAGGAACCCGGTTCCTATGGCCGCTTGACTCCGTACCCTGGTACAGGGTGTATCGTCGAAGCCGAGGTCCATATGACGATAGAACTCAAGATTGGGCAGCTCGCGAAACAGGTGGGCGTGAATATCGAGACGATCCGCTATTACGAGCGATTGAACTTGCTTGCTCCTATGTCACGACTTCCATCCGGCTACAGGCTCTACAATAGAGATTCCCAACGGCGGCTGCGGTTCATCAAGAACGCCCAGGCGTTGGGCTTCACGCTCCATGAGATCGAGGAACTTCTCGATCTTAGGGCCAGCTCAAAGGCTCGGTGCGGGGATATCCAACGAAAGGCACAGACAAAGTTGAAACACGTGGAAGCCAAGGTGAGTGACTTGCAGGCGCTGGCCCGAGCGCTTCGAGGCTTGATCCGGACGTGTCGAGCCGGCCGGCCCAGCGATCACTGCCCGATTCTGGCGAGTCTGGAAAATGAGCACAAGTTGCCAGGAAAAATGCGGCAGAGCAAATGAGCGAAGGCCGCGATTGATGGTTGGCGAATGACCTGCCTGCGTCGCGGACGACGCCTGTCTGCCAGGGCAGAGGCAGTCGGCAGGCAGGCCAATGACGGTTTTCGGGACCAAGCGAGTCCAAGATGTCCGCATGAAAAACGGTTTGCGGTTCTGTGTATTTTATGGTGGTGAGCCGAGTATGGACGTGGATCGACAGCCTGGTCATTTGACCAAAGGTGGGACGCCCACTATGGTCGGCGGGCTGGTGGCTGCGTTCTTCGCCTCGGTCTGTTGCATCGGGCCGGTGGTATTCGCAGCTCTCGGCGTGGGTGTTGGAGCCACAGGCTTTCTGGCCGGCACGGCTGAATTTCTGAAGGCGTTCTTGCCCTATCGTCCGGTCTTCATCGGCCTGACGCTCCTTCTGATGGGCCTCAGCTTTTATCTGGCCTACAGGCAGCCGAAGTCCGTGTGCGCGGAAGAGGCCGGATGCGCTGCTCGATCAGCGAGAGGGCTGAACCGGAAGTGGCTATGGCTGATAGCGGTCCTGGCATTGCTGGTGGTCTTGGCGCCTTATTGGTTAGCTCTGTGAGAATGGGAGTGACGCGTGAAGAATGAGCGTTCAGCCTGATGTGGCTGGCACGACTATTCGCTCTGAGTTATCCCTTGAAAAGGGAGGAGATCAGGTATGTGGCAAGTGATTCGGACATGTCTTCTTGTCGGAGTGGCGATGCTTCCGCTGACTGAGTTCTATGGTCTTGCGGCTGAGAACCAGGGGGTTCAGTCGATGACCCTGCAGATCGACGGTATGACGTGCGGGGCTTGCGTCAAGGACGTCAAGACAGCGCTCGCCAAGGTCCTGGGCGTCAGCACGGTCGAGTTCAGAGTGGGAAAGAAGTGGATCTTCTTTTCCGATTATTCAGACGCGCGCGCGTCGGTGACGTTCGATGCGAACAAAGTGGGTACGGAGGCGTTGGTCAGGGCCATCGAAGGGGCCAGCAGCCCGCTGTCGGCGTACAAGGCTCGGCTGGTGCAGCCATAGCCGGCAGCTAACAGCGAACAGTTCACCCCCGGCTCTTCGCTACTTACCGGAGGCACTTTAGGCGAGAGGAAGGAGTAAAGCCGTTATGGATCAAACAACCAATGTTGAAACAGGACTATTCGCCGAACTCAGAAAGTTGAGTCCCAAGGTCACGGGCGGTCTTCTGCGTATGCGACAGGCGGCCTATCGAGATGCAACTGTGGCCGCCAAGTACAAATTACTTACCGCCATGGCCATCTCGATTGCGATCCGGTGTGAACCTTGTATTCGCGCCTACGTCCGGATGGCAGTTGACAAAGGAATCACGCAAGAAGAACTGATTGAATTCCTCGAAGTCGCGATGACGATGCAAGGTTGCCCCGGTGAGGAATGGGCTCTCAAGGCCTATGCGGCCTATAAGGACTGTATGGACGGTCAGATGGGTTCAGAGGCGTCAACTTGTTGTAAGAATGACCATAGGAGACAGACAGATACGGAAGGTGATCATGAATAGGTATGCCGGTAGATTTCTTCTCCTCTCCCAGAGGAACAGTAGATTTGTGCGGTGCCGCTGATCGAGTGATTGTGTATTAGAAATGCCGTTGACGGTTGAGGTGGACGAGGGATAGACTAACACCATGCGATTAGGTTCCCATCACTCCCGATCTTTTCTCGCCGCGAGTATCGCAGTGTTCCTGTTGGCATTCAGTTTCAATGCCTACGCCTGTCTCCTGCCGTTGGCGGGGACTACCGATGCCTCAATGGCCAACGGTTGTTCAACGCCTGTCGAACAACCGAGTCGGCAATTATGTGACGCCTTCAAGATCTTGGGAGTCGAATCCCAGGCTCAGTCGTCATCGTTGCTCGTGGACCATCATTGGTCGGCAGACCATGCGTTACCTACGCTTCCAACGGTGAGCCCTCGGCTCGTACGAATTTTCAGTCTATATCGCAATTTTGAATCGAGTTCTCCTCCGCATCAGTCTCTTCCAAGCACAGTGCTTCGTATCTGATCTCTCCGGTTCTTCCTTATCCCGTTTCATCATTGCGTAATCTGCCCGGCGCTCGGTCCCGGCTCATTCAATCGCTTCTTCTGTAGCGGACGAGGCCAGCGACAGTCGTGGGCAGGAACGCTTTTGGGGAGGACCATCCCATGACTCGTTCAATTCGATTTTTGCTGCTGGCCATAACAGTCCTGAGCATGACCTTCGCGATAGATGGACGCCATGTCGTCCATGCCGCCGATCAAGCTGCGCAATCGTCCTTGGCGTTGCCAGATTTGATTCCGGAAGCCTTGGCCAGAAATCCGGAACTTGTGGCGGCGCGCAAGCAATGGGAAGCCGCCACGAATCGGATTGCCCAGGCTCGGTCGCTGGACGATCCCACCCTGTCAGTCCACTTGTGGAATTTCCCGCAGACCTTCAATGTCACGAGGGCGGACAACAGTATCTTCGGTCTCTCACAGAATCTCCCATTCCCAGGCAAATTGACTCTGAAGGGCGAAATAGCGAGTCGGTCAGCCGAGATGACCGAGCAGGCGCTGCATGGGAAAGAAAGGGAGTTGATCACCCGTCTCAAGCAGACTTACTACGACCTGTTTCTTGCGCACAAGGCAATCCAGATTCATCAGGAACAGGTCGAATTGCTCAGGCAGTTCGTCGAGATTGCGAACACGAAGTTTCGGACCGGCAAGGGATCGCAGGCCGATGTGCTCAAGGCTCAGGTCGAGCTATCTGTGTTGCATCAGCAACTTCCCGTGCTGGAACAGCATCGCGAGACCGCTGCAGCGCTGCTGAATACGCTTCTGGACCGAGACCCCCTATCACCTCTGGGGATTCCTCAGGAGCCATCTCTACTGCCGATCGACACCACCATCGACGATCTGCATCGTCTCGCACTGAACACGAGGCCGGAATTGAAAGCCGCAGACCTTGCTGTTCGACAGAGTGAACACACTCGCGCGCTTGCCCAGCGTCAGTACTACCCGGACTTCACTGTGGCGTTTCAGCGCTTTCAGAATTTTCAGGCCCATGACGGATTTGGCGCCTACGTGGCGATGACCATCCCGTTCAGCTTCTGGACCAAACCGAAGTACGACGCAGGTGTGCAAGAAGCCGCGGCATCGGTCGCAGCCGCGCGGGCACAACAGCACCAGCTGGAAAACCTGACTCGTTTTCAGGTCAACGACCTGTTGGCGAAGGTCCGGGCGAGTGAACAGGTGGCCAGGTTGTATCACACGACGATCCTACCCCAGGCCGTACAGAATCTTGAAGCGGCGCAAGTGGGGTATCGTACGGGAAAGGGAGGGTTTCTGGATCTTATTGATACGCAGCGAGCCTGGCGGGGATTTCAACTGGAGTACTACCGAGCGCTGGTAGAACGGGAACATCGCCTCGTGGAACTCGAACGGGTGATTGGGACCGATCTGAGTGGAAACCGTTAAGAAGGGAGGAATGGCCATGAGTCAGGACAGGCGCAGAACAGGTCTTGTGGTCGGTGTCGCAGCAGCCGGTCTGTTCGTCGGAGTCATCGCCGGGTTCTTCACCGCGCATCGGATGATGAGCGATATGTCGAGGATGCAAATCAGTGAAGACATGAAGGGCCATGAGATGGAAGGTATGTCCATGAAAGAGCCTGACATGAAAGGGATGCCGATGGAAGGCGCCAAGCCTATGAAAGGCATGGAATCGATGTCAGGCATGTCCGACGCTCTATCGGGAGCTGTGGCGGTTCCGGCTGTGGCGAGACAGATGATCGGCATCCGCAGTGCCCCGGTTGTCCACGCAACGCTCGAGGAAGAGATCCGGACGGTCGGCACGGTCGGCTACGATGAACGGGGTTTCACGCAAGTAACGCTAAAAACCTCCGGCTGGGTTCGAAATGTCTTCGTCGATTCGATCGGTCGACCGGTCCGCAAAGGAGAACCGCTCTTTACCCTTTACTCACCGGATCTCCTGGCTACTCAAGACGAGTATCTCCTCGCCGTGAAAATGCAGCGACAACTGGCCGAAAGCCCGCTCGACGACGCGAAAGCCAACGCCGATGCGTTCGTGCGGAGTGCACGGGATCGTTTACGACTCTGGGATGTGACCCATGCGCAAATCGCGGCTCTGGAGCATCGCGGCCAAGCCGAACCGGTGCTGACAATCTATGCCCCTTCCTCCGGGATCGTGCTGAAGCGAGAGGCTGTGCCGGGGAAGTATGTCGAGCCGGGGACGACCTTGTACGAGATCGCGGGTCTCTCCATCGTCTGGATCTCAGCCGATATTTACGAATCGGAAATGGCGGCCATGAAAGTCGGTCAGCCGGCCTTGATCACGTTTGCCGCTTATCCGGGAAAAACATTCAGCGGCAAGGTGGCCTATGTGTATCCAACACTGAACGCTGAAGCCCGCACTGTGAGGGTACGTCTCGAATTGCCGAACCCTGAACTGAAGTTGAAGCCCGGCATGTATGGGAACGTGACTTTGCAGACTGATGCGGTCAGGACTTTAGTTGTGCCAAAGGAAGCCGTTATCGAAACCGGCCTTCGTCAACTTGTGTTTATGGATCGAGGAGAAGGCCGGTATGAGCCTATGTCCGTCAAGCTTGGTCGCCGGAGCCAAGATGCAGTGGAAGTAATGGAAGGACTCAAAGAAGGAGATCAGATCGTCACCTCGGCCAATTTCTTATTGGATGCGGAAAGTAAATTGGTATCGGCTTCGAGCATGCAGGGCATGATGGGCCGGATCGGGATGGCCGACTGGCAAATGCGCGGTGCCCATGAAGGCAAGATGCAAGCGATGGAAGGAATGCAAGGCATGAAAGAGATGGAGGGCATGAAAGGTATGAGCGGAATGTCTGGCATGGCTTCGGACTCAGCCAAAGCCACCTCCGAAGCTCGCAAGGTAGCAGGATATGTTCTGACCTTCACGACGCTTCCCGAAACACCCAAGGCCGGTGAGGTCCTCCTCAGACTCAAGGTCACAGATCAGACCGGCAAGCCGGTGACCACTGCGCACGTCTTGTTCGTCTATACCATGCCGATGCCAGGCATGACTGATTCCAAGGTGACGGCGCACCATACCAAAGACGGACTCTATGAAAGCACGGTGATGTTCAGCATGGGCGGAACATGGATAGCAACGGTCAATGTGACAGTGCCAGGACGGTCGCCCATTGTTGAGAAGTTTCAGTTTTCAGTCGCAGGGGGAGGCCTGTAACTGGGAAAAGCGGGCGTCTCGGCGCCCGCGGGATGAGAGGGGTGAAAAACAATGATCGCACGACTCATCGAAGGGAGTGCACGCAATCCTGTCCTCGTCATCCTCTGTGTGGTGCTGCTGGCAGGCTGGGGCCTGTGGGCGGGTTTTAAGGTTCCGCTGGATGCGGTGCCGGACCTGTCCGATGTCCAGGTGACCATCTATACCGAGTGGCAGGGGCGCAGCCCAACGTTGATTGAAGACCAGGTCACCTATCCCATCGTCACCTCGCTGCTGGCTGGGCCGAAAGTGAAACGGGTGCGGGGAGTTTCGGAATATGGGGTCTCCTACGTCTACGTGATCTTCGAAGACCGGACGGACTTGTACTGGGCACGCAGTCGTGTGCTGGAATACCTGCAGAAGCTGACCGGGAAGTTACCAGCCGGAGTCGCACCGACTCTCGGTCCTGACGCGACCGGTGTCGGGTGGGTCTATCAGTATGCATTGGTCGATGAGTCTGGCGCGCACGATCTGGCGCAGCTCCGCAGTCTTCAAGATTGGTATCTGCGCTTTCAACTGGAAAGTGTGCCAGGTGTGGCAGAAGTATCGGCAGTCGGCGGGTTCGTGAAGCAGTATCAAATCGAAGTGGACCCGAACACGTTGGCTGCCTACCGGTTGCCGATTAAGACGATTATTGAAGCTGTCCGGAACAGCAATGATGAGGTGAGTGGCCGAGTGTTGGAGATGGCCGGCACGGAATACGTGATTCGCGGGCGCGGCTACCTGCGTTCGGTTGAAGATATCGAGCTGATCCCTGTCGGGACGGATGGGCGAGGTACGCCCATCTTAATTCGGGATATTGCCCATGTCCAAATCGGACCGGACCAGCGTCGGGGCGTCGCTGAGTTAGACGGCAAGGGCCAGACAGTCGGCGGGATCGTGATCATGCGGGCTGGGGAGAACGCCCTCGCTGTGATCGAGCGGGTTAAAGCCAGGCTGGCAGAGATCACACCGGCTCTGCCGAAGGGCGTCCACATCGTTCCCACCTACGATCGGTCCGATCTCATTCATCGAGCCATTGACGTGCTTCGCGAGAAACTCATGGAGGAGACTATTATCGTCAGCCTGGTCGCGGTCGGCTTTCTGTTTCACTTCCGTAGCGCTCTCGTAGCGATTCTCATCCTGCCCATAGCAGTGCTGCTCGCTTTTATCCCGATGGCTTACCTGAACATCACCTCCAGCATCATGTCGCTCGGTGGCATCGCCATTGCCATCGGCGCAATGGTGGATGCAGCCATCGTGATGGTGGAGAACGCGCACAAGCGTTTGGAGCAGAATCCTCATATGGACCGGACAGAAACCATCATCGCGGCGGCCAAAGAAGTCGGCCGCCCCTTGTTCTTCTCGCTGCTGGTGATCGCCGTGTCGTTCCTGCCGATCTTCGCATTGGAAGCCCAGGAAGGACGGTTGTTCACACCCTTGGCTTATACCAAAACCTTTTCGATGCTCTTTGCCACAGCGCTTTCAGTGACCTTGGCACCTGTACTGATGGTCCTCCTCATCCGGGGGCGCATCCGAGCAGAGGCGAAGAATCCCCTGAACCGCCTGCTGATCGCGATGTATCGACCCATCCTTTCCGGCGCATTGCGCATCCGATGGTTGACGCTCGGATTAGCTGTGGTGGTCGTGGGACTCACGGCGCCGATCTTTTCCCGTCTTGGCGCGGAATTCATGCCACCACTGAACGAGGGGACCATCCTCTATATGCCAACCACCGTGCCCGGCCTCTCCATTCCTGAATCGGCCAAGGTGTTGCAAGTCCAGGATCAGTTGCTCACGACCTTCCCTGAAGTGGAGCGAGTGTTCGGCAAGATGGGGAAGGCTCCCACTGCCACCGATCCGGCCTTCGTGGGAATGGCCGAGATCACGGTTACTCTCAAACCGGAGGCTCAATGGCGGCCTGGCATGACCTGGGATCGGTTGTTGGATGAGATGGATGCCAAGCTGCGCATCCCTGGATTTCCGAACATTTGGTGGATGCCGATTCAGACTCGCACGGAAATGATCACGACCGGTGTCCGGAGTCCGGTCGGAATCAAGGTGCTGGGGCCAGACTTGAAGACGATCGAGCGAATCGGCCTAGAGGTCGAGCGGGCCTTAGCGACCGTGCCCGGCACCAGAAGCGCCTTCGCCGAGCGGCTCAATGAAGGCTACTACTTGGATGTGATCGTGAATCGGCGTGAAGCGGCCCGGCATGGCCTGACCGTCGGAGATGTGCAAGCGGTGATCACTTCGGCTATCGGAGGAGAAACCGTGACCACCACGGTCGAGGGACGAGAGCGGTATCCGGTCAACGTGCGCTACAAGCGCGAGTTGCGCGACGATCCGGACCGCCTCAAACGGGTGCTGATTCCCACGCCCAGCGGTGCGCAGATCCCTCTTGAACAAATCGCGGAGCTGGTGATCACGCAGGGACCGCCGTCGATCGCAGATGAAGCGGGGGAACTGGCCGGTTTGGTGTCGGTGTCGGTCGGCGGCCGCGACTTGCGCGGCTATGTCCAGGATGCTCAACGAGCAGTTCGCGAGCTGATCACACTTCCGTCTGGGTACCGGCTGATCTGGGCCGGGCAATACGAACATCTGGTGCGCGCGGAAGAGCGATTGAAATTGGTGATCCCTGTGACCCTGGCTGTGATTCTGTTGCTTCTGTACCTCAATTTCCGCTCTCTCGCGAAATCGCTGATCGTGCTCCTCTCCGTCCCCTTCGCCGTGATCGGAGCCATCTGGTACCTCCATTTCCTGGGCTACAACCTCAGCGTGGCGGTGTGGGTCGGGATCATCGCGCTGGCCGGTGTGGCGGCGGAGACGGGCGTGGTGATGCTCGTCTATCTCGATGAAGCGTATGAGCGACGGGTGCGGGAAGGTCGCATGGCGACGGCCCAGGATCTCCGTGACGCCATCATGGAAGGAGCGGTCCAACGAGTACGGCCGAAGATGATGACGGTGGCTGCGATCATGGGTGGCCTCCTCCCCATTATGTGGACGACCGGCACCGGGGCCGATGTGATGAAGCGGATTGCCGCGCCGATGATCGGCGGCATGGTCAGCTCTACAGTGTTAACGCTGGTTGTGATTCCGGTGCTCTATATGCTCTGGCGGCGATTACAGGGTTTGCGATATCGTCCTGTTCCAGCGTGGGTCATGCCAGATGCTACAAGAATACAACACCGCGACCATTGATAATTTGTCTTGTTGACCAGACGAAACAAGGAACCTTATGCGTGACCAAGAGAATAAAACCAATAAGTGTCCCTCTCCGGCATGCCGGTTCCGGCCTCTGCCTGCCGTTTCCTCTGTGAACTGTACGGTGCCTCTCCTCCTCTCGCGCGAGAGTCACCTGCAGTTCAACCAAGGAGGAAACACCATGGCGACCAACCACTCATCCAAACGACCAGCGACCACGCTGCGATGTGGCAACATCAAGGCCACGATCTGGCAGAACGTCAGCGAGAAGGGCCCGTTCTTCTCAATAACCTTTCCTCGCCCATTCAAGGATCAGGCCGGTACCTGGCACAACGGCACTTCATTTGGTCTCAACGACCTCGAGGCGCTCATGAATGTCGCCTTTGAGGCCAAGGAGTGGATCGCCGCTCATGCTCTGAAGCGCTGAGCGGTTTCCTGGGAAGCCTCCAGCTTGTCTGGGGGCTTCCTTTCCTTTTGTACAAAGAGGATCCGGCCATGACACAGCACACTCAGGGGGTCCGATCCTCGGGAGTGACGGCGTGAAGCCGGATCCGACACCCATCCTCCGCTTCCGCTGGTAGCCACGTTCGCGTCCGCAACGCCAGTGACCCGACCGGAACCCGAAACGGCTGCCTCCGTTTCGCAACCGCCGCGACGTGTGCGTACTCTCACCCGCGTCGAGATTGACGCTCGTGTTTCTTCGGGAGTGCGCGTCTGGGCGCAGGCCTGACCGACCAGTGGATCAGTCTCCCGGTCCAGAAGCGGTCAGGCTCGAGAAACCGTGAAACGCTTGCTGCGCAGACTCGATATGGTATTCTTCGGCATCCCGTCGTAGTCAATGGGATGAATGAGCGGGAGGACTATGAAGAAAATTGCCGAGTACCAGGGGTACACGATTGAATCCGCTCCACAACCGGATACACAGGGAGAGAAGTGGCGACTTCGGATCTAGGTTAAATTCCAACAAAGGTACCAAATGCGACAT
>FRDC01001076.1_pt1 | contig 22758 bp, 28 predicted proteins | sample 1106171 | NCBI WGS metagenome assembly FRDC01 (sample SAMEA3930566, study PRJEB13176) | freshwater metagenome | biome: Drinking water system; feature: drinking water; material: water | place: Singapore | collected 2014-12-20 | reverse complement strand
CACGCACCTTCTTATGAAGATATTCGGCAAAGGCTTCGGCCAATCGATCGGCCAGCGCCTTAGCCATAATCGAATTATAGTCGTCATGGTCTGCGTCGAACCGTTTGCAGAGCTCATCCAGTCCGATTCCAGCCGTCACGGCAAAAGCCCCGATATAGTCTTTACGGCCTGAATCTTTTGGCGCGATGTAGTCGGCCAGCGATAGATTGGGCTGTCCCTGCGGCTTCTCCGACTGCTGTCGCAGGTGGTGAACAGTCGTCAGCACGGCAGTACGAGAATCGTCCTGATACAACTCGACATCATCGCCTACACTTGAAGCGGCAAAGAATCCATAGACCCCCTTGGCCTTGAGCAGCTTCTTTTTGACAATCTCGTCCAATAAACGCTTGGCATCGTCGAACAGTTCTCTGGCTTTCGGTCCGATGGTTGGCTCATCGAGGATCGATGGATAACGGCCTTTCAATTCCCAGGTATGAAAGAAGGGCGACCAGTCGATATAGGGAATCAACTCGGCCAGCGGTTGGTCATCGATCGTTCGAGTGCCCAATGTCTCGGGAACGAGAATATCCGTACCGGCCCAATCGGGGGCGAATCGGTTCGCTCTTGCCTGCACAATCGGCACGAGCGGCTTGGCTCCGCGATCTTGGTGCGCCTGCCTCATCCGCACATAGTCTTCGCGCACCTGTTTGATGAAGCCCGGCTTCTGCGTTTCGCTGATGAGGCTCCCGACTACCCCGACTGCCCGGGACGCATCGAGTACATGGACCACAGCCGGTTCATACGACGGTGCAATTTTTACCGCCGTGTGGGCTTTGCTGGTCGTCGCTCCACCGATGAGCAACGGTACCTCGAAGCCTTCACGCGTCATTTCTTTCGCCACGTGCACCATCTCGTCGAGCGACGGCGTGATCAAACCGCTGAGGCCGATGATATCGGCCTTATTGTCCCGCGCCGCAGCCAGGATTTTTTCGCAAGGCACCATCACCCCGAGATCAATCACGTCATAGTTGTTGCAGCCGAGCACGACGCCGACGATATTCTTACCGATGTCGTGGACATCACCCTTCACGGTCGCAAGCAACACCTTGCCTTGCGACTGGTAGTTGCCCAGCCGTTGCTTCTCCTCTTCCATGAACGGCATGAGATAGGCCACGGCCTTCTTCATGACGCGTGCGCTCTTCACCACTTGCGGCAGGAACATCTTGCCGGAGCCGAAGAGATCGCCGACGATGTTCATGCCGGCCATGAGCGGGCCTTCGATCACCGCGAGTGGCTTCGGATATTTCTGCCTGGCCTCTTCCGTGTCCTGGTCGATGTAATCTGTGATCCCCTTCACCAGGGCATGAGACAGCCGCTCTTCCACCGTCCCTTTGCGCCATTCGTCGTCTTTAGTGACAACCTTCCCTTTGGCCTTTACGGTCTCTGCGAAATTAACGAGCCGCTCCGTCGCGTCGTGGCGGCGGTTCAGCAGCACATCCTCAACAAGCTCAAGCAAGTCTTTAGGAATCTCTTGATAAACCGCGAGCTGGCCGGCGTTCACGATGCCCATGTCGAGACCGGCCTTGATCGCGTGGTACAGGAACGCTGCATGCATCGCTTCCCGCACCACATTGTTGCCGCGGAACGAGAAGGAGATATTGCTGATGCCGCCGCTCACCTTGGCCCCGGGCAAGTGTTGTTTGATCCAGCGCGTCGCCTCGAGAAAGTCGACGGCATAGTTGTTGTGCTCCTCGATCCCCGTTGCGACGGTCAAAATGTTCGGGTCGAAGATGATGTCCTGCGGCGGAAAGCCGACCTGCTCCGTCAGAATCTTGTAGGAGCGTGCGCAGATTTCCTTTTTCCGTTCCAAGGTATCGGCCTGGCCCTTTTCGTCGAAGGCCATTACGATGACCGCCGCTCCGTACCACCGGATCAGCCTTGCCTGTTCGATGAACTTTTGCTCACCTTCTTTGAGACTGATGCTGTTGACGACCGCCTTGCCTTGGATATTACGCAGACCGGTCTCGAGCACCTCCCACTTGGAGCTGTCGACCATGATGGGGACTTTGCAAATGTCCGGCTCGGACGCAACGAGACGCAGGAACTTCTCCATCGCGGCCTTGGAATCAAGCATCCCCTCGTCCATATTGACGTCGACGATCTGTGCACCGCCTTCCACTTGCTGTCGGGCGACAGACAAAGCCGTTTCGTAGTCGCCGGCGAGGATCAGCTTCGAAAAAGCCGGTGAACCGGTGACATTCGTCCGTTCGCCGACGTTCACAAAGTTCGAGTCGGGTCGGATGGTCAACGCTTCGAGTCCGCTCAAACGCGTATAGGGCTCGACCGTGGAAATCTTCCGCGGCGGCACGCCACGGATCGCGTTCGCGATGAATTGGATGTGCGCCGGCGTCGTGCCGCAGCAGCCACCGACAATGTTAAGCCAGCCGTTGTCTGCCCATTCACGCAGCTGTGGTGCAAGAGACTCCGGCGTTTCCGGAAAGCCAGTCGGCAACAACGGATTCGGCAAGCCGGCGTTAGGATGCGCACTGATGTAGATTGGGGCAATCTGCGACAACTCTTCGATCAGCGGCCGCATCTCCTGTGGGCCCAACGCGCAGTTCATCCCCACGCTGAGCAATGGCACATGGGAAATGGAATTCCAAAAGGCCTCGACCGTCTGGCCGGTTACGCCCCGATTACTGCCGGCTTGAATGAAGGTGACCGACGCCATGATCGGCACACGGCGCGCACCGGCGGCAAAAGCCTGTTGAACGGCGAAGAACGCCGCCTTCGCATTCAACGTGTCGAAAATCGTTTCGACCAACAGCAGATCGACACCGCCGTCTAATAGACCTCGGACTTGGTCGCTGTAGGCAACCACGAGTTCTTCGTAGGTGGTCCCGCGAGCGGCGGGATTGTTGACGTCAGTGGAAATCGACGACGTTTTAGTCGTCGGCCCGATTGCACCAGCCACGTAGCAGCGGCGTCCCGGCTGGCTTCGCTGCACCCCTTCGACCGCCCGCTTGGCACAGCCGGCCCCGGCCCTGGACAGTTCATAGCCCAGCGTCTCCATCTGATAGTCCGCCAACGAGATCGCCTGCGAGTTGAACGTGTTGGTCTCGACGATATCCGCGCCAGCTTCGAGATACTGCCGATGGATGTCTTCAATGACGGCCGGCTGAGTGATGTTCAGCAGATCGTTGTGCCCCTTGAGATCCTTCTTCCAATCCTTGAACCGCTGGCCACGGAAGGCCGCCTCATCCAGCTTGCGCTGCTGGATCATCGTGCCCATGGCTCCGTCGAGGATGAGAATCCTCTTCCGGAGCAAACTCTCAATGTCGGATTGTATGGTCGTCATGGCGAAGCCATCTTATCCGAGCAGTCTCGAGCGCAGCAAGCAATGCTTCACATTCTCACCTTGACTTGGACCAGATCCGCCGATACCATGGCCAGTGACTTGCTGGAGAGTACCATTGCTCCTGCGATCCATCCTCCACCACCGGTTCTGGTTTCTGGGATCCCTGCTGGCAGTCCTGTGTTGGCCCTCTTCCACTGTACAAGCATCACCCTATTTTGAAGATGGGTTCCTGGGCCTGACGCAGGCCGAACTTCACGAGAAGTTCGGAATGCCCCAGGCAGTTCGGGACCGCAAGTCGGCCCTCCGCGTCTTTACATATTACGCGATCACGGATTGGGACAAATACTTTCGCAAGCTGGTCTCTCCCGAGAACGGAGAGGACGTCTACACGTTCAAACGCGACGGCGTGGACGTTCGATACTCGTTCAGCTACACCGTCGATCCGAACGACCACAGCGACAATCGCACCCTCTTCGTCAAGCTGGTGGACATCGAGTTCAATCCTCCGGTTCCGATCTCACAGGTCCCTTCCCTGGTGCCGGAGTTTCACCCGTCGGAAGATCCGGCCGCAGCGTCCTTCCGCTCCAACATTTGGCTCTTATTGTTCAAAGGCGACCCTTCTCCTCACGCGCGCTTCATCGTGAAAGAAGCCGGCAAAGATCAACTACCCTGGACGTTGACCTATCAGTTGTTCGCCCTACAAGGCCTGCCAGACCCTTTGACGACCAAGTCGTTGATCGACCGGCTTGAAATCAACACCCAAAGCTTGGAAGTGGTCAAGAAGCGGCAGCGGCATACCCATGATCCCATCATGAATCCCTACTCCAAAGAATTTTCGCAGTCACAACCTCCCGCACGCTCGGCCGCCAAGACGGTGCCCGTACCAAAGTACGCGGAATAGCCGCATCCTCTTGGACACCGCTCGCGAGTCGATGCACGTCCGCACGGCGCCCTTGACGCCTTCTCACGTCGATTGCTACGATGGCTCACACTTCGATGACCGCCGCAGACGACGCTCCTCCCATGGAATCCATCTCTCGCGAACCCTCTGAAACGGATTCATTCATCCGGCAGAAACCGGTCCGGATCGTGATCTATGTGGGGCTGGCTCTGTTCGTCCTGCTGATGGTGGTCTGGCCGCTCGTCGCTCAGTGGCGCGACCCCGACTTCCAAAAGCACATTGTGGAGCATCGGGTCATGGTGGGCATGTCAAAGGAACAGGTGCTGCAATCCTGGGGCGGTCCTCAAACGATCAATACGACTTTTACCAAAGACGGAATCCGTCAGGAAGAATGGATTTTCGAGGATTGGGAGAACGCGGCGGTGGTGAAACACCGGTATCTCTATTTCGAGGAAGGAAAATTGATCGGAGGGTGGTTTCAGGGTTCAGGTGAACGCCTTCCTACCCAAACTCCGTCCAATCCGCACAATCCAAAGCCGCAGAGCTAGCCTCCGCCTTCCATATCATCCGAAACCTCGCGAACGTCAAGCCGCAACCGGCGCAACAGTTCTTCGGCCCGAGTGCGGTCCTGCTCGTCGACGAGCACGTGAGAGCTCAGCCCTGGCATCCCGGGATAGAGACTGCCGATGTGGGCGTGACGAACGACATACCCAATGCCGCTCCCGTCAAGCAAGCTCTGAAGCAGAACCAACTCTCCCACGGAATGCGCGTCAGCCAAACGAACCATCTTCACGGTCCGCACACTGTTATTGAACCGGCTCATGAGAATCCGCTATTCGTTGATTTTTGGAACTCGACTCCCTACACTCACCTCTCATCACGGCGTTTCGGTGATCTGGACCCGCCGCTGCTTCCCAGGCCCCCCGGAAACGGTCAAGACGCGTTTCCATTCTCTGACCTGGTAGACGGCCCAAGCGGATGCTTCGCCCTTGTAGAAGGCGTCCGGGTCTTCGCCGCTGGCATTGAGGTAAATCGGTTCGGTGAACCCTTCTTCGAGTACGTAGTCCAGAAGGCATTCGGTGACGAATCCTGAGCCGCGGAGCGCCACGTCCGCGAGCAGCGCGAGAATGTCTTCCGGATTCTGGATGGTGACTGGTTTCATGGATCGACGTTGAGCGTGATTCTAACGAGGCTCTCGCCAGGAAGGCAACCAGCATGCCGCGTCCGCTGACAAAGAACCGGTTTCGAGAAGAAATTCTGGAGATCATGGACCGCAAGCATCACTGGGCTTGGCCGGCATTTGCCGACGGCAAGGTTCCGCTCGACAAGTTGAAGCGGCACTTTCAACAGGAGTACGGCGTGTATGTGCGGGATTTTCCGGTCTTGCTCGCTCGAATCCACGGACAGAACCCACCGCCGTCCGTACGTCGTATGCTGGCCGAGAACATTTACGAAGAAGATACGGGAGGACTTTCACTCGGAAAGTCCCATCCTGAACTGTTCTTGTCGATGATGAGCGGGCTCGGCTTTTCCGGGACGGACTTCGCCTCCGTGCGCCTGCTTCCAGCCGCCAGACGATACCGTGCTTGGCTCGACCGGATGTCGCACAACAAGGACTGGGTCGTAGGCGCTGCCGCGTTGACGATCTTCGTGGAAGGCAGCGTAAAAGACCGGAAAGAAATCACCGAACCCTCCTCGAGAAAGACCGCCGAAGAAATCGAGTCGATCATTCAGCAACATACCTTGGTCAAACACTACGGTGTCTCACCCGACGCCATGGATTTGATCCGATCCCATCAGATGGTCGAAGCCGGGCATCGCCATGATGCGTATGACATGGTCGTCAACCATGCCACGACCCGCACGCAGCAGCGGGCGGTCCTCAGTAGTTTGAAGCGCTGCTTGAGTTTGTGGTCTGCTTACCGCAACGACGTCGCCAAACTCTGCGGATTGAACAAACCTTGACCGTGCCATCCTTGCCCTTCGTCTTGCCCACTCTCCTCCTGTCGGGCATGCTGCTGGGTTTACCGGTCGTACGCGCTGAGCCGCCCGACGGGATGGTACTCGTTCCGGCCGGAGCATTCCTGATGGGATCGTCGGCTGAGAACGGCGGACTACCGGATGAAGCGCCCCAACGGACTGTTGATCTGTCCAGTTTCTATATCGACCGACATGAGGTCACACACGAAGCCTACGCCGTCTTCATCAAAGGAACCGGCCGAGCGTTCCCTGAAAACCTCAAGCCAGCGTCCACGCTGTGGACCGCCGCCGGTCCACTCGCCGGAATCGAACGACATCCGGTCGTCAACGTCAGCTGGCTGGATGCAGCGGCCTACTGCGCCTGGGCCCACAAACGACTGCCCACCGAAGCAGAATGGGAGAAAGCGGCAAGAGGTACGGATGGCCGCCGCTATCCCTGGGGAAACGAGTGGGATTTCACGAAGGCCAATAGCGCCAGCTACTGGGCCGGGCGCACGATCGACTTTAGCAGCGGAGCGGATTGGGACGCATTTTGGGTCCACGGGGAAGGAGGACGTTTGGCCAAGGAACGTGGGATCCAAGGCGAAGTGCTGACAGTCCCTGTCGGGAGTTTTCCTCAAGCGGTCAGTCCCTACGGCCTCTTCGACATGTCCGGGAACGTCGCGGAATGGGTGGAGGACTGGTACGATCCGAATTATTACAAGGGCGCGCCCCTCAGCAATCCGACCGGACCCGAACGGGGCGCCATCAAGTCGATGCGGGGAGGATCGTGGCTCAAGCCGGCTGTAAGCCTGCGCACCAGCGACCGCGACTGGGGCACAATGGATAGCCGGCCGAGCGGTACCGGGTTTCGATGTGCCAAAGACGCCTATTAGGCGTCACCCGAACAGGCCGACCGGTCTATGGGTATGTCCGGGTAACACAGCGCCCAGTTCTCCCGCCGTCACGCCGAAATGTCTGGTGAGTACGTCCGCGTAGATGTCGCGAAACTCCACCGTCGGTGCAATGTAGCGGCCCTCGTCGAGATTCGCGGGAATCAACGAGGGCACCCACCCGGAACCGTGATAGAGCCCTCCGCGCACGCCGCCCCCAAACGCGAACCACACCGTGGCCTTGGCATGGTCGGTTCCGTTGCTCGCATTCTGACGAACCGTTCGGCCGAACTCGGTGCAGGTCAACACCACCACGTTGTTCATCAACGGGCCCAAGTCGTCGTGGAAGGCGCGCAGGCCCCCGGCAAAGTCGGCAAGCCGCGACGCTTGTGACTGACCGAACGTTCCGCCAGCCCCTTGGTCTTCGTGTGTATCCCAGCCTCCGATGTCGACGGTGGCAACCTCGAGTCCCATGCCCGCACGAATGAGATGGGCCAAATCCCGCAATTGCGAACCGAAACCCGAACCGGGGTACGAGGCTCCATTTTGCGGCACGGCCGGTCCGATCGCTTCGATTGCCGCGACACGATTGAGCATGTCCGGCCCCAAGGCATGGACCAGAGATCGATAAGGATTCGTCGTCGTGGCACCCGCGCTTTGTCCGTAGATCGCCCGCAGGTTCGCTTCCAACGGGGCCTTTGACGACCCTAATCGAGCAAAACTCAATTGGCTCAAGCTGCTGACCGCCGGAACGAGAAACGCCCCGCGTAACGAATCGGCCAAATCGCTACCGATGCCCGCAGCCCGGATGTTCGGAGATCCGGCAGCCGGCACAGCCTGTAGGTACCGATTGAGCCACCCGTCTTGCATCGAAAACACGCCGCGCTCCAGGGTGTCCTGATCGGTGAAGTGTGATTGCGTCGAACCGACAAACCCACCTCGTGTAATGATGGCCAGTGTTCCATTGGTGTAGAGAGAATGCAGCGGTTGCAGCGAGGGATGCATGGCGAACCCTGTGCCGGCCATATCCAGTCCGGCGCCGTCACCTGAACCCGGCGGAGCCACGCCGATTCCGTTACCGACGACCGTCGGCCGAGGCCTCACGACGTAATATTCAGGATCCGAGTACGGGACGATCGTGTTCAAGCCGTCATTCCCTCCCCGCTGGAATACCACGACCAAAGTCTTGCCGGCATTGTTAGCCGCAAACGCCTGCCTGTGGTTGAACAGCATGTGGGGAAACAGCCCGACGAGTGTGGCGGCCGCGGCCGAACTCGTTGCGCGACGAAGGAACGCTCGTCGCGAGAGAATCACCTTTGATTCTCCGCAGCAGCCGCAGGTCGGCTCTTTCGGATCACGGTCGGTAGGCAGAGGAGCCGGCATGTCTCGCCTGATGAGTTTCTTTGGCATGATGCGCCTCACTGATAAAGATAACGAGGATTCGCGAGCATCGTGGCCAGAGTGCGATCGAGCGCCAGTTCGCGGGACGATTGCTTGATGTCGAACGAAGCCCCGTTCAAACCGGCTCGAAGCGTATCGAGATACAATTGATACTCCGTCGCCGTCACCACCCGATCCACCGTGAGATTCGTCAAGAAGCCAAGGATCTGCTCTTCGGTCGTCAATTTCAGTTCGTCCATCCACAGTCGTATCGATCCTCCACTGCTGGTCGAACCGTATTTGATGCCGTTTCCGTATCCGCTAATGGTCGTCTCGTAAGCCATGCTGGTTTCATTGAACAAGACGTTTGTATTGAGCCATTCGATCCCCTTTTCCTTGAACCCCGTCGGCGGAGCGAATTCGTAGATCGATTGACCGGTATTGATGAGGCGGGTTCGAAACGGATCGCGCGACGACCACACTCCGAGGTTACGATGGATGCCCACGTAGAACTCCAGCGGAGTCTTGATCTGCCCTCGATAGTTGGCCGGATTGGCGAAATCCGCGGACGTGAAGATCGCGATCAAGACCTTCTTGATGTCGCCGTCGGAGTCACTGAATACCGACGCCACTTCGTTGACCAGAGCCGCGGAGGGACTGTCGCTCACCAAATACTCGCACAGCTTCTTCGCCAAGTGACGGGCCGTGGAAGGATGCCGGGCGGCCAACGTGAGGACCTGTTCCCCTTCGCTCGGTCCGGATCCGTTGAATGGGATGGACTGACCCAACACCAACTTGGAACCGGGACTATGGCGGCTCGAGACGAACCGGAACCCGCCTCGAACGTCCGGAGTATTGTCCCAGCCAGTGAACGCTTTGGCCGCTTCGACGATGTCGAACTGCGTATACCCGTTTGGCGTGCCCTGATCCGTGGTGCCGAGTGTGTGTAACTCCAGCACCTCTCGTGCGTAGTTCTCGTTCGGGCTCTCCTTCACGTTTACGTCGGTGTTCAGATAGATCATCATCGCGGCGCTTTTTCCGCTCGCGGTGAGCAGATCGAGGAATCGGCCGAACGCCCGGGTTCGAAACGCCTCGTTCTCCTGCAGCTCGTACTGCCCTTTTCCATGCGTCCTGTAGTTGGTGTTGAAGTGGTTATCCCAGAAGTACACCATCTTTTCTTTCAGTTGCCGTCTGCTGTGCATCTTCCGGATGAGATCGTGATCTTGCAGTTCACTGAAGTTCGGTGACAGCACGCTGGAATCGCTGTCATCCGCACGCCAATCACCCTTGTCTTGTGACAGCAGGATATCCGTCGCGATGTCCTGGATCGTCACGGCCGCCGGCAACGGGGTCGTGCTATGGAGACTGGTGGGCCAAGGTTTCGTCGGATCGAGTTCCAGCTGCTCTTTCATGAAAGCCGTCGCCCAGGCCATGGCTTCGGCCTCCGTACGGAGCGAAGCCACCATGTTCAATTGATTGGGCGTGCCTCCGTACGTCAATCGATTCAGGACGTGATACGCGAACCAATTGACCGGCGGAGCCGGCAGACCCGGTTGTGGCGCGGCCAGAGGAGGAGGCAAGGGCGCGATCGGCTCCGGTGGAATCACCGGACCAGGTGGAATGCCGGTTACGAGTTGGGTCAACCCGGGCGCTTGCTGAATGATGTTCTGAAGGCTTCTTCCGCCCGGCGTGGGCGGAGTGCCGAAACCCACGCCTGCCATCGACGAACCGGCGACCCCGGCGGTGTTTCCCGCGGTCGCAGCGGACGATTCCGAAGACACGGTCGGTTTCACGCTCATAACGCCGGCCCTCGGCGCCACGGCGCCGCCGACCGCTCCGCTGGAAGACGGCTGCTTGCTCGCCAGAGACTCTTTGGAACCGGGAAGACCCGCACCCTTTTCGGCCCCACTTGCCGTCACGACACCTTCCGTCGATAGCGCCGGCTGTGAGCTTCCCGGGTGCCCCGGTTGCGTGGATTTTCGAATCAATTTCTTGGACTTTTTGTCCGCCTTGTTCGCCGGGGCTCGTTTATCTTGTGGTGGCGCCGTCTGGACAGGGGCGAGGGCCGGTTGGTGTTCACCTGATTTCACGAGCGAGTGCTTCGTCCCGTCCTCATGTGCCTCAGCTGGTTGGAGGACAGCAACGCCCAACAGCAGGGCGGAGATGATCAGGAACGCTGTTCGGCCGAAGCGGTCCACACGTCGAGCGCCCCATTTGAGGGAACCAGTTGCTGGGCTTCGCTTCTGTGGTCTCATGATCAACCTCCGAGACTCGTCGATCCGCGGGACGAATTCGACAAGTCCGGTTCAGCAAGTCCAGTGCCCTCGCGAGAGAACAAAGGCTTCCGGGCGTAACAGGTTGTGATTGTGCGAGTTTCACGAGAGGATCTGCTGGCAAGTGCTGCCAGCTCTGGCCGCATGGGCGCTGGAAGAGCCCTTCAGCGACTGTTCACTGGCTGCCCCGAGTCAGAAGGTCGGCGCTACTCGTGCGAATACGTAGAGACCGTCTATTGGCGTGGAGGATGATGCAGAAAATCGACACGCTCGACCCGAACGACCGGCATGATCAACCCCTGGCCTTCTTCTGCATGAGAAAAATCGTAAACGAGAGATTCGTCGGGAATCAGTCGTCCGGTCATCAAGACCTCGATCTCTACCGTTCCAGTTTGCTGCAACGCCGCGGATAGGTAATCGGTCGCAGTTGGATCAGGAATGACCAGCAGATTGCCCGGCGCCTCTTCGGGCTTGAAGCGAACGATCCCCCACCGCGTCGAAATGAACTTGGGTCCGAGGGACACCGAATACCCACCCAACACCGGATCGAACCGCGAGAGTTCTCCAATCCACGCGAAGGTCAGCAACTGAGAAAGAGCCGGATTCCCCGTCCGTTTGGCGTCCCGCTCGCGATTTAGTGCAAACAGCCGGTCGTCGTGGCCGGGATCGTGATGACCGTGGCCGTAGACGGTTGGCCAATCAGGAGGTTCCCCGTCGAGTGCATCCAAAAATCGTTCGACTTCGGGGGTGGCCAGTAGGAACAGCGTTCCGGCCGGCAGCAGTTCGATTCGCTTCTCATCAGGCAGGATGTGAAGCGGCCCATGACCGGTCACGTCATCGGCCAAGACCCGCTCAACCGGTGCGAGGAGAACCAGACAGAGTACCGGAGACAGCAGGCGACACATGCGACCACTCAACTGGAAGCGGCACCACAGGCTCGCTCGTAGTCGGACTTGAGCGCGAGAACACCGGGATGCTCCGCCGACAGGATACCGGCGTGGATCAATTCGGACACCCGCGGCATCGGATCGAGACGCTTGAGCGCGGATCGACTCAATCCAGGCAGCGAGACCGTCTTGCCATAGGTCGAAAGCCAGGCTTCGGTGACGGCACGCAGCCCCGCATCGGCTGCTTGCATCCGCCCCCCCCGCACCTGCTGCAGCAGCTTCACTAACGGATCGGACTGGGAAATGGTGGCGATGGCTCGGTGAAGGACCTGCTCGTCGGCGGCCATAGTCAGTTCATCGAACAGGCCCCGGGGCCCCGTGGATCTCCACAACTCCCACAAGCACCACCGCCGGACGGAGGCGCCCACCCGCCGGTCGCGCCGACACCGAATGCGGAAAACTGTTTGTCGACACGGGTGGTGCGGCACTTCGGGCAAGCGGCTTCCTTCGACCCCTGCATCAGAAGTTCGAAGCGGTGATTGCATTCGCAGCACACATATTCGAAGATAGGCATGAGACGCTCCTTTCGTTGCACATTATAAAGTCGAGCCTGAGCCGATCGCAATCCAGAGGACACTATGTACCAGGAAGAACATGTCTTTACGCTTCGCTTCAGCCTTGAAGCGTCGTTTCCCGACGAGTACGAGGGTGACCAAGACAACCGGCAGTGGGTTCAGGAGTGGGAGGCTGTGATCAAACCGCAGGTGCTGAAGACCGTATTCGAATCGCTCCGCCGGCAACCAGGCTGGAACGCACACGTGCGGAATCGGGGTGTGGCACCGTCGCAGGAAGTTGAAATCGTGCTGGATCGAGATTTTTCCACTCCGCCTCCGTTTAGTTTGCGCTCATGACGAGACCGATTGGGCTCTATCTTCATATCCCTTTCTGCAAACAGCGCTGTGATTTCTGCGCGTTCTACTTGGAGGTACACCGAGCCGGCACAGAAGGGCCGTTCCTGTCGGCGTTGAAGCGCGAGATGGAACTGTATGCCGAGCAGGGACTGCTGAGAGACCGGCCGCTCGTGTCGGTGTACTTCGGAGGTGGCACACCCTCGGCCATCGGTTGTGATGCGCTTCTGGAAATTCTTGAACAGGTGCGGACCAGCTTTCAACTGGCGGACGACTGTGAGATCACCGTGGAGGCGCACCCGGCTACGATGAAGGCACCCGATTATGCGCGACTGCGGCTGGCCGGTGTCACGAGGTTGAGCCTCGGTGCCGAGTCCATGAGAGACGATGAACTGGCGCGGCTCGGGCGGCCAGGGCTCGTTCGAGAGACCATCGAGGCCGTCGCAGCCGCGAAACAAGCGGGCTTCGCCAACATCAACCTTGACCTCATGTACGGCCTCCCGGGCCAGACACTCGCCAGCTGGCGCGCAACGATCGAGCGGTGCCTCGAGCTTTCACCGGCCCATCTCGCTTGTTACGCTTTGACGGTCGAAGAAGGGACGGTCTTGGCAAAACTGATTCGCACCAACCGTTGTCCGGCGCCGGACGAGTCCCTGCAAGTGGAGATGCACCAAACGGCTCAGGGCTTGCTCGAAGCCGCCGGCTACGAGCGTTATGAGATTTCTAATTACGCCGTCGCCGGTGCGGCGTGCCGTCACAACCTGCTCTACTGGACCGACGGGGACTATCTGGGATTGGGACCCAGCGCGCAGTCGCTCGTGGAGGGCACACGGTTCGGCAATCGGGCCGACCTGGCGGCCTACCAATCGACCCTCGCTGCGGGGCGGCTGCCGGTCGAAGAATGTGACCGCTTGACCCAAGAGGAACGGCTGCGGGATTCCGTCTTGTTCGGCTTTCGTTTATTGGCCGGTGTGCCGGCGGATCGACTTCATCGGCATGCCAGCAACTTCGGTCACCAAGAGACGGTTCGCGCACTCGAATCGGATGGTCTGATCGAAACATCGGCCGATCGGGTCAGACTGACGTCGAGGGGTCAGCTGCTAGCCGATACGGTATCCGAGCGATTGTACTGAAGGTTACCGGTTTCTGACCATCACGAGATGGAGCGCCGCATCGGCCAGAATTCCTGCCCAGGCGAGGGCGTTCAGCCATCGTAATGTGCGCTGGTCCGATTTCCAGTGGGAGACGAGGGCCATGAAGAGGCAGACCTGCGCGGCGATTGAAAACGGCCGGTGCAGGTGGGCCGAAACCGCCCCTCGTTCACTCGCAATGGCCGACAGAGCCGCCAATAGATAACAGCCGAACGCACCGATTTGCAGCCAACGTGCTCGTGCACCGACCGGCCGTTTGACCGCCAGCACGAGCGCCCAAGTCAGGCAGACGATGACCAAGAGCAGGAGGAGCGGAAAAAGCGGCCACCACACTCTGGCGTCCAGCATGGCGGCAGACTGTACCAATCCCGCAGACGAGCGTCAAACCCCTCTCCGGTCTCCATTGACTTTCCGCCCGACGCGGATCGAGACTACCAGCAGGCACCATTGGGAGGTTCACATGCCCGTCAACATGGACCCGGCCAAGAAACGGCGGCGACGGCCGCAATCTGAGCCGACGACCTCGCCGGGAGACGCGCCACAGGCCGGCGACAAACCTTTTGGAGAAGAAACCGAAGAAGATCGAATCAAAGCCCTCGCCGATGCAGAAAAGAAAAATTTGTGGGATGCAACCGAGGTCATCGACATGGACACGTTTTAATCCAGAAACCCATGTTCAATGATGAATGTTGAACATGTCCGAACCATTTATCATTCAACACTCAACATTTATCATTGCGTTTTAGGCCGGCAGGAAGAAAAACGCGATCGCCAACATCGTATAGACGCCGACCAGCATCACTCCTTCCATCCAGTGCGACTCCCCGTCCATGGCGACGAAGCCGACGATGAGCACGGATATCGTCACGGCCGCCACCTCGAACGGGGTAAAAATCAGGTCGAGCGGCGTCCCGAACAAGTAACTGGCGAACACGAGTACCGGCGCGACCAGCAACGCGATTTGCAGGCTGGACCCGACCGCGATTCCGAGGGCCAAGTCCATCTTGTTCTTCAGCGCCACCATCACAGCGGTGGAATGCTCGGCAGCATTACCGACAAGGGCCACCAGAATGACTCCCACGAACAGCTGGGTCATGCCGAGTGTATGGGCCGCCGGTTCCAGCGCGCCGACGAGCATCTCACTCATGACGGCGACCAACACCGTGACGCCGGTCAAGACCGTGATCGATTTCTTTCGGCTCCAAGGTTGTTCGCCGAGATCGGACGGGTCGTGCGGTTCCCCGGCAAAAACGTGGCGGTGCGTTCTCAGGGAAAAGACCAGGCTGAGGACATAGATGGCGAAGAGGACGATGGCGATCTCCAAACTCAGTTCACGCTCGATGGCGGCGCCACGATCGGCCGCCGTAAAGTGAAACAGGGCCGGAATGATCAGGCCGACGGCGGCCAGCAGGAGCAGACTGGCTCCCATGCCGGCCGCGGTTTGATTGAATTTCTGTCGTTCGTATTTGAGGCCGCCGGCCACCATGGATGCGCCCAGGACGAGCAGAATGTTGCCCAGTATGGAGCCGGTCAACGACGCCTTCACCACGTCGTGCAACCCGCTGCGCAAGGCCGCCAGGGCAATGATCAACTCCGCGGCGTTCCCGAGCGATGCATTCAGGAGGCCGCCGATTCCGGCACCGACGTGGGCCGTCAAATGCTCGGTGGCTCGCCCCAGCATGCCGGCAAGTGGAATGATCGCCAGGGCCGAACTGACGAACACGGCCAAGGGATTGGCATGGAACCATTCCAGGCCGAGTGTCACGGGCACAAAAACCAGCAGCACGTCCAGCCACGACGTAAACAGTTGTGTCATGCGGCGAACCCTAACATGTGGGTTGAGCTTTGTCGATGAAACCGACGCTCGGCCCCGATGCACTCTTCTATCCCTTTCATCTCTGCCATCAAGAGACGTTGGGGCGGCTCCTTCGCCGGTTTCGAGCCGTTCATTTCCGCGACTTCATGGCCCTGCACCTGACCCCGATGACCGGCCTCACCGCCTATCCCGATCGTATGGGAGACAGCAATCCGGAATTGCTCGCCAGCGGGCGAATCGTCCAGGGATATGACGTGAGCGGCTCTCTTCCGGAGGAAGTCGCCGCAGCGGTCGATCGTGACCTGGCCGATCCGCGATGGAGGGACCTGTTTCAGGCCGCGTTGAGATCGGATGGCCGTTTCCGAGCGGGGCTCGGACAGGACGAACGACAACGGTTCAATGTGGAGCGTCACGCCACGACTTCGTACACACTCGCCCGTATCAAGCGCCTGCTCTCCCGGGCTGGACCGGACGGCAGCGACGTCGCCTATGGTGTGACACTGATCAAGACGTCCGCCGCATTGGCCTATACGCTGCGGCTCGCACGGGCCCATCAACTCCAGCCCGCTACGGATTCTCCGGCTCATTTTGGATTGTTGGAGCGGTCCTGCCGCCGCGAGCATATACACCTCTCGAACCACCTGATTCTTCGGCAAGGATATTAATCCTCCGGAACAACTCTGCTAGAATCCCCCGATGGCCGAGTCTCCCACGCCAGTCGCCACTCCCCTCTCCGTCGAGACGCCGTCGACCGGCAGCGGCGAGGGTCTCGACGCACGGGTCATCGTGTACAACTGTGACTGCCACACGTACCAGCAGGTCATCGCGCTGTTTTGCCAATATATTCCAGGCATGACGGCATCCAAAGCATTCGAATTGGCCTGGAAAATTGACCACGACGGGGAAGCGGTGGTGTTTAGCGGGGACTGGAAGCAGGCGGAACAGATTGCCGCTCAATTGGGAAAAGGCGGGCTTCGTGTAGCCGTGCAATAGGAATTGGTGCTACTTCTTGTGCCGCTTGACCGAGGACGATCGATCTTTCGACTTCGTTGAATGCGCCACTTTGGCTTGAGACCGTCCTTGCGTCTTCCCTGGGGTTTTCTTCGAAGCGACGCCCCCTTTGGCCGGTTTCGCTTGCCCACTCTTGCCGGACAGTTTATGCGTTCCGGCCGCCCGATTGAGTTTGTTGACCATGTCGTTGTTGTAGACACGGACTTGGTACAACTCGAATAACTTGGCGACGGCTTTCTGATCGCCTTTTTTGGCGGCGTTCAACAACCGCCGCCGCTGATTCATTTCTTCTTCTTCCGTATGTGATGCCGCCCGTCGCTCCATACGCCCCTCTCACCCGATCTTGCTTCGCGGCGGACCCAAGCCGCCGGAAAATTGCCGAACTATATCAGAGTTCTCCCCATTGTCAAAACCCAGACGCCTCACCCGACCGCGAACCTCCCATTGAGGCTCACTGGACCGGATGCGTATAATGGACATCTTACCAATTGGAGATTCGACCATGGAAACTCGCCATACAGAGCCTATCGAAGCGACGGACGACCCCAAGGCGCGTGAAACCCTCCGGCGGGCGTTTGAGAACACGGCGCGTTGGCAGAAGGATTTCAAAGGATTTACAGCCGATCTGGTCGTCAACGTGAATGGAACGGAAACACGTGGGCCGGTGATCGTGAAAGGCCCCCGCGAGGTATCCGTTCAACTCGGCGATCCCGAGGTGCAAAAGTGGGCCCAAGAACAGCTGGGGATGATCGCAGTCCATCGTGGTCCTAGAAGTTTCGAGGAATCGGACGGCAAGTACATCCTGACGATGGCGGAAGACGGCCATCCCTTGGGAGTCAGGCTGGACATTCACGGCTCCAACTCGTTCTACCGGCTAAAAGACGGTCGGATCACTCAGATCAACCGGAAGATGGCTCATCCGGGCATGTCCCCGTTCGCTTTCACGATCAACGTCGAAGAAAGCGCCGTTACGCAGGACGGGAAGAATCTCACGACCAAGTACACCGTCTACTACTATTCACCGACCGACGGCAAACTCACCAATGTGGAAAGCTTCTCGGACAGCCATGTGCGGGTCGGAGCCTCCGACCTTCCGGCCACCAGGCGCATTATTTCCTTTGAGCAAGGGAACGTCGTCGTCAAGTCGCTCTCCTTTACCAATCACAGGCTGCTCTGACATGGATCTGCGATCCGGTTTTCCACGGAGCATGCGCGAGAAGTTGGGAGGGTACGCACACCTGGCTCGCATGATCGACAAATGTCGTGCGGTGCTGGCCGGAACCGAAGGTGAATACATTTATCCCTGCCCGATGGATGAACGGCTGCTGGAGTTCGCCGGTCTCACGAACGGGCAATTCACAGCAGCTGTCCGCTCACATGCGACTGATGAGGAGGTGGTGACCTGGTTTCTACAAGCCGCCAAGCCGCACGCGCAGGCGGATCTGGACGAGTGGAACGAGAAACTCCTGCGACGGGGACCGAGTTCTCCTGAGAGTTTCGAGCGCTTCAAGAAATACCGCAATGCGGTCGATCCTTCTCGAACGGATATCACCGCTTGGGCCGACCTGCAAGACTTGGAGGAAGGGCGGGTCGTTCCCCGTCGTCAAAGCGCGGCTTAATGCGCTTGCCAGAGAGGACATCCACTATGACCACCAATGCGGTACGGACTCTCCTCCTTCTCGCAGCGACCGTCGGCAGCGGCTGCGAGACGACCGAGATCGCCAAGATCGAAAAAAGCGCCTCGGCCGATGAACTCCGAAAGGAGACGACCGCAGGGGTCACACCTCCTACTTCCTGTCCGACGTTGTCTCTGGCCTTGCCCGCCGGACAATCGCAGATTTCCGTGTCTTATCAGGAACCGCAGTTCGCCGGCGACGGACGACCGATCACTGATCTCGCCTATACGACTATCTATGTGCTTGAGCCGAAAAGGCCCGCTCGTGCGATCCGAGTGTGGACGAACGATTCCCGTGGAGGTGGGCAAGTCGAGATCACAGACATCTCGGTATCCGGCCAAGAGGTTGGACTCTGCGTGACGGCGACGAACTGGGCAAGGCAAGAATCGGCCCCCGCACAACCAGCTCCGCCAAAAAAATAAGGGCGAGAGGAGGTTACCTGAACCCTTCTCCGCTCGTGCCCCCGCCGAATCCCCCAAAATTGCCGCTGAATCCCCCCTGCCCCGTTCCCCAGTATTCTCCCCGCCTGATGCGGCCGAACGGATGGCGCAGATCAGGACGGCTGATCCACCAGAGAAACGACAGCGCGCCGGCGCTGGTAAAGAGCGTGATCCAGAATCCGACGCCCTTGAAATGGGTTTTCGACTGGGCACCGACCAGAATTTCCTGGCATCGCGACGCCAGGGCGACGGTCGTGCGGTATATGCCTTCCCCGAAGTGCCCAAGCCCGATGGCGGGATGCAGGTACTCACTGCCGACTTCCGCCATCACTGAGGGCGTGATGACGGGCAACATTTGACGCCCCAGTGTCATCGCTGCTTGTCGTTCGTCGATCGCGACCAAGATGAGGATGCCGTGCTCCTGTTGCGTCGACCCGATTCCCCACTTCTCGTAAATGGCGGCGGCAAAGTCGTTCGCTGAGCCGAAGGGCTTGATGGTCGGCACCGTCACGACCACCATTTCCACACCGGTCTTTCGCTCTAAATCCTGGGCAACCGACCGGATGCGCGCCCGCCAGTCATCTTCCAAGACTCCCGCATGATCGCTGACGTAACCCATTGGATCCGGCAACGCGATCTTCGGGCGCTCATACGGCACCGTCTGGCCGACGGAGGGCCACAACACGACGAGCATCGCCATGGCGACCGTACGAAAGAACGTCATCCGGACACCACGCCGGCTGCAGATTCGGCGAGCGCTGTGGCGGCTTGTAGATAGCGGTCGAAGAGCCGGGGGACTTCCGCCGGTCCCGGGGTGATCTGTCCACGCTTCAGCAACAGCGCGTCGTGCAACGCTTGTAAATCCAACGACAATCGCGTGGCGACGTCCTGAATGACGGCGTCCGCCAGGAGCGGCACCGGCCATTGCATCAGCCGCTGCAATCCCCGCAGCAACGGAAGCATCGACGTCACCGAGAGCGGCAACAGGATCGTCACGGAATCGTTCGTCCCCCCTCCTTCGACGAAACGCTGTCGAAGGCGGAGAACGTTCCCGGCCAGTCCTTGAAGGACCTCCTCCCGAAGGCCGCCGGTATCGATGCGAAATCCGACGAATGGATCGAGTCCACCGAGCACCCGATGGTGTTCTTGAATTTCCAGAAACTCGAGAGGAAACCGTGCGGAGAGGACAGAAAGTTCCCGTCGCAGCAGGAACAGTGGAACGACGATCTGCTCCTTGCCCCAGCGCTTATGGATGGGGCCGTACAGCGTAAGTGCAGCCGCATCCATGTGCGTCATCACGAGGAGCAGGTTGAGATTCGACCGGCCGGGCAGAAATTCTCCCCGCACAGCGCTCCCGTAGATCAACAACCCCTCGAGCCGGTCGCCGAAGGCCGCCTTGACCTCTTGACCGTACCGCCCCAGCAACCGCTGAGTGTCATCGGGCAAGCCTTCAATCACTCGTTCCACCGATGCCATAGCCCCCGTTACATCGACTGCGGCTGCGGCCGTCGAGCGGCCCAGAGGTCGGGGAGAAATCCCGCCGCAATGACTCGATCGACTGGAGAAAACGGTGCCGTCTGCCGCAGGCCGGCTGTCGTCGACAAGACCTGGTACCGGAGCCGCGCATTGCGGTCCAATGTCTGAAAGACACGATCGCGAAGATACGCCACAACCGGATTGCCCGTATTCCAATAGAAAACCTGCTGATCCGCCAGCCGCTGCAACATCGTCACGTGAGGGCGCCGGGCGGTCTCGTATTTCCTGAGCCGGTCCGCCGAGCAATCGCCGTCCCGCAGGCAACCAGGAATGAGGTCGGCCAGCACCATCGCATCCACCATCGCCTGCATGCGACCCTGAGAGGCGTGCGGGTTCATGGCATGGGCGGCGTCGCCGATCAAGACCGCCCCGTCCGCCACCCAGGTCGGCGTCCGAACCCGGCCGGTCGGCAGGTAGGCCGTCTGGCTCCAATCTGTCAGATTCTTGAACAGGTTGTCGAACTGCGGCACGATCGATGTCCAGACCGCTTGCAAAGCGGCAACCCCCCGCTGTTTTACCGCTTCATACGACCCGTTGGGAATCATGTAAAACAAGTAGACCTTGTTGCCTGTGGCCGGGAACAACCCGAGAATCTGCTGGTGTCCGACGTAGTAGAAGGAGTCCGACAGGCGCTCAGGCGAGTCGACGATCGCGATCAAATACCCTTCAGGGTATCGGTACAAATCGGCGGGAATCTTCAGAGCCTCCCGCACCTTCGAAAACGCCCCATCTGCACCGACCACCAATCGCGCCCTGATCGTACTGGTCCCAGTCGGCCCGGACACCGTCACTCCGACCACCCGCGCCTCTTCACGCAAGAGTCCGGCAAAGGCGGTACCGTAACGGAGGCTGACGGACGACTGGCGACTGACGGCATCCACAATGGCGTGGTGCGCCACGTTGGGCAACGTGACGATGGCGCGATTGTAGGGCGCGGGCAAGTCCCCGTAGTCGATCGAACAGAGCCTGGTCCCGCCCGCCCGGCAGAAATGGAAATGGCGTACGGCTCTCGTCGCATCAGGCGGGAGGCTGTTGAGCACACCGAGGCGATCAAGAACGGCTTGTCCGTTCGGTTGAAGAATCTCGCCGCGCAATCCCATCGGAGGGCCAGGGGCCTGGTCCAGGACGATCGTCCTAATCCCTTGGTGCGCCAGTGCCAGAGCCAGCACGGCACCTCCGCCGCCGGCACCGACAACCACGACATCTGTTTCTTCCGTCATCCCGGTCGCCGGCATCAGTCCTCGTTCCAGGGCCGGTAGCGGACCGGGTCGTTCCACATCGCCAGGAACTTTTCCCGCACCTTGACGGAGATCGCATGGTCGGTGATGAGATCCATCCGTTCGTCGTTGTACCGGTTTCCGCTGGTCGTATGGTTCATCGAGCCCGAGGTATTGATTTCGTCGTCGATCACGACCTGCTTCAGATGCATGAGACCGTCGTGTTGGTTGATACGGATCGGAATCCCGGCCAGCCGCAGAGTCTGGAGTGCACTGTGTTGCTTGGTTTCCTGTGTCCGCTCCTGATCGGTGAGCATGCGTACATCGACGCCCCGCTTCTTCGCCGCCACCAGCGCCTCCACCGCTTTCGGAGAGGTTAGACCGTAAACAGACACGTAGATATAACGCTTGGCTTGCTGGTAGAGCGTGACGACCCGGTCCAGTGGAGCGTCATCCGGCGCATACAACACCTCCACGTGTGCGGCCCGGACCGGGCTGGCGAGAGCCAGAAACAGAAGGCACCAGGTAACGCGACGACCCCGGGAACGAGAGCGGATTGAACGTTCAACCGAGGACAGGATCATTCCAACTCGAGCAACATCTTGAAGTGATCGTCCGTTGCGTCCCATGCGTGCGGTGCTTCGGCGGTCAGCCAATTCCGCAGATAGGTCTTTTGCCCCGGGGTCAACAACTGCTTGATCTGATGTGTACGCCCTTGTAATGGCTGGAGAAAGCCGACCTTCTTCTGAAAATCGAGGGTCGCGGTCCTGACGTACATGTTCGTAAAAGCGGACGGCTTTTCGTCCTCTCCCTCCCCTTGAATCCAAACGGACAAAAACTTCTCTAACTGGAGACCGGCGCTGTCCATGGCAGGGTCCGTTTCATGAAAAAGCTCGTTTTCGGACTCTTTGAGCGGCGTCGCGTCGGCTGCTCGAAACAGGAAATTGCGTTTCCACATGAAGCCGATCCTCCAAAGGCCGGCATAGTGGCGGGGCGACAGCGCAATGTCAAGACGACGGACGGTCGCCGTCCCTTACCTTGACAAGCCGGAAGTCACTTTGTTAGTCTGTCCGAATTCTCTAATTCCTGGGCCTAGTTAGGAGCATTCATGCAGGTCAAAATCAACGGCAAGCCGGAGGAGTTTACGGGGGGAACCGTCCTCAATCTGCTGCAGATCAAAAAGATCGAACCCCAGATGGTCGCCGTCGAAGTGAACGACGTCATGATCGAGCGCGAACAACTCGGCTCGACCGAACTCAACGAGGGCGATCGCCTCGAATTCCTCTTTTACATGGGTGGTGGCGGCCGATGAGTCAGGTCATGCACAAAGAGATCACCGAATTGATCGGTCGGACTCCTCTCGTCCGGTTGAA
>FRDC01003522.1_pt1 | contig 22766 bp, 28 predicted proteins | sample 1106171 | NCBI WGS metagenome assembly FRDC01 (sample SAMEA3930566, study PRJEB13176) | freshwater metagenome | biome: Drinking water system; feature: drinking water; material: water | place: Singapore | collected 2014-12-20 | reverse complement strand
AAAATTTCGAGCGGATGTACACTAGGAAAAACCCCACCTGCCACCCGTCCATCAGGGTATCCACCCGTGCTATCCTGTACACGCGGGTATACCCTACCATCCACGTGTACAGTAGTAGAAACCCTGGTGATAATATGTACATAAGGGTATACCCTACGTTTACTCAGGGGGTACGGGTGTGCACTAGAGGGGGTGCTCTCCCCCAGCTTCTACACCCTTGGCTCTTTTTCCCTATTTGCTACATCATTACTCTCTTGTTGGTAGGCGTGGGTCGGTTAGACTGGAAGGATGGCGATTACTCGCAACCTTGTTGACGTTCTTCGGGCCAAGCTTGCCGCTGACCCTGTGCTTGCTGAGGCGGTCCTGGAAGAGTCTTTACGTGTTGACGTGGCGAGGGGAGTTCGGGAGGTTAGGAAGAAGGCCGGCTTGACGCAGCAGCAATTTGCTGAGCGGGTTGGCGCGACGAGGGGGGCAATCGCGCGTATCGAGGGTGTGGACTCAAGTTGTTCTCTTCGGTTCCTAGGGCGTTTTGTGCGTACACTGAGTGTAGGTTTCTTGGTTCCAGGAAGGCGGTTCAATGGCGACTGAGCGCACGAGCCGGGCGGAGGATAGGCTTCTCTCTGGCATGCTTTTGAAACAAGTGCTCCAGGTCTATCTGGAAAAGGGTGAGGCGGTTCAGCGTATCCTTCGCGACATGGTCCACATCGTGAATGCCGGCGACGCGACCACGGAAGAGCGTAACGCAGCCCTGCTAACGATTGCAGAAACCATGTTGCCGGATGCGCAGATGCCGGAAGGAATTACCTTGGCGCAAGTGCTTCGGGCGGAAAAGAGTATCGAGGCAGGTCGGTTTCGGACGCACCGGCAGGTGAAAGACAGGCTGGCAAGCAAGGAGCGTGGCAAGGTGGAAGGCATGTATGACCAGGCCTTGCACTTGCTGGTGCGGTTCGGTGGGGTCTTCAAGGCGTGGGAGATGGAATCGCTTCCGCTCCCTCCCCTGCTCAAGGATTTGTTGCAGTTTGCCAATCAGTTGGCTGACTACGCCCGTTCGTCCTCCGATGCTCTGGAGAGGCTTGCGCAGTCCTTGGCCGATGTCTCCCTCCAGGTGCGGGCGACTCAACTCTGCGCGTCGTTGGGGATTCGTGTGGAGGATCTAAGCCCCGCGATGCGCGAGGTGCTGGGTATTGAATGCTGCGCAACGCCACTGCAAGAGGCTCCTGGCGGCGACGGAGGCAACAACGATGTTCGTGCATAAAGACATGCTTCGCCTGGCGCAGGCGTTGGGTGAAGCCAAAGAGGTGCTCGATCGTGTGGCCACACTTCTGGAGCGTGGCGCTTGCCTGCCTGGTCCTCCTCCCGCACAGGACACCATGTTCTGGCAACCACGACCCGATGTGGGGTTCTCCTCGCGGGCCTTGGGCCTCTGCGTCACGTGGGGCATCTGCACGGCTCGCATCTTATCACACCACTCCGCTCAGGAGTTGCTGAATCTACCCGGCTGTAACGAGGATACCCTGGACGAGTTCAGGGTGGAATTGGAAAAGTACGGGTTATCCCTCCGCGGCGAAGGTGGCTCGAAGGATGGCTGCACTGGTTCTCGGTAACGGTGGTAGCATGGGAATGTTCAAGGTTCTTCTTTACGCGCGTTGCCGTCCATCGCCCTTCACGATGGAATATTTCGCCAGGGAGTTGCTTCTGCCATTTGTTCCAGCCAAGGGGCACGTGCTGATTCTTGGTAGTGAGGCATGGTTGCGCACCAAATGGTTTCGGCAGTACGTGGCGTACCGTGTTGGTGTGGTACATTACCTGCTGGGTGACGAGCAATTCATCTTAATTCCCAGGAGCAGTTTTGACTTCTCCGAGGACAAGCCGGAGAGTTTCACGTGGAAAGACATCCTGGTGAATGAGTTGCAATTTATAATGACGGACAGGGAACGAGGCGAAGAGTTGTGGAGGTTGGCCGGCCTGCCACCGACCTAACTATCTGGCCCTGTTCCCTGGTCAGAAACCGGTGACCACCCAACCGCATGGAGGAACTGGACCTTGCAGACACATCCGGAAGAAGCCAGCTAAGGCACTATCCGGGCTGCCTTACGTCCTTCCCGGGCGGGGCCTTCGTTCCTGAAGGCTGCAAGATAATCTGCACCTCGCACGCCAAGCCCACGTGCTCGGCATAATGGCGGATGTCTCGGATCGAGAGGCGTTCGTCCTGACCATATTCCATCTTGCGTACAACATCCGGATGGCGATTGCAGCGCCGGGCCAGTTCGTCCGCCGTCACCTGCTGGCGCAGGCGCTGGGCAATGAGATAGTCTATGACCTTGCGGCCCTGGGCAACAATGGTGGTCTGCCCGGTGGCGGGATCGACTTGCTGGGAAGGGTGCCCCTTGCCTGCCTGGGCCGCCAACGTTTCTTCGGCAACACCAGGGTCGGAATGTTGATAACTTTTCCAATGGTTTTTGGACTTGCGGTGTCGCGTGCGCTTCAACAGATGCTTGGGGTCCAGATGTTTGGCCCCCGTTTGCAAGGCGTTCATGACTTGCAGGTAGTAGTCGGGCAACACACTATCCCGGGTTAAACGCAGAACCAGGAACGGATGGTCGCCAAAGCGGCGGTAGCCATCGGCCAGGGCCTCATCCGCTTTGACGTAGTAACCGATGACTTCGCCGCCGCACAGGAGAACGTACGGCTTCTTCTGGATGAACTGCCGGGTGCGCCGCTTGTGCGCCTCGCGAATCAGTGCAGGGAGGAGGTTCTGTACTAATGCCTGTGCGGGCACGGGCGGCATCTTCTTCTCTTCCAGCGCCGCACCCAGGTACTTGATAGGAATGCCCAGACTTGGAATCTCAGGCATGGGCGGCGGTTTGCTCAAAAACTTTACCGCCTCCACCAGCGGCTTGCGAAAGCAGTGTGCCGCGTGCTCCAGATGCTTGCTGTACGGATGGTCGGGGTTTTCCGTGATCGCCTTCTGCAACGCCTGCATCGCCTCCGTGATCCCCAACGCCTGCGCCAACAAGTACCGATACGCTTGCCGCCGCTGACGATCCGCCAGCACAAACCCCTGCGTCAACGACAACAACTGCTTGGCGGCAACCCCCACCGGATGCGCCGCCGCCGGCTGGTCGTCTGGAGGCGGCGGCTCCTTGTACGGGCCATTCTTGTTGGAAAGATGCAATCCCTCCTGGTCAATATAGTTGTCGTACAGATCCTGAAGCGGACACTCCAGCACCTTGCAGATGACAATGGCCACTTTCAAAGTAGGCATCATCGACCCCCTCGCGTAGCGGTTCAGCGCCATCGAGCTAAGACCCGTCCGCCGGTAAAACTCCTCGAGACTTATCCCCAGACGCTCCCGTTGCGCATGCAGCCACACCGCGAACGGGGTCCGATACAGATTGCTCTTCTTGCTGGCCATGTTGCTCTCGGAGTTGTCGTTGGGGTTCACTGTCCTTCATGAAGGACGACTCTACCACACCCACCCGGCAGCCACAACCGTGGGAGGGTATGTTCCTGGTCCACCTGCGCGCCACAGGCAACGTGCCGGCAGCCGCCCGCGCTGCCAGCGTCGATACCGACACCCTCTGCAAAACACGTTCCCGCTGCCCCGACTTCGCCCAGGCCTGGATCGACGCCGAAACCGAAGCCGTCTCCAAACCCACCTACTGGCAAACCGAGTTCCTCACCTACCTGGCCAGCTCCGGGAACATCAAGTATTCCGCCGAACTGGCCGACGCCACTGTGGAACAAGTGCTGGCGGCTCGCGACACCGATCCCGACTTCGCCCGCCAACTCCAGCAGGCCCAGGACGCCTCGCTGGCCAATCTGGCCCACGGACTGGTCATCCGCCCCCCCCGCAAACAGGCCCACTGGGAACGCGCTTTCCTCACCGCCTATGCCTTGACCGGCAACTGGACCCGCAGCGCCCAGGCAGCCGGTGTCAATCCCGCCGTCGCACGCAGCCAGTCCAGTCGCCATCCCGACTTCGCCGAAGCCTGCGAAGCCGCCTATCAGCAATCCATCGACCTTATGGAAGAAGAAGCCCGTCGCCGCGCGATGGGCGACGTCCTTGAACCCGTCGTCCACAACGGCCGCCTCGCCACCGCCTGGATCGATGCCCAGGGCAACTACGTCCCCGAGCCAGAGGAGCCAACCGAGGGAATCACCAAAACCATCCTCACCATCCAGCGCCGCTCCGACAACCTGCTCATGTTCCTCCTCAAAGGCGCACGCCCCCATAAGTACCGAGAAACCAACCGCTATGACCAGGCCGACCAACTCGACGCTCAAATTGCCGAGCAACTGGCAAGACTGGCCGGACACTCTCAAGAGACAGTTCCTGGAACGCCTCCGCACCCTGGACAACCCGACCTCCCTCAGTCAAGCAGCCACCCCGGAAGCCCGCCTGGTGGAGATGGACCGCTGCCAGAAGGACATGATCTACTGGGTCAACGCCTACTGCCGGACCTACGATCCCCGGGAGAAGCCAGCGGACCTGCCCTTCAAACTCTTCCCCAAGCAGGCGACCCTCCTCCGCTGGATCGAGGAACGGGAGAACCACCGCCAGAGCGGACTGATTGAGAAGTCCCGTGACGCCGGCGTCACCTGGCTCTGCTGCGCCTTTGCCTTGCACCGCTGGCTCTTCCGCCCAGGCTACCTGGTCGGCTTCGGCAGCCGTAAACTGGAACTGGTAGACCGTATCGGTGACATCAGCTGCATCTTCGAGAAGCTACGCTTTATCCTCGACCGTCTGCCCGACTGGATGCGCCCCGAAGGCTTCGACCGTCTACGCCACGACAACTACGCCAAACTCATCAACCCGGCCAACGGCAGTTCCATCATCGGCGAAGGGGGTGCCAACATCGGCCGCGGCGGCCGAGCCAGTATTGTCTTCTTGGACGAAGCCGCTTACCTCGACAACCCCGAGTCCGTGGACCGCGCCCTGGCCGCCACCACCGACGTCCGCATCGACGTGAGCACCCCCAACGGCTCCGGCAACCCCTTCGCCACCAAACGCTTTAGCGGCACCCTGCCCGTCTTCACCTTGAGCTGGCGCGACGATCCCCGCAAAACCGAGGCGTGGGCCCAAGCACGGCAGGCTATCTTAGACCCCATCGTCTGGCAGCAAGAGTACGAGATTAGCTATTCCGCCGCCCAGCAAGGCACCCTCATCCCCTCCGAGTGGGTCCGCGCTGCCGTGGACTTCCCCTTAGAACCCGTCGGCGAACCCATCTTCGGCTTTGACATCTCCGAACGCGGCAAAAACCTGTGCGTACTCCTCGGCCGCCGCGGCGGCGTAATCCTCCCCAGCATCTCCTGGGGACACGAAAACACCACGACCACCGCCTGGAAAGCCCGCGACCATATCAACAACCTGCAAGGCACTGTCGCCCACTACGACGCGAATGGCGTGGGGGCAGGCGTCAAAGGCACATGGGATACCTCAGAACTCCCTTTAGGCTTTCGCGCCCATCCGCTTTACACCGGCGAGTCCGCCACCGAGCTGGAATGGCCCGATGGCAAGAAAAGCCGCGAGAAGTTTCTGAATCTGCGCGCCGAACTCTGGTGGCTCCTGCGCGTTCGCTTCGAGAAGACCTACGAAGTCGCACGCGGCCTCGCCAGCCATCCACCCGAGCAACTTATCTCCATCCCCAATGAGGCACGGCTCATCGGGGAACTGTCCCTGCCTCTCTACTTCCACACCGACGCGGGCAAAATCAAGGTCGAGTCCAAGGCAGCCATGAAGACACGCGGCATTCCGTCCCCTGACTTCGCCGATGCCCTGACCTACGCCTTCTATCCCGAAGACGACGAGGATTGGTATGAACCCGGCATGATGACCGGCAGCTATTAGCCCCCGGTTTGCGTTGGCCCCTTGCGAGGAAGTAAAGTCCGCCATGAAGTTTTGCCGCCGCGTGTACTCCCTCGTTCGCGCCTGGTCCAAGGACAACCCCGCCGATGCCCTGGCCACCACAGGCTTTGCCGCCCTGACCCTGGGCGTGGCCATGCTCTCGGTCCCCTGGGCCTTTATCATTGGCGGCGGACTCATCCTTGCGTGCTGCATCGCGGCCTATGTCCTCCCGACGCTGGGAAAAGGTGAGTAATGCTCAGCCTGCTCTTCAACCCCCCGCGCCGTACCTTCGACCCGTGGGTTCCTGTCAGCGGACCCAACTGGTACGGCGGGCGCTCCCGCACGCGCGCCGCCGTTGTGGTCGATGAACAACTGGCCCTCACCTGCTCGGCCATCTGGTGCGCTACCCGCTTCATCTGCGAAACCATCGGCGGACTACCCCTGACCCTCGACCTGCGCGACCCCGGCCACAAGGGCATGGAAGTTCCCCATCGCCTCAACGCCCTCATCGGCCTCAACGGCAACCCCAATCCCGAGGGCGGCGCTACCGCCTTTCGCGTCGGTCGCCACGTGCACCAACTCAACTGGGGCAATGCCTTCGCCGAAATCGAACGCGAAACGTTCAACGACCCCCGCGCTCCCGTCGTCGCCCTCTGGCCTATCCACCCGTCGCGCGTCCTGCCTGAGATAGATTCACGGAAAATCAAGGAAGGCTACCACTACCAGGTCCGCAATAACGACGGCTCGGCGGTGCTGATGAAACCGCACGAGCTTCTGCACATCCCCGGTGCCCTGGCCGAAGACGGCCGCTGGGGCAAGGGCGTCCTCACCTATGCCCGTGAGACGGCGGGCATCGCCCTCAGCCAGGACCGCCATCAGGCCACGCAACTGGGCGAAGGCAACATGCCCAAGGTCGTCGCCTTCGTGCCGGGACTCAAGGACCGCGAAGCCCGCAACAGTTATCGGCAAGAATGGCGCGAAGTCCACGGCCACCCCGACTCGGCCGACATCGCCCTCTTGCCCGCAGGTAAAGATGTACGCTTAGAACGCCTCAACTTCTCCAACGTCGATACCCAGTTCTTGGCCGGGCGCGTCTTCACCATCCAGGAAGTCGCTCGCTGGTACACCCTGCCACCGCACGTGCTCGCGGAGCTAAGCCGCGGCAACCACGCCAACATCGACCGCATGGCCGTGGACCTCGTCGTCCACAGCCTCATGCCCTGGGCCGTCAACGTCGAAGAGGAGATGGCCCTCAAGCTCCTGACCCCTGAGGAGCGGAAGATCTACCACTTCCGCCATCACTGGATTTCGCTGCTCAAAGGCGACTTTGCCTCGCGCATGAAGGCGTATGAAGTCGGCCTGCGCTGCGGCGTGCTCACCCACAACCTCATCAACCGTCTCGAAGGTTGGCCCGAGATTGGACCCGCCGGCGATCAACACTTCGTCCCCGTCAACTGGACCACCGTCGAACGGATGTACGAAAATCCGCCCGACATCGCCAAGCAGAACAAGGCCAACCCACTGGCCACAAAAAGGAAACAGCAACCCCAAGAAGAGGAGGAGCCGACCGAGGATAAGGCCCGCGCCGCCGCAGGGTCGGTCCTCGCCGATACCCTGAGCCGCATGTTTACCAAGGAATCCAAAGCCGCCCTACGAGCCGCCAACGGCTCCGACTTTGAAGGCTGGCTGGGGGACTTCTACGGCAAGCATCAGGAAATCCTCATGGCGGCCCTCCAGCCAGCTTGCCAGGTCGCCTGTGCCTTGGGAATACCCCTTGATGCCCAGGCCGTCGCGATACAATTAAGTGTCGAATCCCGTAGCTTGCTGGAGCACGCCTACAACCACGACACGCCCGAACAGTTTACCGCCCGGCTTGCCACGTGGCCCACCGAGCGGGCACGCGCAACGGCAAGGAACCTTCTCGGGAGAGTTGATTCATGTTCGACCGCACCCTGATCGAAAACCAACCCTGGCTCATGGAGCCAGGCGAACTGCAATCCGCTCTGGCGCGTGTCCTGCGCGTACCCACCTGCCCCGATGCCCGGCAACTGGCCAGCTGGCGGCGCGAACGTCTCGACGACGCCCAGCTGGCCGCTCAGCGCGCCCTGACCGGGACTGGGCTGGATCTGCCCGCAGAGGCCGCCGCCAGCAAGCCGATTCGCGCCGCACCAGGCAAGGTGGCGGTCATCCCGCTTCTTGGCCCCGTCGAGCAACGCTACTCCAGTCGCCTGGCCAAAGCGGGCGGCACCTCCCTGGAGGAGATTCATGTTGCTCTTGATGCCGTCCTTGCCGATGACTCGGTCAGTACCATCGTGCTGGACATCGATAGCCCCGGCGGGTCGGTGTACGGCGTCGAGGAGTTGGCCGACAAGATTTATTCCTGCCGCGAACGGAAACGCACCTACGGCATCGCCAACAGCATGGCCTGTAGCGCCGCCTACTGGATTGGCACCGCCGCCGAAACCCTGCTGGTCACGCCCGGCGGCAATGTAGGCAGTGTCGGCGTCTACTGCGTTCACGTCGATGAGTCCGAGGCACTCAAGCAAGCAGGTCTGCGGCTGACGCCCGTCTATGCCGGGCAGTATAAGGTCGAGTGCGCCCCCTGGTCGCCCCTGGGCGAAGAAGCCAGGCAGTATCTTCAGGAGTCGGTGAACCGTACCTACAGCCGCTTTCTGGACACCGTGGCCCGTCACCGAGGCCTGTCCAAGCAGGAGGTGCGCGACAACTTCGGCCAGGGACGCACCGTGGATGCCGAAGAGGCCGTCCAACGCGGCATGGCCGACCGCGTCCTGAGCATGGACGAGTTGCTGGGGCGTCTGTTGGGCCGGAAAGAAAACGGCGGCAAGCAGGGAGCACGCGCCGACCATGACATGCAGCGTATGCGGCAGGAAGTTCGCAAGCGCCGCCTGGACCTCCAAGGAGTTATCTGATGCACCTTCCCGATCCGAATACCTTAAGCGGCAATGCCCTGGCCGACCTGCATAAGCTGGGCTACGTGGTGTCCAAGGGCTACGGCCGGAACAGCTGGCACTGGACCAACGAAGGCAAGCAGGCTGCGGCGGCGTTCCTGGTCTTTCATGAGGCGCTGTTGCCCCAAGCGGAGGTGCGTGCGCAAGCGAAGAAGGCACCCGCCGTGGTGCCCGCGGCGACCACGCCACCCACGATGGCTTAAGTGCCGAGCGTGCCCCATGAGCCGTCGCCCCTTCGAGGTGTTCATGCCTGACAGCCGCGCTGCGATGGAAGCCACCTTCGGTCGCTGGGACTTCGAGGCCCTTACTCCAGCCGGAGAATTCCTGCGTGGCTGTATGCACTCCCGGTACAGCCAGTTTGGCGAGGAGGGCTTACTCCAAGCCCTCTTTGCCAAGATTGGCACGGCCAACCGCTGGTGCCTTGAGGTGGGTGCGGCCGACGGGGTGTGGCTCAGTAACACTCGAGCCTTGCGGGAGCAAGGCTGGCAAGCCGTGCTCATCGAAGCTGACGCGGGCAAGTACGCCGACCTGCTCGACAAGGCCTTGCCGGGAGACCGCTGCCACTACGCCACGGTGGACCTGGGCGACCTGGATCGCCTCCTGACCCAGAGCGGCGCACCCCTGGACCTGGACCTGGGTGTCCTGGACGTGGACGGCCAGGAGTGGCATCTCTGGGAGAGTATGCAGCACTACCGCCCCCGTGTCATGCTGGTGGAGTTCAGCTCGACCAGGCCAGACCCTATCCCCCCTTGGCGCGGTACGGGACAGGCCGGGCTGTGCCACATCGTCGCGCTGGGGCAACACAAGGGCTATGTGCCCCTGTGCCGAACCAATGTCAATGCGTTGTTGGTGCGCGAGGATGTGTGGCAAGCCACCAACGACCACAGGACTGTGAAGAACGGGTAAGTTTCGGAGAACGGAATCCTCATGCACGTCCTCGTTACGGGCGGAACGGGCTTCTTAGGCCAACACGTCTGCCGCGTTCTCCGGGAACGCGGCCATCAGCCTCTCGCACTGGCGCGCGTCCTCTGCGACCTTCGCGACCGCAGGCAGGTTGCCAGTACGCTGGCAACCCTTCGCCCTGACGCGGTCATTCATCTGGCTGCCACGTGCGGCGGCATCGGTGCCAATCGCAGCCGACCCGTGGAGTTTCTGGTGGACAACGCCCTCATGGGCCTGCATGTCCTCGAAGAAGCCCGCCTGGCAGGCGTCCAGAAAGTCGTCTGCGCCGGCAGCGTGTGCAGTTACCCCAAGCACTGCCCTACCCCCTTCCGCGAAGACGACCTCTGGAACGGCTACCCCGAAGAAACCAACGCCCCCTACGGCATGGCCAAGCGCCTGCTGCTGACCCAGGCCCACGCCTATCGCCAGCAGTACGGTTTCAACACCGTTACCCTCATCCCGGTGAATCTCTTCGGACCGGGTGATAATTTCGACCCCGCCACCAGCCACGTCATCCCCGCCCTGATCCACCGCGCCATCCAGGCTCGCATCCGTGGCGACAAGAGCCTGACCGTCTGGGGCACCGGCAAGGCTACGCGCGAGTTTCTCTACGTCGCCGACGCCGCTCATGCCTTTGTCCGCGCCCTGGAGTCCTACGACGGCCCCGAGCCAATCAATCTGGCGGGTTGCGGAGAATGGGAGATTGGCTCACTGGCACGGCTTATCTGCGGCCTGTGCGGCTTCCTGGGCGAGTTGCGTTTTGATTTCTCCCAACCCGACGGCCAGCCGCGCCGCGTCCTGGACGGCAGTCGCGCCCGCCGCCTGCTCCAGTGGCATCCCACCACCAGCATGCTTGCAGGATTAGGGCAGACCATCGCCTGGTACGAAAAAGAATGCCTGCTTCAGGCTGCTTAAGCGAGAAACTAATGCCTCAATTCGCTTACGCCCTCTGCGCCGAGACCGGAGCCGTGGACGCCTTCACCAATCGCCTGAGCGTCTTCCACGTCGTGGAAACCATCCCCATCTGCCGAGGGCTGGACAGACGCTGGAAGCCCGTTCAGCCGCTTTCCTTCCGTGTTCATGCGGCTTTCTATCGCCAGGAGCACGACTCCCCACGTCAAGAGTTTGAAGGCAGCATCCTGCTGTTCCTTCCAGGCCATCCCCATCCCCTCACCGCCACCATCTCCCCTTTTTGCTTCACGCGCTGGGTCCATCGCGTTACCAGTGCCGACATGCAACTGGATCATGTTCCCGGCCCTGGACTCCTGCGCGTGGAAGTCGGCATTCGCCCCGCAGGCGGCAGTGCCTGGGTCCGCGGCCATAGCCCCATCCTGCTCGTGGAGGAAGCCCCCGAGGTGTAGCGTGCTTGGCAATGTCCTTCGCGACTGGTTGACCGCCCACAGTCTGGAACCGCTGGGGCAAACCGCTCTGGTAGCTGTCGTCTTGCTGGCCTTTCTCCTCTTTGCTACCTTCCTCCTCCGACGCCCCCTCCGCTAACCCACCGTTTGCGTCCGGTCCTACCTGCCACGAATAATCGCCGCATGGCTGAACGCGGCAAACCCCTGCCTGCCTTTCTCATCCGGTCGCTTCAGCGCGCGCGGGCCGTGCTGTCCCTCAAGGCCACCGCCAAAGCGGTCGGGGTAAGTCGCAATACGGCGCGGAAGTACCTCCGCGGGACAGAAGGCCCCAACCGGGATGTCCACCCCTCGTAGTTTGACCCCCCTTGCCGGTACGATTCCCTCGACAACTCGTTGACCACCCCCAGAGGCACACCGCCTGGCCGTTGCCACGCTGTAGCCTTCCGGGGAACAGGCAGACCTTTCCTGACGCCGTCGCGTTGGGCGGACTGCTGGCGAGAACCACGATTCTTGCCAGTGGCCATCCTCACGTGACGGCGTTGTTTTATCCCGTCACGCAGGCACGGCTCCACTGGCGCAACTAGGGAGCCATCCTCATGAAAGAACTGTTGGAGCGCCTGCGCGCTGTTGACCAGAAGATTGACGCCCTCCTCGAGCAAGACAGTTTGACCGACAGCCAGAAGACGGACCTGGCTGCCCTGGAAGCGGAACGGGCCACCGTGGTCCGGGCGATCGACAACGAAAAAACCAAACAGGCCCGTGCCCTCGAGCGGCAACGCCTCGAACGCGAAGCGACCGACGCCGCCCAACGCGCGGAGCTGGAGCAAGCCCGTGCCGAGGTGGCCGCCCAGGAAGCCGCGACGCGCGCCGCCGAACACGAACGCCTCGCACGCGAAGCCGCGGAGCGCGAGACGGAGCGGCAACGCCGTCTGACCACGCCGCCGGTCCCCGGCGAGAACCGGCTCACCAGCAATGTGGCCACGCCCGTGCAGGCGGTAACGCAGGGATGGACGGTGCCGGCCACGGTCCTGCGGCATACTCCCCAGAACTTCCGGGGAGTGCGTAACGGCCGCAGCGCCGAGGAACGTGCCTTCCGCTTTGGCATGTACATGCTGGCCAAGGCCTCTGCCGACATGCCCGGCCGCTTCCGCTTCGAGACGGCCACCAACTGGGTGCGGCAAAATGTCGTGGCCATGACCGAGAATGCCGCCGATGGCTCGGGGGCCTTCAACCTGGTTCCCGAAGAGTTCGGGCAGGACTTGATCGAGCTGCGCGAGACCTACGGCGTGGCCCGGCGTCTCTTCCGCCGGATGCCAATGGCCAGCGACACGCGCACGGACCCGCGCCGGCGCAGCGGTCTGACCGCCTACTTCACCAGCGAAGGCGCGGCCGGCACTGAATCGAACAAGAGCTGGGACAACATCCGCTTGACGGCCAAAGACCTGATGGTCATTGGCCGTTTCACCAACCAACTCCGCATGGATTCGGTCATCAGCCTGGGCGACGACCTGGCGGGCGAAATCGCCTACGCCTTCATGGAGAAGGAAGACCAATGTGCCTTCAACGGGACGGGCACGTCTACCTACGGCGGTATCGTGGGCCTGCGTACCAAACTCCAGGACGTGGACGGCAGCGGTACGGATAGCGCGGGCCTGGTCACGGGCACGGGCAACCTGTTCACCGAGCTTACGCTCGCCGACTTCAATCAGGTCGTTGGCAAGCTGCCCCAGTACGCCGACATGGGCGAGGTCTGCTGGGTCTGCCATAAGTTCTTCTACCACTCGGTCATGCAGCGCCTGGAACTGGCCGCCGGCGGCACCACGGCCCTGGAAATCCGCAGCGGCAATCGCACGCCCCGCCCGCTCTTTTTGGGCTACCCGGTCGAGTTCAGCCAGGTCTTCCCGTCCACCGACGCCAACAGTCAGGTGGTGGCTACCCTGGGCAATTACGTCAAGGGCGCAGCCTTTGGTGACCGGCAGCAAGACGAGATTAGCTTCTCCGAGCATGCCACCGTGGGCGGCGAATCGCTCTGGGAACGCAACCAGATCGGCATCCGCGGCACGGAACGCTTTGACATCAATGTCCATGACGTGGGCGATAGCTCCACGCCTGGCCCCATCGTCGGTTTGCAATCGGCAGCGGCGTAACCCTGACGGTCGGCTCCTGGACCAGGAGCCGACCTTTCCTTACTCAACACCCTGCGAAAGGTATTCACCATGCTTCACGAACCGGCCGTCAAAGAAGTAGGGCTGCTCATGGCCACGGCGGCTACCAATGCCACCGCGAGCGCCCGCGTCGATACCCTGGGCTTCGATTATGCTTCCTTCCGGGCGTGGCTCCCCAAGGCCACCGCCACCAACAGCTCTGCCAAGTGGGCCGTGCTCAGAATCACCGAGGCGGACGTGACCACCGTGTCCAGCGCCACAGCGATTGTCAAACTGACCGGCACGACCAATACCGTGACCGATGCCACCAACGGCTACGTCATCGCTGCGCACAACAACACGTCGGACCCGCAGTGCACGAAGCTGGGCCTGGACCTGCGCGGCCGCAAGCGCTATCTGTTCGTCACCTACCAGGCGGCAGACAGCCACAGCACGTGCAGCATCTCCTGCTCGCTGAGTCGCGCCAAAGACCAGCCCGACACCGATACCGCCCGCGGCGTCGGCGTCTCCAGTTTCGCCTAACCGATTTGACATGGCTGCCTGCGGTTTGCCACCGTGGGCAGCCATGAGTAACTTCCAGCAGCCGTTGCGGCTCAATCTGGGCGGCGGCCCCATCGACCTTCCTGGCTTCGTCAACGTCGATCGCATCCACGGACGCGAAGCCTACCCCCTCGCCTATCCCGACCACGCGGCCGAGGAGATTGTCGCCAGCCACATCCTGGAGCACTTCGGCAACCAGGAAGTGGCCGCTGTGCTCCGGGAGTGGGTGCGCGTCCTCAAGCCCGGCGGCACCCTCCGCGTGGCCGTGCCGGACATCCAGTATATCTCGCACCAGTTCCTCCAGGGCAATCCCAATGGGGAGCCGCTGGGCAGCTACCTGATGGGCGGTCAGACCACTCCGGATGACTTTCACAAGAGCGTCTTCTGCGAAGAGCGCCTGCGCAACCTGATGGAAGAGGCGGGACTGTATGACCTCAAGCGTTGGTCCTCCGACCGCGAAGGCGATTGCGCCCGACTGCCGGTCAGCCTCAATCTGGAAGGCACCAAGGCCGGCGTACAGCCGTTGACAGGACCGCTGCCGCCGGTGGCCGCCGTCATGTCCATCGGCCGCCTGGCCTTCTCCGACAATATGTTCTGCGCCCTGCACGTGGCGCATCAGTTAGGTATTCCCTTTCAGCGCTACACGGGAGCCTTCTGGGGACAGTGCCTGGAACGCGCCCTCGAAGAGCACCTGCATGACGGCACCAAGTACGTGCTCACCATCGACTACGACACCGTCTTTACCGTCACGCAGGTCCGGCAATTACTGGCCCTCATGGAGGCCCATCCGGAAGTCGATGCCCTGTGCCCCGTGCAGGTCAAACGCGGTGAAGACTGCCCCCTCATGGGCATCTTGCGCGAGGATGGTAGCAAATGGCCGGTCGGCGAAGGGGTGCCGATGGACTACTTCCGTCGCGACCTGACCCGGCTTTACTGGGGACATTTTGGCCTGACCCTCTTGCGAACCGAACGCTTGCGCGACCTGCCCCATCCCTGGTTCCTGGGTGTCCCCAACGAGCACGGCCGCTGGGAGGAAGGGCGGCTCGATGACGACCTGTACTTCTGGAAGCAATGGACCGAAACCGGGCGGACGCTGTACATGGCCAACCGCATTGCCGTCGGCCACGGCCAGTACATGGTCAGCTGGCCGTCGCGCGAAGGCAACGCCCTTCATCAGCACGCCAACGAAGCGGCTCAGGGGCGCCGCCCGGACAACGTGTGGGTCTAAGAAGGAAAGCCATGATTCGTTTTCTCAAAATGTGGCGCGGCATCCGGCCGGGAACCGTCAATGACACCCTGGCCCGCAATGTCCAGGACATCCTGGTAACGCGCAACCTGGCCGAATGGGTGCAGCCCGAAGCACTCCAGCCGCCCGTGGTGGCCAGGGTTCCCCTTGCGGAAGCAAGGCCAGGAGACGGTCGGGGGGAACTTCCGCCCGCCGCCGAGCCAACCCACCCAGAAGCCAAAGAGCCACGGCCGCGCAAACGCCGCAGCGAAACGCTGGCCACAGGGTTTTTGACCTAGTTTTCCGGTGAAGCCGTATGCGCCGCACAAGCCCTGATCTGGTCCGCAACCCCTATGCGTCCCCGCAACAGCCGCGGCGCGTGCAGCCCCGCGGCCCCGTGCGCCGTGTCGCGGCCTACGGCGGCCTGGCGGTCAGTGTGGGCGAGGCCAAAAGGCACTGCTTCATCCAGCACGACCTGGACGACCTGAGTTTAACTTCCTGGCTACGGGCGGCGCAGGCTTACGTCGAGCGGCAGATTGAAGGGAAGCGGCAACTGATGCCTGTGCTCTATGAGATGCCGCTGACCTGCTGGTGGGAAGGGGCGCTGGCCTTGCCGCATCCCCCCCTTCAGGGAGTGACCAGCATCAAGTATTACGATACCGCGGGCACGGAACAGACGCTGGCGACCACGGTCTACCTGGTGGACAACAAGGCCCTGTCCTTGCCCGGCACCGTCGAACGCGCGCCGGGGCAGAGTTGGCCCGCCTTCCAGAGCGACCGCCGGCTGCCCATCACCGTGCGCTATACCGCAGGGTATCTGGCCCCGGTCACCGCGGCGACCACCGACACGCTGACCTCCACCGGCCGGGCCTTCACCGATCAGGATCGCGGGCAGTTCTATCCAGCAGGCGGCACGGGAGCGGCCTTGCCGGGCGGACTGTTCGCCAATCGCGACTACTGGGTCCGCGATGCCAGCGGCCAGACCTTCAAGGTGGCCGAAGTCGCCGGCGGCCCCGCCGTGGACGTGACTTCCACCGGCACAGGCCTCTTCTTCTTTGGCGAAGTGCCCGAGGACGTGCGCCAGGCGATTCTCATGATTGTGGCCCACTGGTACCGGCACCGCGAGGCGGCCATGACCACTGTGCCGCAAGCCGTGGCCCTGGGCGTCCAGGAGCTTCTTAACAACCTGACCTATGGCAGTTACGCCTAAGAGGGATGCCGGTGCAACGTAGCCTGGACCAGGTGGTGCTCGTGGAGAAAGCCGGGGAGGCTTACACCCTCGGTGACTTTAACCGCGCCGTGGGGGCCTTGCCGCCGCAGGCTGATTTCCACGCGATTTACTGGTACTGCACGGCCACATTCTACTACCAGGTGATGATTCGCCTGGAGTGTGCAGCGGGCGGCATGCACTCCGTAGAAGTTGCTGATGCACCGTGGCAGTTGGCTCCGCACCGCGACAGCACGGCGCACGCTCCCAAGTACACCCTGAGGGGAGGTGGCAGCGATCTGCCCCGCCCGCTCTTTTTGGGCTACCCGGTCCGATTCCTGGGTGCCAGCCCCCTGGCCGCCGAGGTGATGCTTGGCATCACGCTCCGCGGTTTCATGGACGTGTAGTCGTTAAGGAGTTCGCTATGTCTGGGTTGCGCAAACTACTCCTGGCCCTCCTGGTAGCGTTACTGCCGTCGCTGGCATGCGCCGCCGACCTCACCGTCACCGCCGCCAACGTGGCCAAGTTCACTGGTGCGACCACCGACCACGGCACGGCGGGCGAGACGATTACCGCAGGCCAGCCGGTCTACATCGACGCCACGGACTCCGGACGGCTCAAGCGTTGTGACGCCAATGCCGGCCTGGCCAACTCCCAGTGCGTCGGCATTGCCCTGCACGCCTCCAGTGCCGGGCAGCCGCTTACCTACCTGGTGTCCGGCGAGATCAATCCTGGTGCCACGGTGACCGTAGGCACGGTCTACGTCGTCAGTGCCAACGCGGGTGGCATCGCTCCCGTCTCGGATCTGGCGTCGGGCTGGTACACCACAATCCTGGGGGTGGGAACGGCATCGAACAAGATTTACGTCTCCCTTGTCAAAAGTGGAGTGCAAGTCCCGTGACCGACCGCATGCCCCATGCAGGCGACCTGACCGATCAGGTCGCCATCCAGCGGCAGAAATACCCAGCGGCCACCGACGAGTACGGCGCGCCCGTGGAGGAGTGGGAGACCATCGCCACGCGCCGTGCCAAGGTGCGCGATGCCAATGGCCGCGAACTATGGCTGGGGCGGCAGATGGAGCCGGAAGTTTCCGTAAGCGTGGACCTCTACTACCTGCCCGAACTGGCAGCGTGGCGCTCGGCCAAGGAAGGCCCCAAGATGCGCCTCCTGGAGAAGCTCAACGGCGACCGCGTCCTGCACATCGCCGCTGTACTCAATCCCGATGGCGACCAGCGGTTCCTGACCTTGGTGTGCAAGAGGTAAGCCCATGCTCTTCCTGCGTGCAGAACTCGAAGGGTTAGGGGAAGTCGGCAAACGCCTGGCCCGACTGGAACGGGGCGCACGCGAGGACATCCTGGAAATCGCCGCGCGACAATCAGGCCATCTGTTAGTCATGGCCATGCTGGACCGGGTGCCTGTGGAAACGGGACGCGACTATCGCAGTATCCGCTTTCAGGTCCAGCGTTCGGGCGATGCTGCGGCAGTGGAAGCCGGGCCGCAACCCGGCTTTGCCGAAATCGAACGCGGTCGCCTGCAAGACCCGCAACACTACGACCCGATCATCGAGGCCATCGGCTCGCCCATCGGCCGCGGGTTACGGTACAAACAGAAGGCGCTGGCCGCGGCCAGTCCCGAAATCCGCCGCACGATTGTGGCCATCCTGCAAGCCGCCCTGGAGGGCCGCCGCTCCCTGGATGCCGCGGCCGGACGGCTGGCCCCGTCCGATTTGGAAGACTGGGCGGGCGATGTGTTACTGGGGTAAGCCATGCTGGAATTTGTCAGTGCCAGGGGCAACCGGGTCTTCCTGGACCCACTCGACGTGGCAGCCGTCACCGAGGCCACCCTGCGCAGCCGGGCCTCGCCCACGGGCGAATCTCTCGTGCTGGAAGTGGTCCTGCGCAACGGCAAGGAGTATGTCCTGGACGCGGCCGAAGGGCGGAGCCTGGAACGCCTGGTCCAGGCACGCATGCATGGCCTGAGTCCCGCCGAGCGAATTGCCGCGGCTTTGGAGAACCTGGGCCTGACAGGCAGGTGAGGCAATGGCCGACGAGATTGAAACTGGAATGACCGCTTTCTTGCTGGCCGATGCCGCCATCCTGGAACTGGTGCAGACTGCGCCCGAGAGTCCGCGTTTCTATCCCAGTGTGGCCCCGCAGGGCATGCAGCCAGACAACCTGCACGTCCTCTACTGGCTGGTGGACCGCTTCGAGCATGGGCAGATGGGCGGCGTGGCCGGACTGGTCAAGGCCACCCTCATGCTCGAATGCCGCCAGCGAGCGGCCTCGCCCAAGCAGGCCCGCCTCCTGGCCAAGCGTATTCGCGAGAGCCGGGGGCCGGACCCGACCGGGGCCAGGTTCCACGGTTACCGCGGCAGCTGGCCGTTGGGCTACGTCGTGCAGAAGTGCATGGTGACCAACACCCGCTACCGCATCGAGAAGCCAGTCAAGGCCGAAGAACGGGCCATCCATGCCGTGGCCCTGGAAGTCGAAGTGTTCTGGAATGCCTAGCGAGTATCCTGCATGCAATTCATTTCCTTCTGGACCGACCACGGCTACGAGGCCCTGGCCAAGCGTCTGTTTACTTCCCTGGAGGCGTTTGGCCTGGAAGGGCGCATCGCCAAGGCGGAAGCCAGGCACTCGTGGCGTGAAGCGGTGTCGCAGAAGCCGCAGTTCATCTTGCAGCATCTGCTGGCGCTACGGCGTCCCGTGGTCTGGCTTGATGCCGACTGTGAAGTCAAGCGTATACCCTCGCTCCTCTTCACCACAGCCTATGACTTCGCCGCGTATAACTATCGCGCCGACCCGTGCAATCCACTGGCGTTGCCTTATACCCCGGAGATGGCCACGGTCTGTGGCGGCGTGCTGCTTTTTGGCTATACCGCACCCGCCATCGAGTTGCTGCTACGCTGGGAACAGATGCAGCAGCAACGCCCCGAGATTTCCGACGACCAGGCGCTTTCGGAAGTGCTCAACACACTGCGTCCACCTGTGCAGCCCTTGTGGCTGCCGCGGGCCTACAACCGCATGGCGGTGTATTTCCCTGAAACCGACCCGGTCATTGACCACGACTACTGCGACGGTAGGCATCGGCAACAGGAGGGCACATGAATCTGGTCTATGCCGATGCGGGCCTTGGCACTTCGCTGGGCCACCACGCCAACACAGCACGTGCCTTAAGGGCGGCGTTGGCCGCGCAAGACGTCCCCGTTCGCGTGTGCGCCAGCCAGCACGTGGATCAGGCGTTACGCGACGAACTCAACGCCCAGCCGGTCTTTCGCGTACCCTGCTACCTGACCCCGCGCACCAGCGATGAACTGGAGCAGGCGGCGGCCCTCACCGCCGAAGATTTAGCCTCCCAGTGCCCCGATGGCACGCGCCTCTACTGGAACACCGCCCAGGCGGTTCAGGTGTTAGGCGTGTTACTCTACCTGCAAAGCCAGCCACGCTCCCAGGCAGTGGTCGAGTTGGGCGTTGGACCCCATCCCGACCAGGAGGCCGACAGCCACCGCTACAGTTATGTGGGTCGGGATATTCGCGTTGCCAAGACGAGCGTCCACCATCGCCTCGCCTTCTGCGCTTTCGATGAGCGTTCTCCTCGCGAATTCACGACGCTCCTCGGCTTTCCCGTGCAGGCCATCCCCATGCCCCGTGATGCCGTACCTCGGACTACACGTACCGATGGACCTCTCACCGTGGCGTTTCTGGGCCATCAGCGCCACGACAAGGGCTACCACCTGGTCCCGGAGATCGTGCGCCGTCTACTGGCCACGTCCCCACGTCCTTTGCACTTTTTGATTCACGATGGCAATGCGGCTTCCTCGCACCTGCCTGCCGTACAGGAGGAAGTGCGGGCACTGGCACGGCAACACCCCACCGTAGTTCGCGTCGAGGAACGGTTGGCCGATGCGGTGCTCTGGCAAGAACTCTTAGACCAAGCCGACCTGATCGTCTGCCCCTATTGTCCACGGACGTTTCGCAACCGCTATTCCGCCGTAGCCTATGAGGCGGTTGCCAATGGCATCCCTCTGGTCCTTCCAGACTTCACCAGCCCGACTACGACCATTCGCCGCTGGATAAGACCAGCAACCTTTCCATCCTGGGACGCAGCGTCGGTGGCTGAGGCGACGCTTAGGCTTATTGAGCACTGGTCTGCCCATCAGCGTGATTCCCAAGAAGGAATCGAAGCATGGGCACGCAGTCAAGGTGCCCATTACACGGCTAAAGCCATTCTGGAGCGATTCGTATGACCAGCGAAGAACTCTATCAGCGCAACTGCGCTGAACCTTCCGACATTGCCTTACACCTGCCGCTGCTCCGCGCCCTGGCCGATGACTGCGATACGGTGGTGGAGTTCGGCGTGCGCACCGGTCGGTCCACGTCGGCGTTCCTCGCTTCTACCTGTAAGCGCGTCGTCAGTTACGATGTGGCCGTGCCGCAGTTTCGCCCCCCACTGGATGTGGTCGCCAAGTTTACTTTGCTGCGCCAGGATACGGCGAACCTGGTCCAGCCGATTCCCGCGTGCGACCTGCTCTTCCTGGACACCACCCATACGGCTGCCCAGGTGCGTGCGGAATTCAGGCATGCGCCGCAGGTGCGTAAGTACATCGTCTTGCACGACACCTACACCTTTGGCCTGCGTGATGAGTATGGCGCGGCCGCGCCTGGGGCGGGCATCTTGCAGCCGCTCCTGGAATTCCTGGCAGCCAATCCAGACTGGCGCGTGCATTCCCACACGCCCCATTGCAATGGCTTGACTGTCCTGCAACGCATCTCTGAGGCAACCTTATGACCGACAAGAAATTGCTCAAACTCAACATCGGAGACGGCTCGTATGCCCCCTACGGCTATGTCAGCGTGGACCGCCAGCGCGGCGGCGAAGCCTATCCGCTGCGCCTCGATACCGGAGAGGCCGTCGTGGATGAGTCCGTCGAAGAGATTATCGCCAGCCACGTCCTGGAGCACTTCGGCTTTGGCCAGATACGGCAGGTGCTCCGCGAGTGGGTACGGGTCTTGAAACCGGGTGGACGGCTGCGCGTGGCCGTGCCTGACCTGACCTACATCGCCAAGGCCCACCTGCGCGGTAAACCCGAGCCGTACTTGCAATACCTCTTTGGTGGCCAAACCGATGCGGATGACTTCCACAAAAGCGGCTTCGACCGTTTCACTCTGACCGGGGTGCTGCGCGAAGCTGGCCTGACGCGCATTCGCTCCTGGTCCATCAAGGGCAGCTGTGCTTCCATGCCCTGTAGCCTCAACCTCGAAGGCATCAAACCCGGAGCCGTCCACGCCAACCATCCGCTGCCCCGTATCCAGGCGGTCATCTCCATGCCTCGCCTGTCCTTCACCACCAACATGCACTGTTGCCTGGCCTTGGGGTCGCTGGGCATCTCCTTCCGTAAAGGCGAAGGAGCCTACTGGGATCAGTGCTTGGAGCGGGCCATCACCGATATGCTCGTGGACCTGCCCGACCTGGAATATGTCCTGACCGTGGACTATGACAGCTGCTTCTGGCCCCAGGACGTGCTCACCCTCTGCGATCTGGCCCACGAGCACCCCGAGGCCGATGCCATCGCTCCGGTACAGGTGCGCCGCTTCGACGGCCGCTTCATGGCCTCGCTGGCCGACCAGAATGGTCAGCCGTTCCCCGCAGGCACCGAGATTACCAAGGCCCACTACGAAGGCGACCTGGTCCGGGCCTACAACGCTCACTTCGGCCTGACACTGCTCAAGGCCGCGAAATTACGGCAACTGCCCCACCCCTGGTTCCTGTCGGTGCCTTCCGCCGACGGCACCTGGGGGGATGGCCGCACCGACGCCGACGTGCGCTTCTGGAAATACTGGAACGAGCAGGGCCACTCCCTCTACCTGGCCCCGCGCGTACCCATCGGCCATGCCCAGCTGGTCGTCAGCTGGCCGTCGGAGCAGTTCGGAGCCGTGCATCAATCCTGCGATGACTTCTGGGCACAGGAGGAACCCGTCGGCGTGTGGACGTGAGGTTTGCGGTGGGATGCCGCCAGCGTTTACCTTGCTCGGGAGGTTAGCCTACCCCCGGAACTGCAAGGAGTTTTCGCATGGCCACGGCCACGAACCACGCCAAGACGCACCCGTATAATCTGCAACTATTCTGGTCGCTGCTTACGACCCAGGACGTGACCACAACCAACTTCACCCAGTTAGGCGACATCAAGTCGCTCAAGATCGGTGGCGTCGAGTTTGGCGAGATCGACACCACCCACCTGGCCAGTGCCAACGCCTTCCAGGAGAGCATGGCCGGCTGGGGCAAGCAGAAGCCGATCAGCTTCAACCTCTTCTTCCACGATGAGAACTTCGAGGCCCTCCTGGAGAGTACCCAGGTCGGCTACGGCCGCGGCACCGCCACCTTCGCCGTCGTTGGCCCCGACCCTACCCAGCCTACGACCCGCGGCTGGGTCTATTACAACAAGGGCTGGATCAAGGACATGGACATCCCTGAAGTCGATGCCGACTCGGACGACCCGATCATGTGCAACGTCG
>FRDC01000639.1_pt1 | contig 22797 bp, 25 predicted proteins | sample 1106171 | NCBI WGS metagenome assembly FRDC01 (sample SAMEA3930566, study PRJEB13176) | freshwater metagenome | biome: Drinking water system; feature: drinking water; material: water | place: Singapore | collected 2014-12-20 | reverse complement strand
CCGAATTCTTAGCCTCTTTGGCTGGAAAAAGAAGAAAAACGACAACCAAGGTGTTAAGTAGACCTTATTAGTATCTACTAACTTCCAAAGGGAGAATACGGCTGTGAGAATCCTTTGCTAAGCGTGATCATTCCCTATGTTCATCAGCGTTCATACGGCTCGATACTGCGTTTTTGCCTTGAAGCGCTCTACCACAGCAGCAATGCCGTCAACGTACCAATAGAAGTCTTTATTTCAACGTCAGATCAGAATACGTCTCTTCCTATTCTTGAACCGCCCGAAAGCGTTCTATTGCATTCTATTAGGGCAAAGTCGCCCTATGGCGCAGCGTTCAACAAGAGCTTCTTGCTCAACCGCGCCTATTGCTATGCCAAGAAGAACAGCAAACTGCTTCTTTTGGATGCAGACATTCTTGTTTCTCCCGAAGCATTGCTGCAAGGATACGTTGACCTTGAAGTATACGACGCTTCGTACTTGCTCACAAGGCTCAACAGCGAAGCCTATGCTGAATACGCGGGTGGCTGCGTGTTTGTTACCGCCGAGGGTTATCACACAGCGGGCGGCTCTGACGAAACGTTTGTGAACTACGGAAATGAAGACGTTGATTTGTACGATCGACTTGTCGAAACGTGCAAGGTGTTTCGAGCCAACGGCTCGGCAGGGCTCAACCTGTTAGAAATGCCTCATCGCACCAGCGCTATCAACCCAGCGAACAGAGCTTATTACGAGCGACTGCGACAACAGAGCAAGAGAGAACGAGAGGATAGACGCCTAGAGCTGCAACAGAGTTTAAACGCTACCTGCTTTGACTGTTACCGCAAACAGGAACAAAGCAAATGAACCAGTATCTGCCCTCGTTTCCGTGCCTGAACTATCCGGCTCGGTGCCAGCTATGCAACGCGACCACAACGCTTTACCGTTGCGATATGCCCTTTGGCACGTTCAAAGCCTGTAAAAAATGCGCTATGCCCTACATTGTTACGCGCAACAAGAATGACCTTGCCTTCTACAAGGAGAAACGCAAATCAGTAGCCAAACGCTTTGCAAAGAAGGAACTTTTGCAACCCTTCGGTATTAACTATCACAACATTGTAGCGCTGATCAACATGGCCGAGCAAGATTCGCAAAGAAGCCGAGGGTAACTAGCCAACAGGAGTAAAGGGGAATGATTGAACAAGTTAAAGAGGCCCGAGAGATTGTACTGAAGATGCTCGATGAGCTGAACGCTCAGTACAAGAGCGGAGCCAAACAGATTGTTGGCCGAGATACCGACAACCTCCCCATTTACAGCGCTATGTCTGCTGCTGACTATCGAACCAAACTAGACAGCATTGCAGCGATGTTAGAAACCGTCAACAAGATACAGGAGAAATCCAATGGGTAACTTTTTCAGCAGCACGCCAAAGATTCAGGTTCCAACCGTGAGCCAAGACGACATCATCAAGCAGAGGCTTGCCAATCAATCAGCAGCCAACGCTATTGCTGACCAGCTCGGCAAAGAGAAGCAACAGCAACGAGATCAGTTCCGAGGCCAATCAGCAACAGGACTGAAGATATAATGGCGAACGTCAACATACGAGAATATCTCAACGACACTTCAGGAGAGAAGGCTACAGCTCTGCGAGACGCTCAGGCCCTCGCTGACTTGACGATCCCAAGCCTCTATCCAGACCAAGACCTGAACAATACGTTCACCAAGAGCGGGTCTAGAAGACCCAAGAGCCGAGTACCGGCCATCGCTGTGAAAGGTCTGGTTGCTGCTCTTGTGAACACGATAGCGCCGGCCAACGTTCGCTTCTTTCGCATTCTCTCTGACCCGAAACTAGAAGTTTATTTTTCCGCGGGAGACAAACAACGTTTGGATTCTGCCTTTGTGAAGGCTGAAGACGAATGCGAACAATGGCTTGCCCGTCACAACTTCCATTCGTTTCAATACCCGCTTGTTGAACGCGACTTGATCGAAGGCTCGGTAGCTGTCAAGGTAGACCCAAAGCTCGGCCTGATGATGTACCCTCTCAAGACTACTAACATCACACGCTCTTGGGGAAAGATGGTTCGCCTTGTTCTTGAAGAGTATTTCTATGAAGACGGTCAACGCAAGAAACAATACATCATGGTTGACTATCAGAAGAACAAGGTTTACGTTCAGCGCGAGGACGAAACGAAAGCCAAAGAGACAGGCGAGTTTACCAGTCAATACTTTGTGGTGAGTACCGAGATACCCGCCATTGGTAGCTATGCTCGTCCGTACTACGCTGATTTCTATGGCTTGCTTTCGAGCATCGACGAGGCTACAGACGCATTGAACCGAGCCAAGAAGATTTGCTCTTGGAGTTGGTTGACGTTCAATGGACCCGAAACGATATCAACCGATTACATCAGCAAGATTCAACCGATGTCGGTTGTTCGCATGGAGAGCCATGACGCTATCAAATGGCACACAGCCGGGCAGTCTATTGCGGATTGGAGCTTTGTTGCTCAGCAGCTCGCCAGCGACGAACAGCGGCTACTTCAGTTGTCGGCTGTTGGCTTGGCTAATCGTGCGGCTCAGGTCCAGACAGCCACAGAAGTCTTAGCCATCAAAGCAGAGCTCGATTCGCTGGTTGGAGCAACAGCGCAGATTCTTGCGCAGACATTCTACTCGAACGTTATCAATGCTTTGCTTGATATTCTTGGACACCGAGAAGCGTTCGCAGCAATCATGATTCAAGCTCTTGGCGGACAGTCGCCAGCAAATCTAGACGATTCAACCTTACTCAATGTCGCTATCACAACGGGAGCGCCAGCGCTTGCCCGAGAAGTTGACTTGGGCAAGTTGTATCAAGCCATCAATCAACTCAGCAGCGTTCTTGGTCCTCAGAATGTTGCTCCGTACATCAATGTCAGCGGTCTTCTCAAAGAGACAGCCAACGGATTGAAGGTCAATACAGAAGGCATCATCCTAGACCCCGAAGAGGTTCAACAACAGCAACAAGCGCAGGCCCTCGCTCAGCAGCAGGCTCAGCTAGACCAACAGGGAGGCGCAAATGTCCAGCAGCAATGACCAGAACAAAAGCGTTGAGATTGTTGTATCTCAACAAGATATAGAGAAGTTAGAGCAGATTCTTGAGCGTTTCAAGAAGACGCTATCTAACAACACAAGCACAGGAGAATAATATTCATGTCCGAATCAGCACCAGCACCCGTATCAGCACCAGCACCAGCGCCAGACGCAGGCTCAGCCTCGCTCAAGGACGCTCAGCAACCGTCTTCAGCGCCAGCGCCAGCGCCCAAGCCCGAGGGAGCGCCAGCGGCACCAGCGGCAGACGATTTCAACGAGGCGGCAGCTGCCAAGTTGCTACAGAAGTACAAGAACGATCCAAAGGAAGTCTTGAAGGCTCTGTACAACTCTCAGAAAGAGTACGCTAAGCTTCGCAACGAAACCAAGAGCAAGGGCGAACAGCCCAAGCCCGAGGCAGCCAAGCCCGAGGCCAAGACAGAAGCGCCCGAGTCGGCTAGCTTCAAGCAAGCCATAGACTATATGCAGCGCGAGATTCTTGATACCGGCAAGGTATCTGACGAGGTTAAGAACAGCCTAAAGGCTATTGGCTACTCTGACGCTGACATTGCCCGAGAAGTTCAACTCAGAACGTCTTGGATTCAGCAGCAAACAGCAGCGGCTCAGAAATTTGTTGAAACGCCAGTCAAAGAGCTTCTCGATTTTGCTCGCGGCCCGGGCAACTTGACAGACAGCGAACTTGCCTTTTATCAGAACGCTTTAGACCTTGCCGTTTCAACAGGCAACACCAAGTATTACCAAGCGCTCAGGACTCTAGAGCAATCGTACAAAGACAAGAAGCCAGCAACAATCGAGCATGGTACTCCGGCTACAGGTCCAGCAACACCAGCTGGTGCCTATGCCAGCGCTGAAGAATGGCGCAAGGATACCCGAGACATTCGCTACAACATGGACCCAGAGTATACCGCTATGGTGAAGTCTCGCTTGTCTGTTACCAACACAGACGGTTGGGAACGAGAACTGTTGAGGCCAAGATGATATCTTACGAAGAATGGAATGCTCTGAAGAAAGAACCCGGCACCAGCCGAGAGTTTTGCCTTAAAGCCGAGGCAGAATCAGACGCAGAGAAGAAGAGTCAACTCTATCTTATGGCTGCTGTCAAGGCTAGCAACGCCAAGAAGTTTCACGCAGCCATGAGCTATGTTGAACAAATACTTGGCAGCATGGAAAGGAATTATTATTGGGACTATGTAAGAAGAGATTGGAAGAAGAGTGTTGAGAACTCCTGAATAGTCTTCTTGGTATCTCCTTGTGGTTTTGTTCGCCTGTCTGACTGGTAACGCAGTCAGACGGGTTTTGAAGAAGAATGATTGCGACAGCTGACGGACTCCTATTAGCAGCACAACTCCCTTTCCGGACCTGCTGCGAAAGAGGGCAACTCCAAAAGCCTAACTCGCCTTGGCTGAGCTGCAAGAACAACTCTTGTTTGCTTGGTGACGCCAGATAGCCTTTGTAGTTTACACCCTTAACCCTTTATAGGAGTTTCATTTATGACAGCTGATTTTTCTGCATGGAATGGTAAGCAAACTGCGCTTGAAGTTGTTCAGGCGTATACAGAATCGGGAATCATACCCGACACATCTTTTATGCGCACAATAGGCAGAGAGCCTCAGAGCATTTTCCCTGCCATTGCTGCTGCTGAAGCAGTCAATCAGAACGAAACAGGTTCTGACTTGGCTGACTCTAGCAACACCGAAACAGCGATCACTCTCTCGCCTGACGCTGTACTAAAGAGATGGCAGTACATCCCAATGTCTGCTATCAGCCTCAACCAAAACGTCAGCTTCCTCAACGCTTACAATCGTAGAGTTGGAGCTGACTTGAGAGAAGCGCATGACAAGCGTATCGCTGCGTTCGCAACGATCACAGCTATCAACAGCGGTACAGTTGTTATCTTCGACGACCAAGCCACCGGCTCGGCTGTTACTGCTGCGCTCAAAGACGGCGTGAAGTCTCTTGACGAGAACAACGTGCCTCAGACCAACAGAACTTGTTTGTTCGCTCCTGGTCAACTCACCAAGACCTACGACCAAACTGTTGTTCGCGACGGTACTTGGATGCCTGGAGCTGACAGCCGCAAGAATCTTGTTCGTCTTCCTTTCTTGGGTTGCGACGTTATTTCTGCTAACCTCATCTTCAACACCAATACTGCCAGCAACACCAACTACGCCAACAAATACCGCTACAACTTTGCCGGCGCTACACCGTACTACGGCGTGATGTGGCAGGCCGAAGGCTTGGCTGTTCAATACTTTGAAGAGCCAAATGTCAAGACTTCTCTTGTTGAAGAGAAGGAATGCTACCTTGTGCTTGCCCGTATGATCATGGGTACGGCTGCAACAAGAGGCAAGAACTTTGTCACCTTCCGCGGCAACTAAGCGTTAGCCGTTATCTATATGCTCTTGTGTTCCTTAACCCGAACACAAGGGTTTTTCAACAACTTTCTTGTACTAGATATTTGGAACGCATCAACTCCTTTTTGTGTCCTCTCTCAATGCTCACCGGCGTTGAGAGGGTTTATAGAAAACCCCAGCAGGAGACTAAAGAACATGCTCAGCATTGTAAACAGAGACGGATTCTATTTCATTGTTGACAGCCAGAGCGGCAGCCGTTTAAGCCCGCCGATATCGAGCGCTCCGGTCGCTTCAGAGTACCGAGACGCTCTAGACCGAGGCGGACCACCAAGCGAAGAAGAGAGCATTCTTTCACCTGAAGAGTTTGTTTCTTCGCGCAAGAACAAGAACAAGAACATGGATAGTTTCTGGAAGACCTACGCTCAGAACTTTGGCGACTATTCCTCTGACGTATTCAAGAACCTTGACGGTACTGGCAAGAGCAACAGCGGCTCTACTCCCCCGCCACCCGGAGGATACGACGATGACGGCCGCGATGGCGGGCCAATCGGAGGCGGCTATCAAGCCTTATAAACATGACCACCATCGACGTGTACAATATTGTGCTAGAAGCGCTTGGACAGCGACCAATCAACGGCACCAGCGTAGACGTTGCTGACGCTAGCGTTGCTCAGATTGCACGCTTTGTGAACAACAGCAAAGCCAACATACTAAACAACAACGGCTATGGTTTCCGCTTTAACGTCTACAGCGCTACTCTTGCAGTAGACAACGCTACCAATACTGTTCCTGTGAACGCTCTAGCCGTTCGGTTCAAACAGAGTCGCTATGTTGTGCGAACCAACAACAATGTTCCTTGCGTCTTTGACACCAGCACGAACAGCTTTGCTTCTGTTCCTGTTGAGGCTGTTGTGGTCTTGGACCTGAACTTTGCTGACCTTCCCAACGAAGCAATGAACGCTATTGCTTACAGCGCTTGCGTTGCGGCGCTTGTATCAATCAAGGGTGCTGTTCCTGAGATTGAATACTATCGCAAGATGTATCGTCAGCACCTAGCGGCTCTAGAAGCCGTTCATTCGGCCAGCGATGTTGGCGACGGTACAGGGTACAACAGCCTCAGCGCGAGGTTCTACCAAGTATGAGTACCGTAAGATTTGACCAGCTCTACAACGGAGAGAGCAACCAACCGCCCTTTCGAGTACAACCCGGACAAGTCAGAATCGCCAGCAACTTCAGACTAGAAGTAGCCGAAGGCGCTATTGTTCGTAACGGTACACGCTTTCTCGCCAATCTTGCCGGAACGTTCAGCAGCAACAACAACAACATCTACTGGACCAGTTTTGGCGACGATATTATTGCTATTCAGAGCGGCAGAATACTCTGCTACAACGCTATCACCGGAGCAGCCGAGACAGTCAATCAGCCCGGCGGCGCAGACGCTATCACCTATATTACTGATTCGGCAGCTGAAGCAGCCGGTACGTTTGCTAGCCTGATTGATACAACCACAATCAGAGACTCGCTTGTTGTTCTCAACCGCAACAAAGTAACGGGTAGCCTAACCAGCGCCTCGTACACGCCAGAGCACAGTGCCAGTTACTACGTTGACATGGTTCTGAATATCGCAGGTACTCAGGGTCAGCGTTGTTTGGTGAAGTTACCATACGCTCTGGCGCAAGCTGGCTACTACCAGCTCATGAACCAGCCCGGCAGCAACATTGCTCCTGATTGGCGGCTCATTGCTGCGCCCGGTCAGACTTCAGCAATTCCCGACAGAAAGACCTTGCCCGTTGCTCTCACTCGATTAACCGACTCAACGTTTACATTCAATACCATTCCCTATAGCAGCCGTCTGAGCGGCACGCCAGACAGCAATCCTCTTCCGCCCTTCTTTGGCAAAACGGTTGAAGCTATTTGCGCGCATTCAAACCGCCTCTTCTTCTTTTCGGGCGGAACGATATCGAGTACGCAGAGCGACGACAAATATAGCTTCTACATCGGCAACATAGACGTTGCCAGCGACCCGAGCAGTCCGATTGTCGCTGACGTAAACAACACCAATGTTGGCAAGGCTCTGTTCATTCACTCGGTCAACGGAGTGTTGTTCTCTGTATTTGAAAAGGGTCAGATTGTATTTACCAGCGGAACCGAGCAACTTTCAAACATCAATGGCGTTGACGTTCAGGTTGGCGACTTTGTTGTTTCCAACAACATCGAGAGCTCTAGCGCTTCGAGCAGCGTGGTTCTCATGGACCGTAACAACATCGTACATGAGTTTGTGGCAAGCCCAACCCCGCCCGGTATGGTTTATGGCGGGCCTTTGAACGCTCATGCTCCAAAGGTTCTTGAGGGTGAGACTGTCACAAAGATTGTTCGTATTGATACCACAACGTTCTTCTTGACCGCGGGCGGCACAGTCTTTGTTCACGAGAAACGTATAGACAAGGGCGACTTGGTACAAACAGGTTGGAGCCGCATGGATTTCGGCGCTGTTGTTCTGCATATCTCTCAGCACAACGGAGAGCTTCGTTTGGTTGTTCGCAACAGCAACGGAACGATATCGCTTCTCTCGTATGTTCATCGCTATCAAATCAAGCCGGTCAACTATGCTGTTGCGCCTCGTTTGGATTACTCGGTAGACGCTACAGGTACATACGACGGTAGCCGAGACGTTACTGTTTTCACCTATGCCTTTGCTAGCGCCAATACCCGAGTCGCGCTACCAGACGGTAGGATGTACACGCCAGTACGCTTCTACAGCAACGTTGTTGAAGTCGCTGGCTCAATAACAGGAACTGTGACGATTGGCAATACGTTCCAGAGCAACCTAGAGCTGATCGAGTTCTATGCCGGTACTCGCACGGTTATTCCAACTGTTTCAACGCTGACCGTGTACTTTGCTGACGCAAAGACGTTCAAGCTCACAGCAAACCGAGCCGGTACAAATGACAGCGTAGAGGTTCGCTACTCTAGGCCGGTATCGGGTGACGCTCTGTTTAGCGATACCAACGTAGCCACAGGCTCAGAGACATTCCTTGTTGGTTTGGACGGCAGAGACGCCAAGATTACCGTCTCTGTTGATAGCGGTACTCCGGCCACTATTTCAGCGTTGGAGTTTGAACTTCGCTTTGGAGGGAGAGTAAGATAACATGGCTCTGTTTTTACCTTTAATGATTGGCGGCGGGGTTGCTGGCGGCGCGCTCAGCGGCCTCTCTGCTGCTAAGAACAACCGTGCCGTAGCGAACGCTGCGAACGCTAACCTTCAGAACCTTGCTCAAGAAACCAAGTCAAGAGGCTTGGCTCTGCTAGACCAGCAAGCGGTACTGGCTCAGAATGCTACCAGCCGTATCGGTTCGCTCATTAATGCCACAGGCACCACCAGCGGCTCGGTTGGCGCAGTCATTCGGCAGATGATTGCCGATAGCGCGAGAGACGCTAACGCTGTTCGCGCTCAGTCTGACGCCAACATTCAAGCCTATCAAACGCAGAGCGCCAACATCGTGAATCAGGCTCGTTCTCAGACTGTCAATCCGTTCCTCGCTACGTTGCAAGGAGCGTTTCAGGGCGCAAGTCTTGGCGCGAATCTTGGAGGCGCTATCGACCAGTACAACAGCACCAGCGCAGCCCGACAGGCGTTAGAGAAGGCCGGAGCCAACTACAGCAATGACCCTGTTGGCAGCATTGCCACAGCCAACGCCATTCGCTCTGGCGTTGACGCTTCGCAGCTCAACAACCCTGCCATTATGAATCCGTTCATCGCAGCAGCCGAGTTGCAACAAAGAGGCTTGCGCACGTCTCAGGCTCAGCTCAACGCTGCACGCAACTTATTTGGAGGACAGAAATAATGGCAACGTTCAGAGAATACCTAGAGAGAGGCATCAACCTTCCAGCCGTTGCAGCCGACACCACCAACGTCTTCAAAGACCTTGCTGATACTGTCTTCACCGGCGCTCGTCTTGCCAATGTTGCTTTGAGCGGATTGACCGCGCAAGAGGCAGCAGCCGCGCAGACTCAGCAGGCTTCTCTTGACGCTCAGCAACGTTTGGTGCAAGCTCAAACAATAGACGCAGAGCGAAAGACCAAAGAAGTTGAGGCTATGGGTTTACCAGCGCTGATTGGTAGCCTTCCGCCTGAACAACTAGACAGCATTCTCAAGAACAATCCCGACTTGTCGCCAGAAGCTCAGGCAGCCATTGGTAATGGCGTTGCCAAGAAGTATGTTGCTGACGATATCTTAGAGCTGCAAAGGCGTGTTCTCACAGACCCGAACCGCAACGTCTCTGAACATTTGAAAGAAATCTCTTCTACCCGAGCAGCCTCTATCAATGATTTCCGCGCAAGAGGAACATACTTGCTCGATATCAACGATCAGGCTCAAGCGCTTATGGGCAGAGCATTGTTAGAGAACATCAACAGAGAAAAGGCTATTGCTATCGACGGTATCAACTCCGAGTTTTTGAATGCTACTGCTGCTTCTGCTGCGACTGGCACGCTCGGTAGAGACTTTGAGGGCTTGCTTGACACCCTCGTAACCAAGCTACAACCTCTTGACCCGAACACCCCGCCGAACCAGCTCAAGCGACAAGCAATAGATTCTGTGTTCTCTCAGTTGGCCGGCCCGCTTGGTCAGAACATCGGGCTAGACACGATGAAGGTTGCGCCTCAAGTTGAAGAGATTGCCGGTAAGTACGGAACAAAGTATCCGTCTCTTAATGGTTTGAACACCTACTTCCAGTCAGAAGCAGCCAAGTACAAGTTGGCCCGAGCGAATCAAACCCGCCAACAACTAGAATCATTGTTTGAGAGCGCTACCAACCGTTCTCAAATTGAACTTCTTTTATCTCAAGCCCAAGAGGCAGAGGCTTCGGGCGTGATCGACAAGGCCACAGCGTTTGCTCTGAATGGTAAAGCCGAAGCGGCTCTTGCCAAGACTCGTCTTGTTGACGACGTTACCAAAGCTCTTGGCGTGAAGGTCAACGCTGACGGCAGCACAAGCGGAGACTGGATTAACAAAGTTGATAATACAGCCCTCTTGCTTGGCGCAGAACACGACACAGCCATAGATCTTGTTGGTTCACGCTTGGGGTTGAGCGGACAGAACCTAGCCCTCTGGCAAGTCAACAACTTCGGTCGCTTGACTGAATCTCAGGTAGATGCGTTGAGAGCTGCTGGCGAAGGAAACGATCCGCTTTCGTTTGCTGAAGCGTTGAACACCTTCAAGGCTATCGACACAGTAAACAAGGGATATACCCTTACTCTTTTGCGCGAAGATAAAATGAGCAAGAGGCTTGGCATTGCAGCGGCTCTTGTGACGCTCGGCAATCAAGACCCGGCTTCTGTTGTTCGCTTGGTTGCCAATCTTTCAGAGGCTGACGTTCATCTTGCTGAGGGCTTGCTAGACCCAACCAATCCTAAGACGCAGAAAGAGCTTGATTTGAGCTCTAGTCAGATTGCTGGCTATCGCGACGTTTCGCGCAAACTCGGCTCTGGCGGCTTTCCGTCTGCTTCTCTTCAAGAAATGTACAAAGCTTCGTTTGCTCTGGCTGGCGCTCAGTACATCAAAGAGAAAGGCGTTACTGACTTGCCTTCCATCTGGAAGACAGCAGACGCTGTAGCAACGAAGTTTGTGAAGAACAACACCAGCGTGTTGACCTTTGCGGATAAAACCTACGCTGTTCCTAACGCTGTTCGCAACAGTTGGGCAGTCAGCGCAGAAGTCTTAGAGGGCGCAAGTATGCTGTACAAGCGACAGGTTCAGCAGCTAGCAGGACCGGCTGGTGTTAGCCCCGACGCTTTCTCTGCTGACTTTGAGAGAATGACCATAGACCCGTCAGACCCAACCCGTTTCTTGCTGCCCATCCGATATCTAGATATCTACAGCGGTACGGTTGAACAAGGCGCTGCCGTTTCATTCCCTCGTAACGCAAATGTCCTCAAGCGAGAGCTCAACATTCGCAACATCCGTACCGAGAAGCCAGACTTCGGACCCGATACCAGCAGACCAGCAGGAGCAACCCGTGAACAATGATATCTTACCGAAGGTGTTCGGTCCCGACTTTGAGAAGTTCTTAGAGAACCAGAACACAGCAGCCTATCAATTGTTTGACTTGGGCAAGCTGAATGGTGCTATGCCCCCTCAGTTGTCGTTTCTAGAGCCAACTGGTGTGAATAGTTTCTTTCCTAGCCCCCTACCCGAAGCCGAGCGGGCAGATTTTGGTAGCCTCGTCACAGCCAACGCATTCTTAGAGAATGTCGCTGGCCGTGCTATCGCTCAGGTTGCCGACTCTGCCGGGCAGGTGTTCGCGCCAACCATCGAAACAAACCCGCCCATTACCATTGACGGCAAGCTGACTACCGACTACACGATAGACGACTATATCAAGCAGAACGAAGAGTATTTCAGTAGCTTTCCGGGCGGCAGAAGAATTATCGCTGACTATCTGACGGGTAGCTACGACGGCTTAGAACCTCGTCAGTTTATCATGCGCATGGGCTTTGACCTTGCGAAAGAACACTATCGTAATGAGCTGGCCAAAGAAGGCGAGTTCTACGGCGCTCATTTGCTTGCCGGCTTTCTTGGTCAGGTGCCAGACCCGGTTACTCTTGTAGGAGGCAACCTGGTAATCAAGGGCGGCGCGCTGGCTCTTGGGCTTGGCAAGGCGACGGCTTCGGCTAGCGCTACAGCCGCTAAGGTGAGTCTGTTGCAACGGGTTGGTACAAGCATTGGAGAGGGTGCTGTTCAGAACGTTGTGCGTTCGTCTGCCTTGTCGGCTATCGACCCCGAGTATCACAGCCTTGAAGAGTTCAGAGACAACTTGTTTTTTGGCTTGGCTATTGATTCAACCCGAGCGCTTGGCGCGTCTCTCATCCGTGCGGCTGCAAAGTCGGGAGACGGCAGCCTCAGACAAGGCTTGAGTAATGCCAAGTCAGCTGTTACTTCAGTGTTCAAGCGAGACAGAGCGCCCGTAGCTGAACCAGATATCAACCTAGTCAGAGAGCGTATTTCTACGGCTGTTGACAGCATTCCCGACGAAGCTGTAGACCTTCACTCAGCGGCTGCAAGAGCAAGCGTTGATCCAGTTGTTGAACGGGTAACAACCGCGAAGAATGATACTTCTTTGTTTGAAGACGGCTTGGCAACAGAACCGGCTCCGGTTCCAACCAACACCAGCAAGATTCTCTCAGACATCGACAACGAGTTTGCAGACCGACGCAAACCAAGCGAAGCCGGTAGCCCAAGCACACCTAGACCCGCCGCTAGCGATGGCTCAACGTCTGAAGACTTTGGAACGGGTAGAGCTGCTTCAGAGGCCGCACCAGCAGCTTCAGAGCGCACCAGCAATCTCGACTTCTCTGGACCATTAACAGAGAGCGACCGAGAGCTATTGATCAAGATAGCCAAGCAACAGCAGCAATCAGCTGAAGTTCCTCTTGACGAAGCAGCCGCAAGAGAACAACTCGATAAGATTGCTAGCCGCCCAGAGCAGATATTCAACTATGGTCGCTTGGACGACATGGGCTTGCGCAAGGTTAAGATCGAGCAGCCGATACTTCAGGCATTCTTCCAGAAGATAGAAGCGCCCGAAGGTTTCCGCTTGGACGCGCTTTTACAGCAACTCAAGCGAGAGAACCTAGAAACCAAGCTGGCGGCTATCGACGCAGCCGGGCTAAACAAGGCTCTTGAGTTCTACAAAACTGTCACAGGTAATGACGTTAAGGCAGCTGCGAACGCTGTTCTAGACTTGGGCAAAGTATTCGGCGAACGTTCCCAACCGCCTCGCTTGCCCGGTACAACCTTTGACGATCTCGGCAACTTCAGAGCAACGCCAAGCGACTACTTTCCAGACCGAGCCAATGACGCTATTTTCAAATCGTACACAGCGCTCAAGAACGCTTTCAATAAATGGCGCGGGAAAGAAACAGATACGTTCAGCACCGAAGGGCAGCTGTACGGCACGATGTCTGGCATTGCCTACGGCGCTATGCGCTATGAAACTAGCGACAATCCATTAGACCGTGCCATCTTTGATATCTACAGCTCTGGCTCTGCTGGCATTGCCATGCAAGGCGAAACCAGCGGCAGGCTCAATCCTTTGCAAAGCTACGAGAGCGTTCGTCGCTTCTATGGCGACAAGAACAAGCAAACGGTACAACTGGCCTTGCGTCAACCATTCCAGAGATTCATTCTCCGTAGCAAGGGTTTCTTCTCGTTAGGCAACGAAGGCTTGGGCGAACGCATCTTGTCAGAAGCCACCAGCGGTTTGTACTCGTCGCCAGAAACAAGGCAACTCTACAGCAAGTTTGACGAAATGGTAGAGCTCCTGAGAATCAAGCGAGCCAATGACCTGAACAACGCTGGTTTTGATAGACAGCCTCTACTAGACCCTTTGTACGTCCCCGCCGAAGGGGTAGCCACTGATTACTCGTCTGTATTCAACCGATTCAAAGACAGCTTGAATCTAACAGACGATTCGTTTAAGAATCTTGTTAAAGAGCTAGACGATGTTGGCGCGCTCGATATAGGCTTTGCCAACAACAAGAAACTGACTAGCTGGATGGGTTTCCAAGAGTCTCGCATTGTTGGCAACACAACCAATCTGAAGATCAACTCAGACATTTCTCTAGGACAGCTCAACGACGTACTAGAAACAGTGTTTGGAATGAAGAAAACGATACCGTCTGGCGCAGACGAGTTTTCGCAGAAATATGCCGGTCTAATGCGCTTTGCCACAGAAGATATTGTGGACAGCCAAACCGGCATACGGGTAAAAACCAAGACTGGCGTGTTTACCCGCAAAGAGCTTCAAGACGCTCTGGCGAACGGTACAACAGCTGATATCGTTACTCGTATCGTGAATGACTTTAACGATAGCTGGGGCGGATTAGTTCCGATTCAGTACATCGACAGCCTCTATAACAAGTTTGACGGCTTGGTTCGGGTAAGCGCCGAAGGCAGCGTGAATACCAGCACCCGTTTCTTGACAAAGGTTGCCCTGGCTAACAGTCTGTATCGTCGGCTCAAAGAGTTTCATGCTCTAGACTACTTGTACTCAAGCAAGGGAGTCTTTGATCCAATCAAGGCTTCAGAACACAATATCAGCCTAGACCGAGAGATATTGTACTATCAAGCCTTGAGAGGCAAACTGACCGAGGGAGTATCGAGCGCTTTTGACATCGCTACAACCTTCCGCAACTTTACCGACTTTAACGAGAAGGCTCTTGACTCTCTCATTAACTACAACAAAGACGTTTACCAAACTCGTTTGTCAGAACCAAATGGGTTTAGCCGAACAAACACCAGCGGAGAGGGGGAGTTTTTCCGCGATAGTCTTTCAGACGCAGAGCGTAAACAATGGGCGGCTCGAACTGAAGACTTGAGAGTATATATTAAAGACCGTCTTGGTTTGTCTCCGTCTTTCGGAAACATCGGGGCTCTAGGAGACGCAGCGCTAACTAGCAGCCAATCTCTATTGCTTGGTACTGCTGGCGTGAATGTACTTGGAGAAGGAATCAAAGCTATTGCCAACGGCTTGACTCTACCAAGTATGCCTCTGTTCAAGAGCATTGCTGACTCTCTACGCTACAACTTAAAAGGAACAGCGCTCAGCAAAGACGCTGCCGGCATCATCCTAGAGAGCTTGAACACTCTCCAAGAAGACGGCGCACGCTATGTTGCTCGCCTGAGCGAAGAGCTGGCAGACGGAGGCGTAGCGTCAAGCAAGCCTTCTGTTGGGGAACTTGCTAGAGGTTCGGCTCATGCTTGGAGAAACCTAATCAGCAAGGCTAGCTTGATAGAAGCAAGCTCTGACTTTGTGAAACGTCTTGGCTTCTACAACGAGTATCATGCTGCTGTTGACAGCAAGAAAGGCTTGCTACGTCTGGCTGGCGATATCGCAGACTTGGTGACTCGATACGACGACGAACAACTAGCTGTTCGCAAGGGCTTGCTACCAGCTGACCGAGCCACAACCAAACAGTACACGCCTCTTGAAGCTACCCGATTGGTTGCCAAGAAGTACAACCTGAATCCGATCGAAGCCGACAACCTGTATTACAACTACAACACGATGGCGGGCTTTTTCTCTGCGCGAGAAATGAGAGCCTTTGGAAAGTTCATGGATTTTGTTTACAGCGACAATCCAGACTTGAATACCAGCTTTGAACAAGGAGCGATGAGGGGGTTTATTCGCCCCCAAGAACTAGAGACTTTGCGGGCCAAGTTTGTTGATCAGAAGATGAGCAAGAGCGTTCTTGGCCGCGCCTTGTTCGCTGACGACGTTGATACGCTGCTTGGCTTTGAGAAGGCGTTTAGAGAGTTTGTTGCAGCTCAAGAGATGTCGCTTGGCAAGGCAACAGTTGAAGACCTTTCTCCGGTTGGCAATGCTCAACCCGATGTTGTGTATCAAAAGAGGCCATTGCTTGAGTTTTACAAGGTTCCAGACATTGCTATCAACTCACCAGACCTTCTCAGAAAGTTTGGCCGCTATCTCAACTACGCTATCGAACAGAAGAACCTCAACATACCAACAGCCATCAGCGACGTTCGTACCAACCCGAACACCTTCTATCAGAAGCTGGCTACGCAGTTTGTTCGTACAGCGCAGGCGCAGGTTCTCAATACAACTTGGGGAAGCGCGAACAGAGGACTGGCTACCCGTTCGCTTCTCTTCTTGTTGCTTGGCGCTACTGGCTTTACGGTCAACTATCTGAAAGCCTACTTGCTTGGCAACAAAGAACGCTTTGAACAAGACCTAGACACAACTGCCGGGCTTGCAAAGGTCGTCAACCAGTCTCTAGACTACGGCGGCTTTTTGCCAATCTTCCTCAGCAAGCCTCTGGCGTTCTCGATTCAGAGCCTTTCTGGCAATGGTCTAGACCGAATGAGCGCCAAGCAGAACTTGATACCAGCTCCTCTATCGGGCGCTTTTATCACCTTTGACGCATTTGTTGGCGCGCCGGTTTCATACCTACAGGGCGAAGAGATTACCGAGCCTCAGCGCCGAGCGTTGAGAAAGGTGATGAGCTTGAACCTCTTGGATAGTACCGTTGCTAGAGGAATTACCAAAGGATTAGAATACTATAATGGGGACGACGACAACCAGCTCAAAGACACGCTAGAGACAATTTATGGCAAACCAAAGAAATAAGGAGAGTCGCTAATGCCTGTTGATATCAACGTTTATAATAGACCAGACCCGGGCAGCTTCGGGTATAACCTGTATACAGGCAACGGCAGCACCACAGCCTTTGCTGTTCCTTTCGGGTTTCCGAACAAGGGAAAGGTAGCAGCAGGCGCAAGTTCTCCGTACATCTATGTTTACGTTGACGGAGTTCAAAAGACCTATACCTTTACCGATACAGCCAACGGTACTGTCAATGTTTCTCCGGCTCCGGCCAACGGCGCAAAGGTTGAAGTGATCAGAGAATCGGGTCTTGGTTTGCTACAAGAATTCACAGACGGTAGCACGCTCAAAGCTGATACGCTGGCGTTCGACAGCAACAGACAGAGCTATTGTATCCAAGATACCTACACTCGGGTGAAAGCTCTTGGCGCGCAGTTTGACGCATTCAAAGCTGGCACAAGCAACGAGTACAACTTTACTGGCGACGGCTCTACAACCGTGTTCACGCTCGGAACCGAAACGGTAACTGGCGACGGGCGGGTGATCGTGTTCGTTAACGGCTTGCGTCAACCAACAACAGCTTATAACGTTGCTCTCAACGGCAGCGGATACACCACAGTAACCTTCTCGGCAGCTCCTGCCAACAGCGCTGCCGTCTCTTGCCTCGTTTGGAACAGTCCAGTCTTCGGCTCTACGGTCATAGACGACGGCTCGGTAACAACCAACAAAATCATAGACGGCGCTGTGACCTTTGCCAAGCTGGGCATGAACGCCACAGGTACAAACAATCAAGCCATTATGAAGCGTACTGGCACCTGGGCAGCTTCAACGATTCTGCCGTCTGATATCTCTGGCCTTACCAGTTTCGTTGTTGCCAACAGCCTAGATACCTTTGCTGCTCCGGTCAACAATCTGAGCCTGAACAATCAGAGAATCATCAACCTTGCCAACGCTATCGGCAACAATGACGCTACTACGCTGACTCAGGTGAACTCGCTGATTTCAACAGCTACAACAGCTCTGAACCTCAGCACCTGCCGATTTGTTAGCGGTACAACGTCTGTGTCAAGTACAAGCTTCGGAACAGTTAGCTTTGGTTTTAACTTGGATACGTTGATACTGCGCGTGAACAACGGCAACGGAGACGTTGGCGTTCGGTCTACCAACGCCACAGATACTGGCGGCTCTTCGCTGAACGGTTCTATCTACAATCCGGCTGCGTTGTTCTTGCTCAGAAGGTCAGACTTCACTTCGGCTTTGCGCTTGCAAATCCGTCAGAACGCTGCAACCTCGCCTGTATCCAATGAACACGAGATAGAGATTCAGTACGTTGCTGGCGGCTTTCAGGTGAGACGAACAGGTACAGTTTCAACGTCTTACACGCTCACCTACTTTGCAGCAACCAACTTCTTAGGATAATTCGCAATGAGTTTGTTCTTGAATAAACCCGGCGGCACAGACGACCACGACAAGTTGAAGAACTTGTTCAATGATACTCACCCTCAATACTTAGTGAATAGCCCGAGCAACAACAGCCGCAACACGGTTGTGCCTACTAGTTCATCGACTACAGCGCTGACCGTCAACGGAGCGGCTTCTCAGACAGCCGACATTGCCAAGTTCGCAAGCAACGGACAAAACACGGTCATAGACGAGAACGCTCGTATAGGAGCGGGTATCGTCAACCCAACAGCTCGCATTCATTTTGCAGCTCAGACCACAGCAGCCAACTCAGCGCCAATCAAACTTACCGATACATGGAACTTGATGACAACTCCCGAGAACGGAGCATTTGAGCTAGCCAATGGCATCTTCTATCTTACTCCGAGCAACTCTCAACGCTGCGTTGTGAATCTTGTTGGTATCAACAGTCTTGTGCTAGACAACAACTACAACGATTGGAACGCCTTGCCAAGCTACAGCACCTGTTTGCGGCTTGTTCCGAATGCGGCTCGCACGCTCACAGGCTTGCAGGGAGGCTTTGGAGGCAGACTCATTACCATCATGAATGCCGACAGTACCAATACTATTACGCTCTCTCACAACAGCACGAGTTCTACCTACGGCAACCGTTTCTTCTTCTCTACGCTGGCAGACTACGCGCTAGGACCAAACAAGACTGTGTTGTTTGCTTACGATTCGGTTAATCAGGTATGGCGAAAGGTGGACACCTAATCATGGCTCTTTCAAAAGACATTTCAACTCAGTACGGAGTGAACGCTAGCTATTGGCGGGTGATAGACGTTCGCTTAAACGTTGCCAACAAATTTGCAGAAGTTCTTGTTGGCGGCTACTTGAGCGCAGAAGCTCGGGCAGACAACAAGTTACCCTTGCAGACGTTGGTGTTCTCTGTTTCACCAGACGGCTATGACGCTTCGTTTGCAACCAATGAGAACGCTATTCGTCAGAGCTATCAGCACCTGAAGACGCTTGAACAGTTTCAAGGAGCAACGGATGTTTGAAGTTGTGCATACTGAAACCAACTTCTCTGACGGAGGCAATCTCTTTGCTATCGTTGTTCGTCTCAATGACGGGCAGTTCTGGCGAACAGATTTGAACGCCTTTGGCCCGTATGACTCTAGCTACGTTTCGGTTCCTTTAGTTCAACAGAATGACGTTGAGTACGCTGTGACGTTACCAATCATAGGAACAGTTGACGGCGTTATCCGACTGTATCAAACAGACGGCAGCTACACCCCTCTCATTGATACTCTCGTATCAGAGACGGCTTTTAGTTACCGAGCCGACATAGACGACTTTGTAACGCACGGAACCAATCGAGACTTGTTGGATCGGGTTGTTCCCTTGCTCAACGGTACAGGCGCTCAGCAGGGCGCTACTCAGGTCAGCATCATTCAGAATGCTGGCAATGTACCGGGCTACGTCGCTGTTCAGGGGCCGGACGGTTCTTGGCAAATACCTTTGGACGTTATACCACCAGTATAAGGAGACTTATGACCGCAATGCGCGCAAATGTATTCTGGGGTGATCCAGACGGAAACAAAGCTTTCAAGCATATCGACGAAGTTCGTCAGAAGTTGTTTGATAGCCTCTTTGACCCTACCAGTCCTGTTCACAAGAACTTGAGCAAAGAACAGCTTTGCAGATTGATTGACCGTTTGATTACTCACTATGAGTTTCGAGCAAACCTAGACTGGTCAAAAGAACAGTTCTATTCGGTTCCGGCAGCTCTACCCGCCAAGCCCAACAACATTCTTGGCGTGAATCTCAACCTGAATCCGCTACAGAAAGACGGCGTGAATGTTGCTACCTTTGAATGAGTTTACAGAACCGACTCGGCTGAAATCCAAGAGCAAGAACGTTCCTCTCTCTGAATACATTCAGATGATTGGAGAGAGTTTCCCGGCGTTCCTTACCGAAGCTTGCAGGCATTACGGCCACCAAATCAGCAAGATGCAGCTGGCTCGGGCGCAGCATCTACAGTCGGGTCATAGAACCAACTTGCTGATGAGTTTCAGAGGCAGCAGCAAGAGCTTTGACATAGACGCATATATTGTCTGGCGTTTGCTCAGAGTACCCGATACCAAGATACTTCTTCTCAGCGCGAAAGAAGAAAACGCTGCGCGGCACGTGAGAAGAATAACCAACATGATTGCGGCTCTGCCTTGTTCAAACACTTGGCAGTACAGCAAGATGACAATGACTGGATTTCAGCTGGCGCACGCTCGGGTTGAAGACGTTCTCAGCTTTCAGACTGCTGGTATCTACTCGGCCATCGAAGGCCGAAGAGCTGACCTGATTATTCTTGACGACTGCGAAGTAAAGCGCAACAGCGAGACAGAAGCCCTCAGAGAGAAACTTCTCAACCGCTTCTCTGAAGTCCAGTCTATCTTGCACCCAACGTCTCCGTACCGTCACAACAACGGAGTCTTGCCTGTACCCGAGCAAACAACAGCCGTGTACATCGGCACGCCTCAGAACGAAGACAGCTGCTACTTTGCCAAAGAAGACGCTAACGAAGACGGAGAAACCAAGTCTCATCCTCTCAAAGACGCTCAGAGCTTCGTTGTTCCGGCGCTTGCGCCCAACGGAAGGTCTACATTTCCCGAACGCTTCTCAACAGTTCAGCTCGTCAACAAGAAGCTGACTATGACTAGTCCCGAGTGGGAACTTCAGATGATGCTTGACCCTTCGGCTTTAGACAAGACTATGCGTGTTCTGGCAACAGAAAAACTCATTCAAGAGAACATCCCCTTGTCTCAACCGTACTTGTTCATTGACCCGGCAGGAGAAGGCCGAGAAGGCGACGAAGCAGCTATATGCGTTGCTGGCAGAGGAACAAGAAACGACCGAGCGGTTATCAACGTCAAGCATATCAGCGGCTATCGCTGCAACAGCGACGAGTTTTGTCAGCACGTTGTTCGCTTGTGCCGAGATTACAACGTCAGAAAAGTTTTGGTTGAAGGCAACCTATCGGCATGGCCTACGCTCATACGCAAGGCCATCAACAGCGCTGGATGCTCGGCTTTCGTTGAGAGCTTTACGAGTACAGGCAAGAAGCACGACCGACTTGTTCAGACGCTCGAACCGACTGTAAATACCGGCTCGGTTGTGTTTGACCCGTCTGTGCTACGAGACAAAGAAACAGCCAATCAGTTCAAGAACTTCACGTTCAACAGCAAGAGCCTCAAGCATGACGACCGGCTAGACGCTTTATCGTTTGCGGTTGCAACCTTCTTGCCAACCATCCGAACCGATACCAAGTCGGGAGAGAATAGCGTCATCCGTTTCTGAGCGTGCGCAGCAACCTTCGCATACTACGATGATTCTCGCCAAGCGCAAGGCTGCAAAAGTGTATGCAGTTGCGCCATAAGATTGTTTGTAGGTTGATTGGGTCTTCATATAGAGCCATAGCCAGTTCAAGGTCAACAGCCTTCACGTTTCGTTTGATGCTTAAATCTGGCTCTTGAAGATTCTTGGGAACCATCAAGCCGTGCGATATGTCTTTGTATCTGCCAATCTCAAAGATAGCGCCGTTCTGAAACTGAATGTTCACGTGCCCGTACTCGCAACAGGTATACAAACGATTGATCCAATGGTCCCGGTAGAAGTTGAACGAGACGATCATAGCGACTCTCGGAACTTGCGTAGCTCTTCGCTCATGGCTTCAGAGGCAGCGGTACTTGTCTTTGGGAACAAGGCAGCAAGGTTCTCTTTGAACTTGCGGTTCATTTCGGGGGTGCCTCTCGGGCGACTACCTTTGCCGACTTCTGGATAGAGCGTGTTTTTCGGGTCGCTCTTGATGGTCTTGGGTCTGCCGTCTTTCCAACGCTCAGTAACTTTGCTCATTGTTGTAATGTCTCCCTGCATACTCGGCAATCAGTAGAGCCTCTGCTTTGCCGTCGTCTTTCTTTCTCGCAAACTCTGGCTCTAACTCACTATACAATGATTTTGCTAGTTCTCTTGCTTTGTCTTTTGCCAAGCGCTTTTCTATGCTGAGCAACGTTGAAGCCCATTCTTTCTTCCAGACTACGGGTAGAACAAACTCTTGCTTCATTTCTAGAGCTGCAACTATTCCTTCCCACAGACCAGCGCCTCTACCAAACGAATACATACTGGCCGTTCCTTGCTTGGGCATAGCGTGCGTTGCTTCTTGAACAACTAAGCACCTTGTTCCTCGGTACTCAGCAAGAATCTTTGCCATCGCAGCAGCGTCGTAGTCTTTCTTCTTCTTGCCCTTCTTGACGATGTTCTGCGTTGGAACCGAGAACACCCGAGCAATCTTCTGACCATTGCGCAAATCCAAAACGGCAACAGCGCCCCCGATACCGGGGTCAATGCCAATGATTACTTCGTACATAAAGAAACACCCCTCTCTCTGCCTTTATTATCGGCAAAGAAAAGGGGCGTTTAGGCAACCCGATGACCCGTGCTTTTCTAGCGCTAGGCTTTCTTCCAGTTCTGCCAGTTCGGGCCGGTCCAACTCGAACGCTGAGCAACCCTCACCCTCTCGGCGAAGGCTTCAGCCTGAAGCGAGTTGAAGAAGGCTCGGGAATGTCGCCAAGCCTCGCCACAAGTCGGGTATCCCTCGCCATTTCGTTTTACCCGCCTCGGCTGTTCTCTTGCTGCAAGAAGTTGAACCGTGCTGGTCTTGCATTCAATCGTATTGGGACGGCATGAACAATGCTACCGATACCGGCCCTCATCGTTTTCGCCACAGCTCAGCCATGCACCTGAGCAAAGCCAACGTCCCCTACCATAACATCAAGTTCCTACTTGGACACTACGAGAAGACAACGTT
>FRDC01003802.1_pt1 | contig 22814 bp, 24 predicted proteins | sample 1106171 | NCBI WGS metagenome assembly FRDC01 (sample SAMEA3930566, study PRJEB13176) | freshwater metagenome | biome: Drinking water system; feature: drinking water; material: water | place: Singapore | collected 2014-12-20 | reverse complement strand
AGCCTGGCCGGCCGGCCTTCATCCCGCGGCTGCGGCGGCCACCTTCTCCATCACTTCATCGGGAATATCGAAATTCGCGTGGACTTTCTGAACATCATCGTGCTCATCCATAACTTCCATCAACCTGAGCATCTGTTCAGCAGGCTTTTCCTCCAGACGAATGGTGTTCTGAGGAACATAGGTGATTTCGGCAAGGACCGTTTCGATTTTAGCCTCCCCCAGTGCCTTCTTTACCGCTTCAAAATCGTGAGGATCGGTGACCACCTCAAAGCTCTTCTCACCCACTTTTACGTCTTCCGCACCGGCATCGAGGGCCAGGGAGAAAAGAGTATCTTCATCGACCTTCCCCCTCTCAATCGTGATGAGCCCCTTCTTATGAAACTGCCAGGCCACGGCGCCGGCCTCCGCCATATTCCCGTGATTTTTCGTGAGGAGACTGCGAATCTCAGCGACCGTCCGATTCCGGTTGTCGCTCGTAATTTCGATGAGCAAAGCAGTCCCACCGGGCCCATACCCTTCCAATGAAAACTCTTCATAGGTGACGCCAGGAAGTTCGCCCGTTCCCCGCAGGATGGCCTTCTTCATCGTGTCGCCCGGCATATTGGCTTCTTTGGCCTTGGCGATCGCAAGGCGAAGCCGAGGATTCCCATCAGGACCCCCTCCAGAGCGAGCTGCAATGGTGAGTTCCCTGATGATTCTTGTAAAAATCTTTCCGCGTTTGGCGTCCTGGGCTCCTTTGTGCCGTTTGATCGTCGCCCAATGACTATGTCCGCCCATGTGCTCCTCCTCTATGCCAGCCCGACTCTCCGGGCTGGTTAGAGATACTTGCTGAGTGCGAGAAGGTAGACGTAGCACAGGCTTCGGAAAGGTGTCAATTACGCATACTCCTGATGGCTTTGGTCTATTCGAAATACACGAGAAGCTGAAGCCCCATTAAAAGAATAAGTCCAGCCCATACGAGCTCCCACCCTCTCACAGAACGACTCGATGAGTTGGCCATCCCTATAGCAACAGCTTGAGTAAGAGCGGCTCCGACACCCATGCTCCCCAGAAGGGCATGATGAAACTCGACCGTCTGGACAGCAGGGTGAACTCCGTGAGAATGGACAAACAGCAGCAGACCTCCGATCATGCCAAGACAAAGCAATGGAGCCGCCCAGACAGGATGCCTTGCCCAACCCAACCGGCGGAGGGTCTCACTCAATGCGGCGGCCGTGGCAAAGACTCCGTAGAATTTATGTTGGACAATTTCTCGGTCATGCCCGAAGAATGTCTGCACGAAGTTGAGTGAGCCGATCGGCCAGGCCTCATGGTCGCTCCACACAAGAACAAAAATCCCGACTACACCGAGAGCAATAGGAAGGACCAGGCGGGTCCCTAGAGGCAACTGGGATCGCAGTGCATGGCCCAATTCAGAAAATCCTATCAATATTACAAAGAGACCGACGAAGCGATGGTTAAACTCTGAATAGGCAATCCCTTGAGCTGAGCCTTCCCAACTGCCGGCGGCATGCGCACTTCGAGAATCATGAGCAGCTTCAGTCTCATAAGAAACGTTGTGATCGCTTAAGGGATGTTGTGCCTGCGCCCCTGATATCCAGGCGAGCTGAACGGCTACGAGAATAAATAGAAGGAGGAAGTAGGCATGGAGCCACCACTTCATGAAGAAAAACAATCGATGATTGAGAGCGGGCAATGGAAAGGCCCATCCAGATGGCCGGATGGGCCTTGCAGCAACCTGTCTCATGTCGATACAGCCTACATGAACTTCATAAACTTGTCTTTGGCTTCATCCATCACTTGGGCCGTTATCGTCGCCATTCCGCGCTCCTTTGCCACCCGCTCGACTTCCTTGCGGGCCATGGGACGGATAAAGTCTGGAATGTTTTCAAGCCGCTTTTCGGCTTCAGGCGTCCAGGTGGTCCCATTGCTCGAGTCGTTCTTGGAGTCGTCCATCACTTGTAACGTGATGGTCTTGTATCCTTGCTTGCGAGCATAGGCCTCTACGCTGCTCTGCACCATCGGCTTCACGAACGAAGGAAGCCGGTCGAGCTTTTCCTTCGCATCGGGCGACCAGGCAAACCCAGTAGTCGCTGCGCCACCACCGGCCGGCTTACCGCCGGAGGTGAGTCCCATTTCTGCCACCATTGCAGAAAAGGGGCAGCCACTGCTGGATTTCTCTCCTGGCATGCCGGATGTTGCAGCCGTGACCGCAGCCGCAGGCTGACCCCCTTGAATTTTTTCGTTCAAATAGGCCGCCATCTGGCTGGGGCCTGCTGTCGATTCGGCTTTCAGCGTTCCCCGTGTCATCTCGAACGGCTCGGCCTCAACCGTGCGTCCGCCCAGCTTCACACCGAGAGAACTGACCATCTGGGTTTCGCCTGGATTCGTCACCATGGAGAACTTGGCATCGCAAGACGGGCAGCCGAAAAATACGCCAAGCGTATTTTCTCCCGGCTTCTCCACCTTCTCGAAATTCATGTAGGTTTCACAGTTGAGGCATACGAATTTCATGGGTCTCCTCTTCGGTACGTCACATCACAGTTTATCTGCCAGCACCGTCTTATAATCGAGCAACGTTCTGATGCGCCCGCCAATGTCTTGGTACCGTTGAATCGTCGGATACGTGTCGTCAAGCAACGGCTCTCCCTTGTCGAAGGTACGCGCGAGTTTCCGGTCGAAAGGAATCCGTCCGAGCAACGGCAGATCCAACGCCTCACACATCGCCTCGGTATTGCCTTCGAACAACTCGTTCACTTCTCCACATGAGGGGCAGCGATACTCGCTCATGTTCTCGACCATACCCAGAACCTTGATGCTCATATCGCGGGCATAGGTGACCGATTTCTGCACCACGTCCGATGCGACTTCCGACGGCGTCGTGACAACAATCGCTCCCGCCAGGTCCGGAATAAACCCGGCGATGACCGGTGGCTTGTCCGCCGCAGCCCCGGGAGGCAGATCGACCAGCAGATAATCGAGTTCGCCCCAGACCACATCGGCCAGGAATTCTCGAATGACATTCATTTCCATCAGCCCCAACCACGCAGGGCTCACGTCCATCGGCCCCTTCCAACGTACCGGCGACGCATCATCCAAGAAGAAATCCATCGATGCGACCTTCACCCCGAGTGGCCCGACCGGTGGAATCGCGCCCTCAGGCGTCATCGTCAACGACTGGCCGTGCAATCCCAACATGCGTGGCACACAGGGTCCGTTCAGATCCACGTCTAAAATACCAACCTTCGTTCCTTGCCGCGCAAAGGCCAATGCCAGATTGACCGTGGTCATGCTCTTGCCCACACCGCCTTTGCCGCTCATGACCACCAGCTTGTGCTTAATGCCGGCCATGCGGACCTGCACTTGCCGCATTTGCTCGGTCATCTGTTGCGCGACTTTCGCGTCGTCAGAGTATTTGAGCTTGCCGAGAATGGCCTTCAGATTTTTTTCAACCGCCATAACGGGAGCCCCTTGCTAACTGGCTGATTACACAGAGGTTGACCGTAACACAGGGATTTCCGGGGAGTCAAACTCGACACATCCAGCCCGCCAAATGGCGCAGATTCTGATGGCTAACGGCCCCGCGGATCAGCGGCGGCCGAGGAACAAACGAGGGGTGCTTAAGAGGTCTGACCTCTTTTGTTTCTTTCATGTTCATGCACGGGTTAGGCACAAAATCACCAACTCCTCACGAATGCGAACCCGTTCGAGCTCAATGATCCACAACCGCCTTCGGGTAGGTTCACCTTCAAGGACTCGCAACGCGGATCGCAGCAAAGCAGTGCATTTTCGACGCTTTGCGTGTATGGGCGCAATACCCAGATGCCAATGTCCCTGTTTCTTGGTCCATTGATGGAAATCGGCATCAGGGCTCTAACGGCATTGCATAAAATCGGCGAAGGCCGACTTGTTCGGGAGCAGAGTATCGTTCGAGCCCGATTCGAACTTCCTCCTGCCGAACCGGTAAGGAATAGGTGTGGAACAGCCGGTCCCACGCTGAAAAGATCGTTCCCAAATTAGAATTGTGGTGCAGGGGAAGTTGAGAGTGATGGATCCAGTGCATATGCGGGGTGATGACCAGCAGTCTCAGTCGTTTGTCGAGCGGTTCCGGCAATCGAAGGTTGCTGTGTTGGAATTCAGCGGCGGCGACCAGTAGGATTTCGAACGAGAGCAGCCCGATTGCCGGAATGCCAAGGAGTATGACAGCGACAGCCTTGATCAGCATTGAAATGAACACTTCGCCGGGGTGAAACCGAAACGCGGTCGTGACGTCCAGATCCAGGTCGCTGTGATGAGCTCTGTGGAAGCGCCACAGGAACGGGATGATGTGATTGGCCCAATGGAAACCGTAGAAGGTGAGATCGAGTAGGACAATAGACGCGACGACATTGCCGAGGGAACCTACGTCAAGGTAATGGAGCAGTCCCCATCCTTCCGTCTGACGGCTCACGAGCGCCAACGTCCCGCTGAACAGAAGGTTCACCACCACAGCGTTGCTCCCTCCGATGGAGAGGTTGGTGGCAATATGGCCCATCCTTGATCGGATCGAAGCCCTGAACGGGGTCCATGACTCGATCAACAGGAGAATCGCTAGGACTCCGAGGACTGCTGTCGGTCGTAAGAGGGAAAGACTCTCCACATCCATTGAACGTCCTGTTGCTTCACGTCTGGCGTGTCGGTTGGACCGGGCGTTGGATTTTTCATGAACTCAAAGGGAAACTGTCACTCGCAGGAACGTCGCCGGGATTGATGTGCTGCCGTTCGTGCTCGTGTTCTGGGCATGTGCCAGCTCCACCAGTTGACAGTGGAGATCCTCGACGTTCCCGGTCTTCTCCGCTGCCTCGAACGCGTTCATGGTCGGGCCATAGAATCGCCGGAATGATTCGATGAGTTGGGTTGGACTTTTGTCGGGCGACCTGAAGTAGAACGTGTCCTTCACCAACGATATGTTCTCCTTGGGCACTCCGGCCTGACCGAACCGCTCGACGATGTGCGACTCCACCCCCCACGTCATCGGACTGATAAAGCCTTCCGGCGGCGGAGGCGTGAACGAGGAGCTGATTTTCAACAACTGCGACACGAATGACGTGGGATCGTTTGGAATCCAGTTGCCCATCACGATACGACCGCCTGGTTTTGTGACTCGGACCATCTCCTTGGCTACATCGTGGGGCCTGGGAGCGAACATGGCGCCGAAGACCGTGAGCGTCAGATCAAACGAATGGTCATTGACCCCTAGCAAGTGGCACGCATCGCCCTCTTGAAAGCTCAGTCGGGTGAGACCCGCGGCCGTCGCTCGTTTGTTCCCGGCGTCCACGAGGTTTCTGGCAATGTCGACTCCAACAACCTCAGCGCCCAGTTGTGCGAGGGGAATTGCCGTCGTGCCATCCCCGCAGCCGAGGTCCAACGCCCGCAGCGGCGGCGTGATGCCAAGCGACGTGACGAGGGCCTCTCCCGATTGACGCATCAAGGCGGCAATCTCAGTAAAGTCGCCCTTTTCCCACAGTGCTTTATTGGGATTCATGATGATTCTCCTCTCAATTGATCACAGAGTTCATCTGGCCGAACGTCCCGGTTCAGCGGCGGCGTGAAGTGCCGTCCGCTGCAACCGGTTGTGAGGCCGCATTCCCGAAGATCGCGTGCTACTGGCGTTCGTACACCCGGACCTCTGGATCCGCCGAAAGGTAGGGCTTCAACTCTCTCACGACATCGTTGCCGAACAGCGCGCTCTTCAGGTAGCTTTCTGCTGAGGCGCGTGAATCGAAACCGTGAAGCACCTGCACATCCTCTTCACGGAGGAGGAGGTCTTTGGACTTGGCGCCCGGGATCGTCGCGAGAAACGGCGGTTTGTACTTTGAGTACACCGCGCCGGCCTTCGCGCGATCCACGCCGGACACCTTCATCGTGATTTCGAGATATGCGTTGATCATGTTCTCCTCCTGTCGGTTTGCACGGAATCGCCGCGCCGAAACTCCCACCATGGGAACGTGCCCACAATGTGACAGGTCGAACATGACGTGTCTGTTCTCTAGATAACAGTGCCGCAGCATAGTCAAGAATCGATCAGCTTCGCGATCTCCTCGATCCCGCGAACGCACACATATTCACGGCTGTATCCGAGCACTCCCTTGTCACGGAGTCTGTTGAGGATCGTGCTCACAACCGGTCTGCTCGCTCCCACGAGGTCGGCCAACTCCTGTTGTGTCAGGCGAAGGTGTTGCCCGAAACCATGATTGCAGCGAGTGGCGAACCCTCCTGACAACTCGCGGAACGTCTCGGCTAACCGCGCCTCGACTCGTTTGAACGCAAAGCTTTCGAGCCTCCGTTCCATCTGACGCTGGCGCCGCGCGAGAAGCGAGACAAATTCCCAGGCGACTGCGGGGTGGTGCAGCAACAGACGCCGAAACTCGTCGATCGGCGCTCGCCAGATGGAAACAACTCCCTTTGCCTTTGCCGTGTCTTCGGCTGCAGTGGCGCCACTCAGAGCGGGCCCGAAGAAATCCCCGGCTCCCAACGCCGCCGTGGTGAGAGTCGCGCCGTCAGAGGTGACCCTCGCGATGGTCACCTGGCCATCAAGCGCGCAAAAGACCGTTCGACCGGGCTCGCCCTGCCGGTAGATCGTGCCGCGGTGCCGAATCGCCACAATCCGAGCCGTCGGACAGTCGCGACGGAGGTCTTCTGGTGAAATTCCTGCCAGAAGCGGGCATCCCTTCAGCTCATTCGGCTTGTACATTGGGCTTGCCGACTTTCCCTCATATGCTCCGCTTCAACTAGGGGCACGGGAATGTGGACATTCTGAATTGTTCCGGGCAGACCCTGGAATCACGCGTCAAGAAACTCAGAACGTCCCTATTTCTTGGCCCATTCAATCTTGCCACGCAAACGGCGAATGCCTTCTTGTCCCTTCACCTCGATCAGCAATCGAAGGCCCTCTTCCACCACCGCTTTCTTGGTCGAAAGCCCGGTGGCCTTCATGGCTCGCTGCATCAAGCTATTGTCGATCACGATGTTGGTACGCATAGCTCCTCCGACATGGAATGTGTAAACATTCATAAATGATGCACACGCGAATCAGGAGAAGCAAGCGAAGAGAACGTCGGTCTTGGTAGCGCAGGAAACGCGAGGTGGTCAAATCAGTATGCCAATGAATCACCAGGTCAAAAAAGACTCCCAGTACACTTTCCTATTCCCAGTCCTGACCGGTGTTAGGCGGCAATCTGCTCGAAAGAAAAATGAGGAATATCCGCTCGATCTCGGGCATGCTCGATCGTCATGGCACAGATATTTCCATCCTTATCGATATCGAGTTGCGTGTTCTCATCGAGATCCCTAGTCTCGGCCACTTCTGCCACTCGGAACTCAATATGGAGCGTATCCGTGTCCTGAAAATACTTGATCGTCATGATTTGAATCTCCTGTCAAAGAAGGCGTTATGCACCGTCTCACGATCCGACAGCAACACAACCCGCAAGTGCCGGTTGTCCATTTCTTTGATCGGCGCCCAGCGCCGGATGCGTCCGTCTTTTTGCACAACTTCCCTCACCGGACTGCTGATCACCCGCTTGATCCACTCCTCCTGAATGATGGCACGATCAGGGCGCCGTCGAATGAAGTCGAAGTATTTTGTGAATTTCACCGTGCGCTCGCACCCTACAGCCCTGCTCTCTACACGCAAGGAAGTGTACTGAAAACTCCTTCGTTTATCTACTACCCTGCCTCAATGCCCTCCTGGACGCACGCGGCGGTTTCACAACCTCCCCGACCGCATGAAAACTAAAACGTACCTCTTCACTGATCACCCTTCAGCCAATGTATGATTGCAAGACCCGACCCCCCCACTTTTCCGCCTTTCACTCCCTCGCCACCACGGTATCGTACAGCCCGTAATGGCTCAGCCCCGGATGGCTCTCGATTCCCGTGTAGCGGAGCGAGGCGTCTTCGTAGCGGCGAAACGCGAACACGGCCTGATTCATCTGTTCAGTGTTGAATACTTTCAGGCGCACGAGCAGGTGGAAGTCCTTTACCGTAAGGCCGGTGACGGTAAGAAACAAGTCCGGTTCGAGTTTGGTGATGACATCCTGTAGCGTGTTCTCGCGGAAGTCGGTCAAATACATGAAGGCCGGGATGCGGGTGGCGAATTTGATCAGCTTCTCCTGAATAAGTTTGCGCTTGGATTTGTACTCTTTCTCCTCTTCAGTGAGCTGCTTCTTCTCTTTCGCGGACAAGTCGGTGGTCTTCGCCTTGTTTTTGAGTTCTTTGATTTTCTCGCTCTGGTTGATGATGGTTTCGATGATGTTGTCGCCGAGCGAGCGCCAGCCCTCGATGCGCTCCACGGCGGCCATCGCCTCGGGGTTGTCGAGGATGCGGCGCAGGGTGTCGTTATCCACGTTCACAAGTAGCGCGCTCTCCCACTTGCGCGCGAGCAGCGTGGCCGAGGTTCCGGCCATCGCGATGTCGAGGATGCCGCCCGCGTCAATCTGCGTCATGTTGGCGCCGTCATAGGCCAGCACGGGGAGAAACGACACGAGATCTTTTACGGCGTTCTCCGGGTTCGGCTCGTTGGGCGAAAGTCCGATCCCGTATTCGGAGATCTGCCGTAGTGCACGTGTGGGTGCGAAGTCGAACACGAAACAGACCGGTTTGAGGATTTCTTCCTCGTTCGGGTCGTCGCCGTTGGGGTTCTTGATGGACCACGGCGACTGCACGCGAAACGCCGCCTGGAAGTAGGTTTCCGGCGACTTCAGGTTGCGCAGCATCAGGATCGACGACCACTGCGGCACGGTGACACCGGTGGTGAGCTTGCCGCAGGAAAGCGTGATGGTCTTGGTGTCGAATCCGCTGCTGATGGCCTTGCGCACGGGCGGCAGCGCCGCCAAACCGATGCCTGCCGTGGCGCCAGCGGCAATGATCACAATGTAGTCGTGCCAGAAAACGTTGTGCTTCGCGGCGAGCAGGTTCGCCATCGCGTGACAGGCCGCGACGTTTGGCAGGAACCAGAACGAGTGCTGTAGATACGGCAGCAGGCGCACGTCCGAATACGGAAAGGGCGGCCGCGTGCCGGTCTTGAGGTGTTCCATTGCCTTGGGCGCGTATGAGCCGCGGATAATGTCCAGCCACTTCTGCACATCGCTCTTGTGCTTGAACTGCGCCTTCTTGCCCGTGCCCGAGGCCTCGAAGAATGCGTTCAGGTCGAACTCGTCGAACTCCCCGGCGCTCGCTATAGCCACCAGCTCGTCTGGCATCTGATAGGTGAGCAGCCGCATCTGCGGCAGCGCGCCGTAGGGGTTCCACCTGCCGGGATATTTCCTTGCGAACTCTTCCTTGGCGCGCTGCTCATCGGTGTAAGTCCAGTTAAAGATCGCTTCTTCGATGAACTCGCCCGTGGCCAACGCCTTGAACGGCGTGCCGGAGAGATAGAGGTAGGCCTTGGTCGTGATGGGCAGGAACTCGGTCTCCTTCTCCGAAAGTTCGCTGAGATCCTCGTTTACGTCTTCCAAGCCGGCGGCGTATTCGAGCTTGGCCTCCTTCTTGGCGACTGCCTCTTCCTCCCCCTCGAACAGTTCCTTGGCGGTGTCGCGCCATGCACCGAAGTGGTATTCGTCGAAGACGACCAAGTCCCACTTCACCTTGTGGAGCCATGTGTTCTTCGGCTTGATGTTCCCTGCGTCGTCGCGACCCAGCAAGTCCTGGAAGGAACCGAAATAGACCACCGGCTTCTTGGCGTTTATCTTGGTCGGGTCGCTGTCGGAATTGCGCGATAGGTATTGCCAGCCGTCGAAGTCCACGTGGGATTCGAGATCCGTCTGCCACGCATCCTCGACGGCAGGCTTGAAGGTCACCACGAGCACGCGCTTGGCCCCGAGTTTTCTGGCGAGCTGATAGGCGGTGAAGGTCTTGCCGAAGCGCATCTTCGCGTTCCACAGGAAGCGCGGGACGGCGTGCATATCCTCATTCCATATGGAGTGGAAGTAGGCGTGCGTCCTTTCCACAGCGGCACGCTGCTCGGCGCGCATCACGAACGTCTCGGAGTGTGTGCCGGTGAACTTCTGCCCGGTGCGCAGTTCGGTGAGGACGGTTTTCACGTCCTTGAGCGTGCAGCGCACCCATTCCAATTCGGTGTTCTCGAAGCTCTTCTTGACGAGTGCTGCACGCACGTCGTGGTCTGTGAAGATCGTGCCGTCGTCGCGCTCGGCAGACTCGGCGAGTTCGATCTTATAGTTCTTGATCGCGGCGGTCTTCAGCTGCTCGGCGACGCGTTGCTTCACGTCGCGCGTGGTCTGCCCCACCTTGAGGAGACCCGCGTGCGCCTTGTCCGCGATGGAGTAGGCGTAGATGCGGGGCCGGACCGTTGGCTTCAGCGCAAGGATTTCCTCGATTGTCTTACTCATCGTCGCTGTCGTCGAGGTTCATCTCTCTGACCTGAGACTCGATGTATGCCTGCTCCTTTCGCGTGATGCCATACTTCTCGTAAAGAGCTTCGTCCGTCCAAGTGCGGTCCCACGTCTGCTGAGGCACCCAGGAATATGTTGACCGAAGTGCGTGCTGGGTGATTTTGCGAAGCGAAACGAGGAAACGAAAAAACCGAGTTCTGGTATAGCTCTGGAGACTAGCCGCCGCCTTTCTACTGGCGATCGGCCCCGCGACCAGATACGTCTGCGTGCATACCGAGGCAGGTGGAGCCACGATAGAAGGGCCAAGAACCAGCGCAGGGATTGCGCCTCGCTCGCCGTAGGCCTCTGGGAGAAGCACCTTCCATGAATCAATCAGATGCACATTCTTTCGGATGCCGGATCGAGCGGTGTGGACAACCACACGTTGTCCACGGTCTGTTAGGTATAGGGCAACCGAGCCGCGAAATGGTGCGTCCTTATATCCAGCAAAGTTCGTGGCTAGGCCAAATGGCGTGTCTCCACTCACAAGGTCTCCCATCGAAGGCCCACCTAGGGGCTGAATCTTGTGCAGGATGCTAACTGCACGCGTATCGCGCACGAAGATGTCGAATTCATCTAGCTTGCGAACGACCGTAGGCTGCTCTTCGTCTCCAAGCACAAGGGTGTATTTGCAGCCGCCTTGATAATTCCCGTCCCACAAGAAGTAACCGACGCCGCCCTCGAAATCGACACCCGGGAATGCCGTCGACATCTTGGTGTAGTCGACAAGGTGGCTGATGTGCTTGCCCGTAAGCATGGACTTTCGGAACTCGTCCATACCACGGCCGCCAGCCAGCCACCTCGACGGGATCACCATGCTCAGAAAGCGCGGGTCAAGCTTCAGCGCCTGCTCTACAAAGAGATGGTAGATCGACGAGTCACTCGAACCACCTGCACCACCAGTCATTTGATACGGCGGGTTACCGATGATCACGTCGAACTGCATATTGCCTCCAAATATCTCGGCCAGCCGAGTCTTGATGTTGTTTGTGTGTATGAACGCATAGGCGTGGGTTTCGAGCCCATCGTTGCGGTCAAAGATTCCTTGCGGCGCGCCGCAGTAGCGGCACTTTCCGTCATTCCACGAGTGCTTCGAGCGCTGGAACCAGATGTTTCCATCGTCGCTGGCGAAGCCTTTGGCAATCGAGTGCTCGCCTTTGGCGTGCTTCGAACAATACACGCTCCGACGCGCCAGCAGGCTCGTGAGGTGAGTGATGGCGATGCCGAACACCTGCTTCGTCAGGATGTGATGCACGCGCTTCTCCAGTTCCGGAATCTCCTTCTCCAGCCCCTTGGTGAGGCGGCTGGTGATCTCGCGTAGAAACACACCGGATTTCGTGAAGGGGTCCAGGAACTTCACCGTCTTGTCGGTCCAGATGTTTGCGCCGTTGTTGTCCACCGCCCACGCATCGGCCAGCGTGTCCAGCATTCTGTTGGCGAACTCGGGAGGTGTGAAAACCTCATCGTTGGAGAGATTTGCAATGCACGTCAACACATCCGGATTGCGGCCGCGGAGCGAAAAGCTTACTTGGCCGTTCATACGACTTCCTTCGCGACATCGCCGAGGGATTCGCAGGCAAGTTCGCTTACCGTCATCGGCGGATACGTCTTGGCCGGCGTAAAGATCTCGTGTTTGCCGAGGTGGGCAAAGAGCGTGCCCTCCTCACCGAAAGCCGACATCTGGGTGAGGGTGTCCAAACGAAAATCGCGACGCTGGAACTTCCCCTTGCCGAGGTAGCCCCACTCGGCAAAGGTGATCGGTTGGCCATCGCTGGTGCGCATCGACAAGGCGTCACCGTGGACGAGATTCTGCGATAGCACGTAGAAGGCAGCTTGGTAGAGGTCATCCGACTCCTCGAGATTCAGGTAGTCGGTGAGGATCTCCAGCAGGCTCGTGCGGCACTCAGCAATGTTGTCCGCCAAGAGCTCAATCCCGTAGGTGCACATCAGAGCGAGAAGGGCATAGTGCCGCTTTTCAAAGTCGGACTTTCCGAACTTGAGTTCGACGGCGGCGAGCTTCCGCTGCAGGATCCGAACGAGGAAGTTCCCGCTCCCGCACGCCGGCTCCAAAAAGCGCGAGTCAATGCGCTCGGTCTCGCCCTTGACGAGATCGAGCATGGCCTCGACCATCCACGCGGGGGTGAATACCTCCCCATGGTCGGCGACACGTTGCTTGGACTTGACGTAGTTCATGGGCCGATGCACTCAGAAGTAGCTCGGCGCCCTGCGGACGACGGCGTGGCAGGGGCGCGCTTCTCAAGCGCCACCCTGGCTGGGTTTTTATCGATGGGTGGGATCCAGCGCAAGAGGCGATTCCTTCTGGTCATTGCGGGCTAACACTCGGCATCACAGGCTCGCAACAGCAAGCGCAGAGCCGCTGTTGCGCGTCCCCTGCATGCCGTTGTTGGGCGCCTACGTCGGGTCATCTCAAAAGATAGTCTTCACTATCGCACTCACTCCTCCGATCAGCTCGACGACCTCCGCCTCGGTGGGCTCGCGCCCCTTTTTGTGGTCGCAAAGGTTTCGGATGTCGGCGAGGTGTTGAATCTTCCGCCACGTGGGAACATCGTATACAGCCGCCGCCTTGAGCGGATCGTTTAATTCCGATATTGTCGGATCCTTCTTTGCGATGGTGACCTTGTGATTTGCTGTCACTCTTTGGAGATGCGCTTCCAATACAACGCCCACCACAGCGCCTGCAGCACGTACGCTTACCCGTAATAGCTTGCGAGCGACCTCAAGTTCTTCATCCTCGATCTGCGCTAGCAGATGTCCCTTTACATCCGCTAGAACCGTGCCGATACGGCTCCTCAATGACTCGAGTATTTGGGACTGGTTAACGACGCGGATGGCCACCAGATTATGGATGTCCCACCGAGGCTTGTCATAGTGATCAGTCGCGGCACCCATTCCTGTGACGTAATCTTGTATCATGTATGTGCCCGCACTGAAGGATTTTCGCTTGGGATCAATGCGGTAATAGCTGCAAAATTCATCCAGTCTGTCTGAACCAAGCAATTCCACAAGCTTCACTGCCCGCGAGTACCAGACCTGATACTTGTCACCGAACGCGACTATGTCTTTGGCTGTCGCAGTGAGCTTTAACAGCGCCGGCACTTCGATAATCAATGCATTCAGTTCCTTTGTAATCGTCTCCTCAGTGCTCACGACCGCTCCATAGGCGCCCAACAATGTTTAGGCGGATCCATATAAGAACCGGATCTGCCATTTCTGTCCGCGTAACACGCCATCGGTCCTCCAGAAACCTATGCGACAAACCCTACTATTTCAGTCAGTGTCAGTCCTTCTGGTAGTTGGCCCTGCAGGATGCTCAAAAAGTTCGTCCAGCGAGGCCGCAGGCGAATCGAAACCGGAGGCGTACCCTCAGGGGTACGTTGAGGATTTCGATGAGCCGAGAACGAAGCTGGCGGGCTTTTTCAGCATCCTGCTAAATTGAGTACTGAAAGATCGGCTTGGCCCCAATCGCCTGCGCCAAGACTCCGCGCCGCTTCAGCTCTTCAAGAATCCGTCGCGTCGCCGTATCGAAATCCGTCGGGCCTGACATCACGATATCCGTATTGGGAGGGACTTCCTCCGGTGCCTTGCTCATATGAACGGCGATCACCGGGACCGGGTGGACGAGTGTGCGAATAACCTGTGCCGCTTCAACATAGGCCATGCCGAAGGGATTGGTCGTCGAGACGACAATCAGCCCTGTATCGACCAGCAGCCGCGCCACCTCGCCATAGCGGCGAGCCATCTCAGCCGCTTGCCCTCGCTCCCCTTCCGAAAGGTCCGCATCGAGGCCTCGGCGGAGATTCTCTCCGTCGAGCAGATAGGCATGCCGGCCATCTGCCACAAGCCTGGCCTCGATGGTCCTGGCCAGGAAAGACTTCCCTGTATGCCGCCCGCCGGTCACCAATACAATGGCGGCTCGGTGACCATATTGCTGCGCGCGATCTTCGACACCGACTTGCCCCTTCACCCAGGCGAAATCGCGCTGCCGCGCTTCTTCTCGGAGAAACTCCTGATCGTCATGGACCAGTTCTGTCACAATGCCGCCGCCGGCAATGTCATACTCATCCACGAGGACGAACCGGCCAGTCGACTCAAACGAAGCTGAGAGGTCGAACGCCACCGGCGTTTTGGCTCGAATGGTCAATTCAGCGACCTGATTCTTATTCACCACGTTGCTGCCTTGCTGTTGAGCCAAGTCCATCGTGTCGATGATCCGGTGAATGGTCGCGACTTCACAATCCACTTCCTTCGTGGCCACTCTGAGCTGATAGCGCCGCCCACGCTCCAACGGTTTCCGGCCCAACCAGAACACGTTCGCGCGCAAGGCCGTCGACACGAGTGGAAGGGCATCTTGATGCGAGGCGACCTCTCCCCGTTCGACAAAGATCTGTTCATCGAGCGTCACGCCGACTGACTGGCCTGCCTGGCCTTCAACCGGTTGAGGATCGACGTTGAACGCTTCAATGGACTTCACCGTCGCCCGTTTGTTCGACGGTGAAAACACCAAGGAGTCGCCGACCTTCACGAGCCCGGCTGTGACGCGCCCTGTAATAATGCGGCGAGCGTCGAACTTATACACATCTTGAATCGGCAGGCGAAGCGGCTGTTCGGATCGCCCCGGTTCCTTCCTGAAAGCACTGAGGGCATCCAGCACGGTGGGGCCGCTGTACCACGGCATCTGCTCGCTCCGGTTGGCGATATTATCTCCGAGCTTGGCGCTGACCGGAATGATCTGCTGGGGCACCGCCTTGAACTGCCCGAGGAACTCCCGATATTCCTTTTCGATCCCGTCGAATACATCCTGCCGATAGCCGACCAGATCCATTTTGTTCACGACGACGGCAAACTGGCGGACACCGAGGAGGGAGAGTAGATAGCCGTGTTTCTTCGACTGCTCCTTCACCCCTTCCAAGGCATCGATGAGCAGCAGCGCGGCTTCGGCGCGTGCGGCGCCGGAGATCATGTTCTTGAGAAATTCCTTATGGCCCGGCGCATCGATGATGATGTACTGGCGCCCTTTCCAGATGAAAAAAGTCCGGGCCGTATCGATGGTGATCCCCTGTTCCTGCTCTTCCAAAAAGGCGTCAAAGAGGAACGCGTATTCAAACTCCTTCCCCTGTTGGCGGCAGATCGCCTGAACTTTCTCCAGCTTACCATCGGGCAGCGACCCGGTATCCGCGTAGAGCCGCCCAAGCAAAGTAGATTTGCCGTGATCGACGTGGCCAACAATGACGATGTTCAGATTCTCTGATGGTTTGGAGGAACCGGCCGTGGAACTCATGGCTTACATGTACCCATCCTTCCTCAACAACTCCATCCCTCGCCCCTCATCCTGCGCGCGACCGGATCGTTCCGCGACAGTTGTGTGCCTCAGCTCTTCGATGATGTCATCCACGTTTTTCGCAGTCGACTTGATCGGCGTCGTGCAGGGAGCACAGCCCAGGCTGCGGTAGCGGGTGCCATCGCCCTTATCGAGGTACAAGTCGATGAAGGGGATGTTTTCCAGCTTGATGTATTCCCAAATATTGATCTCAGTCCAATCGAGCAGCGGATGAATGCGAATATGGGTTCCCGGAGGGAACGTCGTCTTATACTGATCCCAGAGTTCCGGCGGCTGGTCGCGAAAATCCCAATCCCCATGCTTGTCGCGAGGAGAGAAGTACCGCTCTTTCGCCCTGGTGCCTTCCTCGTCAGCCCGGACCCCCAGGATGACACCCGTATAGCCCTTCTGTTCCAACAATTGTTTGAGCCCGTTCGTCTTCAAGGCAGTACAGCATACGACGCGTCCCATCGTATGATTCATACCTGCAGCCAGTGCTTCTTTGTTTTGACCGACGACCAGATCCAGGCGCCATTCACGAGCCAACCGGTCGCGGTACTCAATCATCGCCGGAATCTTGTAGCTCGTATCGACATGGAGAAGCGGAAACGGCACATGCCCGAAGAACGCTTTCCGGGCAAGCCATAAGAGCACGGTCGAATCCTTCCCCATCGACCAGAGCATGGCGAGGTTGTTGAAATGTTTATAGGCTTCTCGGAGAATATAGACGCTTTGATCTTCCAGCTGCCGAAGGTGTTTCACGATCCGCGACCCTTTCGCTTAACCGCGCTTCCCTGCCGATGCCGCAACGACCGGCTCTTGCACCAGCTCATCCAGCTTGCGCGCCGCCGCCCCTCCGTCGATCGCCGCCCGCGCAGCCGGAAAGCAAGCCGTGAGCGAAGCGCCTTTCCCAGCCGCATAGAGCAACATCGCGGCATTCATTAACACCCAATCTTTTGGCCCGCCCTGCACCTGATTCTGAAGAATACGCCGGAGCAGGTCCGCTTCCTTCTCTCGTTGATCGGGCGGAAACCCGGCCATCTCCCGTGAGGCGCCCAGCGCCAATCCAAAATCCTTCGGTGCCACTCCCAGCGGCGTGATGCGCTCGTCTCGCAGTTCGAGCACCCTCGTGACAGCCGCCGCGGACAATTCCGGATCGCCTTCGACACCGCGAAGCACAAGCCCTCGCGGACAGCCGAGCATACGCAGCGCTTCGACCGTTTTCTCAAAGTGCGGCGGATGTGACAACCCGACTACCTGAGCCGAAGCGCGGGCCGGGTTCAAGAGTCTGGCGATCGGATGAAAAACATTCCTGACGCCGAGTTCCTGACGCATTTCCAGGAATCGGTAGACCGGCGGATGGTATAGCCCGATGTCCAGATAGGCGAAGCCTTTCCTGTTCAGATCCTCGGTTGCCATCTTGGGCTCCGAATCGATTGGAATTCCCAACGCCTTGAGCACCCCCGCGCTCCCAGGCCTACCAGGCACCCCATCGTACCCATGCATCAGAACGGCAACTCCAGCTGATGTCGCGACAATCGATGCGGCAATCAGCGCATGGAACGTGTCCTGCTTTCCTGCATAGCTCGGCACATCGACCAGGGCCAACTCTCTTGAGACTGCCAGCGGAAGTACGTACTGCCGGACCGCCGCCGTAAACGCGGCTAATTCAGCTACTGACTCCGATTTGAACCGCATGGCAATCAGAAAGGCGCCGACTTGCGCCGGCGTTGCTTCGCCCTCAATCAGGGCCTTCATGGCCTGCTTGGATTCATCCCAAGTCAAGTCTTTGGAGGCCTTCGGGCCCTTTGCGATTTTGGCGATGATGTCCTGAATCCGCATATTATGGCTTGTGCAACCCACACTCAGTTTTGGCGAAGTTTTTCCATCGACCAGCCCTGGGATCGTCACCGGGTGCAACAGGAGCGGTGCAATGGGTACAACCGATACTGGGGTAGTTCCGATCGTGCAGCGGATTGTAAGGCACTTCGTAGACACGGATGTAGGTCCACACATCGGCCCAACTCCAGCGAGCCAAGGGGTTGACCTTTACCAGTTCAAATTTGTGATCCCATTCGATCAAGCCCGCACTCGCTCTCGACGGTGCCTGGTCTCGCCTGATCCCCGTGATCCATGCATCGAAGCCTTTGAGCACGCGCGTCAGCGGCTCGACCTTGCGCAGCTGGCAGCAGCGATCGGGCTCCTTGGACCATAAGGCCTCTCCATGCTGTTCGGCCTGGTGTTCTGGGGTGAGCAGCGATTTCACTTGCAGCACCTGGGACGGCTTAAGGTCATAGTGCTGGATAAGGTGATCCCTGGTCGCATAGGTTTCCGGAAACAAAAAGTCGGTATCGAGGTAGAACAGCGGCACGGATGGATTGACACGATGCACCATGTCTACGAGCACAACATCCTCCGCCCCGAAACTGCAGGCTAAGACAATCTTCGGTGCATAGCGCTCCAGCGCCGCAGCCAGGACATCCTGAGGCTGCTTCGACTCAAGCGCATCGCTCAATGACTTGAGTTCAGCAATCAATTCTACGCTGCCGTGCACAGCCATAGCTAACCCGTTTCCCCTTACCCTTCGACCTTCTCAACCAGAATCCGATAGTGCGTCGCTTCCGGCTCAAGCGCCTCTTGCACAAGGACCTTGTGCCCGTCGTTCTTCAAGCTCATTGGCACGTTCTTGATCGGCTCACCCGCATCCAACCAGACTTCTAATTTCTCGCCTGCGTCCATCATCTCGAGTTTGAGTTTGGTCTTCACGTAGTTCATGGGGCAGGCCACCCCGCGCAGGTCGTAGACCGGCGCGCCAGTCGAGACTGGAGCAGCCGGCTTGGCTTCCACAGCCGCCTTCATCGGTTCCGGCTTCTGTTCAGCCGTTGCAGCCAACTTGAGATCTTTCCCCATCTTGTCTGTCGCAGTCCGGCAGGCATCGACGAAGCCTTTGGCAAAGACCATCTTCTCGCGGGCCGATGCGGCTGTCGTATCTTTCGGTCCCAAATCACCGACTTGCTTGCCCAGCTCTCGATAGATGGCCGGTACAATACCTTTGCTCGCGATCCGACTCTCGAATTCGATGAAGGTTTCGGCATCGGTGGAGGGCTCCAGCCCCTCTGTCACCAACAGCGCCTTTGCAGCGGCGAGCACCGCACGGTAGGATTTGTTCACCGACACGGAATATTGATGGTTGTCGACCAGCATTTTTGCTTGGTAGAGTTCCTGCTCGGCTTCGAGAATCCCATTCTCGATCATTTCGAGCGCACCGCCCGCACACTCGCCCGGTCCAAGGTCTTCGAGGATGAATTCTTCCTCTCCTTCCCAATCATAGTAAAAGGTGGGGTCATCCTCAAAAGCAGGCACGATCGTGTACGGAATCAATTCATCTTTGAGCTTGAGCTTTCCAACTCGCGCAATGAAAGCCGGCAATCCTTCATTGCGTTGGCGGTCGCGCCGATACACCTCGATCAGATGGGTTAGCGCAGCCGGTACTGCTTTCGCCGGTAACTTCACCGTCATTTGACCGATCCTGGCTGTCCCATTTACGGAACCACCGAGGTGCAGTTCATAGTGCGGCGCAACGTGGTCTCCAAGCCGTTTGCCGACCCCGTGCAACCCAATCGTCGAGATGTGGTGCTGCGCGCAGGAATTGTGGCAGCCGCTGATCTTGACGTTCACATCATGAAGGTCCTCGGGTACTCGACCAGCCGGAAATACTTCGGCTAATGCTCGTGCGAGTCCCTTAGATGAGGTGATCCCTAAACCGCACGTATCGGTCCCGGGGCAAGCAATAATGTCTTCGACGAGTTCGGCCCCGGGGTCTGCTAATCCGTGGGAAGCCAAATCGTCATAGAGCGCTTCGATCTGGGTGGCAGGAATCCACCGGATCACGACATTCTGGTTGATTGTCGTGCGGATGTTGCCATTGGAGTACCGGTCGGCAAGATCGGCCACGAAGACCATTTGCCCTGATGTGATATCCCCCATAAAAAGCTTGATGGCCGCCGTGACATAGCCTTCCTGCTTCTGTTTGACGACGTTGGTTCGCTTCCACATTTCGAATGGCGTCTCCTGGCCGATCCGACCTTGGCTTCCATTCCCATTTGTGGCGGCAGAGCTTGATCCATTCCTGATGGGCATGATGAGCGGCTGCGGATCGTCCTGGTGCTGAAGAAGCGTGACCGACCCCTGAGTGGGAAGATCATGGCCCATCGTTGTGTAGGCCGCTTCCCACCGGCGTTTGAATTCCTCAAAGCCCAGCTTTTCGATCACAAACTTCATGCGGGCCTTGTTGCGATTTTTCCGATTGCCCAAGGTATCGAATACCTTGATGACGGCCTCGATGCTGGGGATCAGCTCCTCTATCGGAGTGAATTCACGGAGCAGTTGGGCGATCCGCGGAGCAGAGCCTAGTCCTCCGCCTGCAACCATGCGAAACCCGATCACCCCATCGACTCGCTTGACCGCCAGCAGCCCGATGTCATGGATCGGGGTTAGGGCACAATCGTGTTTGCACCCGGAAAACGCGATTTTGAATTTCCGCGGCAGGCTCTGATTGAGCGGATTGCGCAGAAGGTGATACGCCACCGTCTTCGCGTACGGCGTCACATCGAAAACCTCCCCCTGACAGACTCCCGCCAGATGGCAGGCCGTCACATTCCGCACAGTATTGGCGCAGGCCTCTCTCGTCGTAAGTCCAACTTCCGCAAGGCTCCTCATAATCGTCGGTACATTCTTCAACTCGACGAAATGCAACTGGATGTCTTGACGCGTCGTGACATGGCCGACACCGGTTGCGTAACGGTCGGCAAGTTCTGCTACTCGACGGAGTTGGTTGGCGGAAGTGCCGCCGAACGGAATCTTGATCCGCACCATCTGCACGCCGGGCTGCCGCTGTCCGTAAATCCCGTACTGGAGGCGGAACGGCTTAAACAGATCATTGGAAACATCACCCGCCAGTGCGCGATTGGCTTCGGCCTCGAAAGTTTCGATTTCTTCAGCAATGGCCGGAGAGATGGGAATTGTCTTGATTGCTGGTATTGCAAGAGGCTGTTGTGTGTTCATGCTGAATTCTCCTAACTTTATACCCTGCCCCTGTCCTGATCCCGTCACGGCAGATCGCAGTATCGCATCACCATGATCGATCCCTCTAGATGTGATACATAGGATTGCGTTGTTCTTCCATGGCCCGTTGGCGTCCTGCCAATTGTTCAATCGTGATTCCTCCAAGGACCGCACGCTCGGCTGCCTCAACTTGCTCCCACACATTTCCAAGCAACAGCTCTTGTTTTGTCAGGCGCCTATCGAGGGCAGAATGGTTCTGAAATGCACGATGAAACCCAGACCCTTCCAACGCCTCTAAGATATCGGCAACAGAAAGCGCAGATGGTGCCTTGAGCAACATGTATCCCCCCTGAGCCCCACGGAGGCTATCAACCAAGCCCGACTTCTTCATCGCATTGAGGACCTGCTCCAGAAATCTCACAGGCATAGCTTGCCGCCGCGCGATCGCTCGTGCCTGGATCGGAGCTTCTTTCGCATTCATGGCAAGATCAACAGCTGCCATGATTCCATAAATTCCACGCTGAGATACTTTCATTCTTTACTATTCCGATGGGAATTGGAGCTTAATGTATCTGCTTTTCAGATGAGCTGTCAAGCTGGATCAAGGTAAGTCAGGTAAGTTATGGCGAACCAAGCATTCTTACCTTATGCACCTTTACACCTTCAAATCATCGATCCTCGCATTCTATTTTAAGGGCATATTATTAGGATACCTAATATCTGCGTCGAGATTTATCTTTCGTCTGCGATCGCAGACGAAAGAAATAGTTTTCTCCTGCAGATCGCCATGCAGATAGTTTAAATGAGGGCTGGAAAGGCTTACTGGGAGCACTCTAGAAGACCGACGCGCTAAAATCCATTGACATCGTGTGCGCCCTGGGCAATAATCCGACCCTCTTCTTCGCATGGTGCCTTCATGCCGGTGCCTTCATCCGTTTTCACTATTCTTCTGCTTACTGCAGATACCAATGTTCAGGCTCAGTTCAAACAAGCCTTCAAGGATGCGTCAGTTATTGTTGCGCGAGATGCAGCGGCCTTTCAGAAAGAGCTGCCAAGACATCAGTTTGATGCAGTGGTGGTGGAGTCTCGATCTGCACAAGAGGGGACGATGACACTTCCGGGTCACGTTGACCCCTCTCGCACCTTAGTCATTACAGGGTCGCGAGCGGTTCTGAAAAGGACTGTGAAAATGATCCAGTTCATGAATCAACAGAATGGGCACCTATATCAGAGCAAAACCCACGATGCCTCTCTTGAGAGTTACCTGGAAATGAAAATGGGTGATTTTGTGAAGGGCATGAGGAATGGATCGGCCAGAAATCTGCACCCGATTCTCATTTCCGCTGTAGAACGTCCCTTGATTGCCTCTGCGCTTCGTGAAACGCAGGGAAATCAGATTCAAGCGGCCGAACTCTTAGGCCTCAACCGAAACACTTTACGGAAAAAAATCGTCGATTTGCATATTCCCTTGAAACGAACACGTACCAAAGTACATCGTACTGCGTAGCTCTTCAGGGCCTATCAGGGCCTATGTTGTGATGCAGTCAACTGGGGACTTAACATTTCATCACTCACCAAGGAGGGGGACTCGATGACAAAAGAAGAACTCATCGCAAAAATGGCCGCATCAGCCGGAATCACGAAAGTTGCCGCCGGTACTGCCCTTCAGGCATTCACGGGGGCAGTCACATCCTCACTGAAAAGAGGCCAACGCGTCTCCCTCGTCAACTTCGGAACTTTTACTATTTCAAAGCGCAAGGCGCGGATGGGAAGAAACCCAAGAACCGGAGAATCCCTCAGGATTCCCGCAGCCAAAGTGCCAAAGTTTTCTGCAGGGAAAGAGCTTCGTTCGGCAGTTAAGTAATTTTTGACGCCGCAACGATAGTTAGCAGAAGAGAAGGCGGCACCTTTCCAGGTTGCTGGGAGGGTGCTTCCTTCTCTTTTGCTTTTCTTGACAGTGTAGGCGGGCCTATATTAGCATG
>FRDC01004516.1_pt2 | contig 22849 bp, 22 predicted proteins | sample 1106171 | NCBI WGS metagenome assembly FRDC01 (sample SAMEA3930566, study PRJEB13176) | freshwater metagenome | biome: Drinking water system; feature: drinking water; material: water | place: Singapore | collected 2014-12-20 | reverse complement strand
GTTCGCTGGGCCCGCGCCCCCCGCGGCGCGGCGGAGCGGCACGCATGATCCGGCCGCAGCGGCGACGCCATCTGATCGCCTGGCTGGTGCTCGCCCCGATGGCGCTCGCGCTGCTGGTGCTGGGCGCGCGGGCGCGGCCGTCTGGCGAGCCGGCTTCGGGCCGCCCCGCCGCGGGGAGCCGCCCGTGAGCGTCGGCTACCGCGCGGTCCAGTGGAGCCCGCCCAAGCGCCGCTACGACGCCGCGATGGTCGCGCTCGCGACGGTCTTCATCGCCACCTACGCGGGCGTGACCAAGTGGGTCTTCCCCGCCCCGGCCTCGCCCAGCGACGAGATCGTGCTCATCCGCGGCCTGGGCGCGTGCGCGTTCTTCCTCCTTCATGTCATTCTCGCCATCGGCCCGCTCGCCCGGCTGTGGCCCCGCGCCCTTCCGCTGCTGTTCAACCGGCGGCACCTCGGCGTGTTCACCTTCCTGCTCGCGGCGGGCCACGCGGGCGTGGTGCTGGGGTTTTACCACGGCTTCGGCGTCGTCAACCCGCTCCGCTCGCTGCTCACCAGCAACCAGCAGCTCGCCTCGCTGGCGACGTTCCCGTTTGAATGGCTCGGCCTGCTCGCGCTGCTCGTCCTGTTCGCGATGGCCGCGACCAGCCACGACTACTGGCTCAAGGTGCTGTCCGCGCGGGTTTGGAAGACGCTGCACATGTCGGTGTACGTGGCCTATGCCCTGCTCGTCGGGCACGTCGCGCTCGGGGCGCTCCAGGCCGAGCGCGGGCCGGGGGCATTCTGGGCGGTGCTCGCGGGCCTGATCGTGCTCACGACGCTGCACCTGCTCGCGGGGCTCCGCGAGGTCCGCCGCGACGACGGGCGCGGGCCCGGTGCCGACGGCTGGCTCGACGCCGGGCCCGTCCGCGACCTGCCGATGGACCGCGCCCGGATCGTGTGCGCCCACGGCGGCGAGCGCATCGCCGTGTTCCGCCACGCCGGCGGCGTGTCCGCCGTCACCAACGTCTGCGCCCATCAGGGCGGCCCGCTGGGCGAGGGCCGCGTGATCGACGGGTGCATCACCTGCCCGTGGCACGGCTGGCAGTACCGCCCCGCCGACGGCTGCGCGCCGCCGCCGTTCGTCGAGCGCGTCGCGACCTACCCCGTGCGGATCACGGCCGGCCGCGTCGAAGTCCTTCCCCGCCCGCTCGCGCCGGGCACGCCCGTGCCGCCCGCGCGGGTTGACGGCGAGACCACGGGAGCCGCCCATGGCTGAGCCCCCGCGCACCGACGAGTTCTACGTCAACTACCTGCCCACGCCGCCCGCTCTGCGCCGCGTGCTGGTGCTGGTCACCGGCCTGCTGCTCTGGGTCGCCGCCGCGTACGCCTTCGTGTGGGCCCGCGCGCAGCACGGCCCGGGCGACGCGGTGTGGGACGACGTGACGCCCAAGACCTTCACGGGCACGCTGGTCGCCGACCCGTACCCGATGCTGCTGCCCGAGTCCGCGGCTGAGCCGAGCGCGGCAACGAGCGCCGCGGGCGGCGTGGACCCGGCGATGCCCATCATCCTCGTCGAGATGGGCAAGCACGGCTCGCGCGAGCGGGTCACGCCACACGCGGGCCGCCGCGTCACCGTCCGCGGCTGGACCCTCGAGCGCGACGGCCGCCGCGTCGTCGAGCTCGACCCCGCCGATGACGCCATCACCCCGGCCGAGGGCGTCGCAACCGTTCCGGCCGCCGTTCCTGCGGGCCCGGTCACGCTCGCCGGCGAGATCGTGGATTACAAGTGCTTCCTCGGGGCCATGAAGCCCGGCGAGGGCAAGCCCCACAAGATGTGCGCCACGCTGTGCGTCCGCGGCGGGATCCCGCCCATGCTGGTCGTGAACGAGCCCGCCGGTCGCGCGTACTACCTGCTCACCGGCCCCGCCGGCGAGCCGATCGGCGAAGGCGTTCTGCCCTTCATCGCGGACCCGGTCGAGGTTCGCGGGAGCGTCGAGGCCCGCGCGGGCCTGCGCCTGCTGCGCATCAACCCCGACGACATCCGCCGGCGCTGAAGCGCCGCCGTCTCAGGCGTTCCGCCCCAGCCATTCCATCTCGAGCGATTCAAGGTCGCCCACGAGCTTGCCCCGCTCGTCCCCCAGCGCCTGGCACCGGGCCGGGTTCTTCCAGACCTCGGCCGTGCCCATCTCCTGGTCGATCGCCTTGATGCGCGTCTGCGCCTGCTCGATCCGCTGCTCAAGCTGCTCGACGCTCAGCCGCGCCAGCGGGTTCTTCGCCTTGGGAGTGCCGTTCGCCGGGCGTGATTCCTTCTGCCGGCGTTCCTCGGCCTCGCGCTGCTGCCGGGCCGCCTTCTCGCGCCGCTCGGCTTCCTCGGCCGCCGCCTTGGTCGCGGCCGACTTGCGCTCGCGCTGCTTCTCGGCCCACTCGGTGTAGTTGCCCACGAACGCCTCGACGTTCCCCGACCCGTCGAACACCAGCAGGTGGTCGCAGGTCGCGTCGATCAGCGCGCGGTCGTGGCTGATCAGGATCAGCGTGCCGTCGTACGCGATGTCCCCGCCGTCCTCCTCGGGCACGGCCAGGGCCTCCTCCAGCCGCTCCGCGCTCGGGATATCCAGGTGGTTCGTCGGCTCGTCCATCACCAGCAGGTTCTTCGCGCTCGCGAGCAAGCCGGCCATCACCGCCCGCGCCCGCTCGCCGCCCGAGAGCACACCCAGTTCCTTGTCCTGCTCGTTGCCCGAGAACAAAAACGCGCCCGCCAGGTTCCGCGCCGCCTGCTCGGTCAGCAATTGCCCCGGGCACTCCGCCCGGATCACATCCTGAAGGTAATGAATGATCGTTTTGTGCATCGGCAGGCCCGCGTGCGTCTGCCGGTAATACCCCACCACCACGTTGCTCCCAGGCCGCACCGTGCCCGTGTCGGGCGGCAGGTCGCCCAGCAGCACACGCACCAGCGTCGTCTTCCCCGCCCCGTTGGGCCCGATGATCCCCCACCGCTCGCCCCGGCCGATCACCACGTCGAGGTCCTTGAACAGCACGCGGGTCGAGCCGTCGTCCGACGCGTAGGCCTTCCCGATGCCGCGGGCCGCGACCACGATGTCGCCCGCGCGCGGGCTCTTGGGCAGCTCGAGCCGGAAGCTCGCCATTTCCATGGGCCGCTCGAGCGTCGACTGCTCCTTGGCCCGTTCGAGCTTCGACAGCCGCCCCTGCGCCTGCTTGGCCCGCTGGCCCGCGCGGTACCGCCGGATGAACGCCTCTTCCTTCTTGAAGCGCGCCTGCTCGTTCTCGAACGCACGGTGCTGCGTCAGCCGCCGCTGCGCCCGGATCTCGCGGAACGCCTCGTAGTTCCCGGGGTAATCGATCAGCCGCCCCTGCTCGACCTCCACGATCCGGTGCACCACGTTGTCGAGCAGGTAGCGGTCGTGGCTGATCACCAGCACCGCCCCGGCAAACTCTTCAGTCAGGAACCGCTCCAGCCACAGGCACCCATCGATATCCAGGTGGTTCGTCGGCTCGTCGAGCAGCAGGACTTCCGGGCCTTCCAGCAGCAGCTTCGCGAGGGCGAGCCGGCCCTTCTGCCCGCCCGAGAGGCTCTCGACGGGGATCGTGAACTGCGCATCGGTGAACCCCAGCCCGTGCAGCACCGCGTCGATCTTGTGATCGATCGCGTACCCGCCCGCCGCCTCCACCTGGTGCTCCAGGTCCGTCTGCCGCTTGAGCAGTTTCTCCAGCCGCTCGCCCTCGGCATCCGCCATCTGCTCAAAGACCTTGTGCAGCTCCTGGTGCAGCCGGTGCAGCTCGGCAAACCCCGCCTCCGCGGCCGATCGCAGCGTCTCACCCGGCTCAAACCGCGGGTCCTGCTGGAGGTACCCCACGCGCGTCCCCCGGGCCAGGCCCACCTCGCCCGAATCGGCCTGCACCAGCCCGCCCAGGATCTTCAGCAGCGTCGACTTGCCCGTGCCGTTGCGCCCGACCACGCCGATCCGTTCGCGGGCCTCGATGGAGATCGACACGCCGTCGAGGATGGTGCGCAGGCCGTGGGCGAAGCGGAGGTTGGTGGCGGCGAGGAGGGGCACGGGGGAGACTAGGCCGCGATGGCCCAACTCGCGGACCGTCACGCGCCGTCAGCCGTTTCGACCCGCTTCTTGGGCCACCGGCCGATCCGTCTGCTCAACACGCTTGCGCCGTGCCGATGGTTCCAACACCGCGCGCACGGCACCGATGGTCACAACGCCCAAAAACAAGCTGAGCAACTGACGCTCGACATACCACAGGCTCAGGTCAGTCGCTCCTACCGCCTCCGCCCAGCGCTCAAGGGCATCCTCTGAGCCTCGAATGGCACCGAGAACAAAGATATCGATCCGGACGACCAACAAGGCCATCGCGGTACCGAGTACTCCGACGATCAAGGCCAGACCGGCTGCTCGTGCATGGGTCATCGCGTCACCAGAAATTCCGACGACCGCCCTTCGCGGCTCCGCCAATCCGTGCTTGACCTTAACGCTTCACGAGGGAACGCCACCACCACGGCCGCCAGTTCGGCGGCAGCACGCCGGCCCGATCGGCTCGCCGCGTGAGGATCAAACACACGCTCCACCCACATACACCGACGACGAACGCCACCGCCAGCCGAACCAAGATCCACGGCGTATCCCCGGGCTCCACGGGGGCGCCGATCTCTCGAAACCCGGCCTCCAAGTCACGAGGACCCATCGGCTCCGACAGCATCATCCCCAGAACGACGTCGAAACGCATGATGCAGCTCACCATGAGAGCCGTGACCAAGATCACGCACACGGACCAGAAGAGATACGCGTTCCGCGTCATGCCTTGGCTCGCTCGAGGTCGTGCCTGAAACGCCGAAAGATCCGGCCCATGATGACCACCGTCAAGAGTCCCACCGCCAGCATGATCAACTGCCGAACCATCGGCTCCACCGGATCACCAACGTTGATCGCGCGGCCCAACTGCTCGTCCATCGGCCACGCAGCAATGGGCCCCGCGACCGCCCTCACGATCAACGCGGAGACCATCAAGTCAAACCGGCCGATCGCACCCGCGAGCACCAGGCCGAACACGCCCACGAGCAGACCGTAATCGAACGGGCGGATCACTCTCATGGTTGATCACCAAAGCAAGGCCGACTCAGCTTCGCTCAAAGTTCGCAGGGCTCTGGCGGCGCCTGAACGCTAGCACGTTCAGATACGCCGCGTAGACCACGAAGGCACCGACCGATCCGGCGACGCGAAGGAGGAACTCGGAGCTGTCCACCCCGCCCCGGCCGAAATCCTCCATCCCCACCGACCTCGCCCACGCCCTGGCACCGGGAACGTCGAGCACACCGGCCGGGTAGAGCGTTACCACCACGTCCAGCCGCATCGCCCACGCCGCGACAAGACACACGAGCACTAAGCCGACAGTGGCGTGCTTCAGCATCGCGACGGTCCTCTCGGCGTGCCCGTGTCCGATCACGGGTGAACGCAACAACCAAACACAACAGCGAAAGTATAACCGATCGCCCGCCCGCTGCAAGCTCAAGTCACTAAGCCACCGACCTCATCCGCGAAGCCAACGGCCAGCCCAAGACCTTGTCGACTACCGGCTCCCCCCATCCCATCCCCCGCTCTGCAACGCTCACCCCCGGAACCCAATACCGTATCGTGACCGGCCGCGCCGCCGGGGGCGACGGCGCCCCGCGGGCCGCCCGCGTCCAAATCCCCGCGTTCATCCAAGGGAGCACACCGATGACCGTCCGCCTGCACGCCGCGTCCTTCGCCGCCGTCCTCGCCGCCGCCGCGGGCGTCACGCCGCTCGGCCTCGCCGGCGACGCCGCCCGCCAGAACAACGACCTCATCCCCCGCCAGGTGCTCTTCGGCAACCCCGACAAGGCCCAGCTCCGCGTCTCGCCCGACGGCAAGATGGTCGCCTTCCTCGCCCCGCGCGACGGCGTGCTCAACGTCTACGTCGCCCCCACCAGCGACCCCAAGAACGCCAAGCCCGTCACCAACGACACCAAGCGCGGCATCCGCCAGTACTCCTGGGCCTACACCAGCAACCACATCCTCTACCAACAGGACAAGGGCGGCGACGAGAACTGGAAGGTCTTCTCCGTCGACCTCGCCTCCGGCAAGGAAATCGACCTCACGCCCTTCGAAGAGATCCCCGGCCCCGACGGCAAGCCCCTCGAGCAGTCGGGCAGGAAGCTCCGCCCCACCGCCCGCATCGAGGCCGCCAGCGAGCACTTCCCCGACGAGATCCTCATCGGCCTCAACAACCGCAGCCCGCAGTGGCACGACCTCTACCGCGTCAACATCAAGTCCGGCCAGCTCACCAAGCTCCTCGATAACAACGAGTACGCCGGCTTCCAGATCGACGACCACTTCCGCGTTCGCCTCGCCACCAAGATGCTGCCCGACGGCACCACCCAGTGGCTCCGCAACACTGCCGCCGACCAGAACGGCTTCACCTTCGAAGCGTGGCAGGCCATCCCGCAGGAAGACGGCCTGACCACCGGCATCGTCGGCTTCGACAAGGCCGGCACGACCATCTACGCCACCGACAGCCGGGGTCGCAACACCGGGGCCCTCTTCGCCGTCCCGCTCGACGGCTCCGCGCCCAAGCCCCTCGCCGAGAACGCCAAGGCCGACGCCGGCGGCATCATCGTGCACCCCACGGACAAGACCGTGCAGGCCGTCGCGTTCAACTACCTCAAAAACGAGTGGACCGTCCTCGACCCCGCCCTGCAGAAGGACCTTGATTACCTCAAGACCGTCAGCGAGGGCGAGATCTCGATCAACAGCCGCTCGCTCGACGACAAGGTCTGGATCGTCTCCTTCGCCGACGACGCCGCCCCCGTCCGGTCGTACCTCTACGACCGCGCGGCCAAGAAAGCCACCTTCGTCTTCGCCAACATCGCCGCTCTCGAGGGCCTCTCGCTCGCCGACATGCACCCCGTCGTGGTCAAGTCGCGCGACGGGCTCGACCTGGTGAGCTACCTGACGCTCCCCGTCGGCACGTACAAGGACGCCGCCGGCCAGACGCCCAAGCCCCAGGCCCCGCTCCCGCTCGTGCTGCTCGTGCACGGCGGCCCGTGGGCCCGCGACAACTGGGGCTACGCACCGCAGCACCAGTGGCTCGCCAACCGCGGCTACGCCGTGCTCAGCGTCAACTTCCGCGCCTCCACCGGCTTCGGCAAGTCGTTCCTGAACGCCGGCAACCGCGAGTGGGGCGCCAAGATGCACGACGACCTCATCGACGCCGTCAACTGGGCCGTCGACAACAAGATCGCCCTCAAGGACAAGGTCGCCATCATGGGCGGGTCCTACGGCGGCTACGCCACCCTCGCCGGCCTCACCTTCACCCCCGACACCTTCGCCTGCGGCGTCGACATCGTCGGCCCCAGCAACCTCAACACGCTGCTCGCGACCATCCCGCCCTACTGGGCCCCGATGATCGCGCAGTTCAAGGTCCGCATGGGCGACTTCACCACCGAGGAAGGCAAGAGGTTCCTCGAGTCGCGCTCGCCGGTCACCTTCGCCGACCGCATCAAGAAGCCCCTGCTCATCGGCCAGGGCGCCAACGACCCGCGCGTCAAGCAGGCCGAGAGCGACCAGATCGTGACGGCAATGCAGAAGAAGAACATCCCGGTGACCTACGTCCTCTACCCCGACGAGGGCCACGGCTTCGCCCGCCCGGAGAACCGCATGAGCTTCTACGCCGTCGCCGAGGCGTTCCTCGCCGAGCACCTGGGCGGCCGCGCCGAGCCGATCGGCAACGACTTCGCCAACTCGACCATCCAGGTCCCCGCGGGCGCGGAGGGCATTAAGGGCCTGAAGGCCTCGTTGCCCGCCGCCAAGAATCCGTGAGAAACGCCACGAGCGCCTTGCACCGTGAACCGCGTGCGGTAATCTCGTCCCGTCGGTTGACGCCGTCGGGATTGAGAAGGAGCACGTGATGCACGCGATGACGGTTTCGTCGGTCCGCGCCCTCAGCGCCAGCGCGGTGGTTCTGCTCGCCGGTTCCGCGGCTTCCGCCATCGTCATCCCCACCGTGACCATCGGTGCCCCCGGCAACGCCGCCGACCCGGCGACCGGCAATCTCTACGGCTCCGTGGGTTACGTCTACAACCTCGGCACGACCGAAGTCACCAACGCCCAGTACACCGCGTTCCTCAACGCCGTCGCCGCCTCCGACCCCAACGGCCTCTACCACACCAGCATGGGTTTCCCGGGCATCGGCCAGTGGGGCGGCATCACGCGCTCCGGCTCGCCCGGGTCATACACCTACGCCACCATGGCCGGGCGCGAGAACTGGCCCGTCAACTGGGTCAGCTTCTGGGACGCCACGCGCTTCGCCAACTGGCTGCACAACAACCAGCCCACCGGCCCCCAGGGCCCCGCGACCACCGAGGACGGCGCGTACACGCTGACGTCTTCGGGCATCGCGGCCAACTCCATCACCCGCAACGCCGGCTGGCGCTGGGCCATCGCCAGCGGCGACGAGTGGTACAAGGCCGCGTTCTACCAGCCCCCCGCCGCCGGCGGCCCCGCCAGCGGGTACTGGCTCTACGGCACCTCCTCCAACACCATCAGCCAGGCCGTCGCCAACTACTCCGGCCTCTCACCCACGCCCGCCGGTTCCTACGCCGCCAACTACTGGGGGGCCCAGGACATGGCCGGCAACATGTGGGAGCGCAACGAGGCCACGTTCCCCTGGGATCTCTCCGGCCGCGGCCTGATCGGCGGTTCGTTCATCAGCGGGACGGACACGCTGCAGTCCAACTACTTCGGCCCCAGCGACCCCGCCCTGCACTGGTACGACTACGGCTTCCGCGTCGTCGCCCTGCCCACCCCGAGCGCGGCAACGCTGGCTGCAATCGGGGTCTTGGCCGTGAACCGGCGTCGGCGCTGATTGCTCACTACGAGTAGCCCCACGAACGAAAAACCCCCGCCAGTCGGCGGGGGTTTCAGTGACCCCAAGGGGATTCGAACCCCTGTTCCCAGGATGAGAACCTGGTGTCCTGGACCGGGCTAGACGATGGGGCCAGCTTCGATCCGATCACCCGCCGGCCAGGACTCGGCGGGAACCGCATTGTTGCCCGCTCCCCGCCAGCGTCAAGCCCAATCGCCGCCAGGGGCACCGGCGTCCCGACGGTGCAGCCGCGTCCCGCGTGCTGCACCCGCCGCCTCACGCCCTCAGTTCGCCGTCGCCCCCGCCGCCATCTGCCGCCGCAGGTGCGTCAGCGCGAACACCGCCGCCTCGGCCTGCGTCGAGCCCACGACCGCCCCCAGCGGCCGCCCGGTCGCATCGCTCCACTCCGCCCGGTAGCAGTCAAAAAGCAGCACGTGCCGCACGCCCAGCGTGCAGCCCGCCGCGGCAAACTCCCGCGCCACGCGCTCGACCGTCGGATACGCCCGCCCGTCCACGTCGTGCGCACAGCCGACGGAATCTAGGTCCGTCCAGCCCGTCGCCCGCAGTTCATCAATCGCGATGTTCAGGGCCATGCGCAGGCTCCCGCGAAAAACTCCCCGGAACGACCTTAGCCCGCGCCCGCCCAACCGTGGACAACCTGCCGGCAACCCCCGGCCCGCCGGCCCCTACCATCCCCACCACCGGCCGAACGTGGGACGGCCACCCGCCAAGGAAACACCTGCTCATGCGGCCCAACCCCGCCTCGCCGGCTGCCCCCGCCGCCCAGACCACCCCGCCCGCCATCCGCACGCTCGGCGAGCTCCGCCGCTCCGGCTACCGCCCCCGCTCCGTCAAGGCCGAGCTCCGCGCCAACGCCATGGCCTCGCTCGCCGCCGGCGTCCCGCTGCTCCGCGGCCTCCGCGGCTACGAGGACACCGTCGAGCCCGAGCTCGCCCACGCCCTGCTCAGCGGGCACGACCTCCTGCTCCTGGGCCTCCGCGGCCAGGGCAAGACCCGCCTCCTCCGCGGCCTGGTCGACCTGCTCGATGAGTGGATCCCCGTCATCGACGACGCCGCCGTCGAACTCCGCGAGGACCCGCTCGCCCCCATCACCCGCTTCGGCCGCGAGGCCGTCGCCCGTCGCGGCGACGACCTGACCATCCGCTGGGTCCACCGCTCGGATCGCTACGTCGAAAAACTCGCCACCCCCGACGTCACCATCGCCGACCTCATCGGCGAGATCGACATCGTCAAGCACGCCGAAGGACGCTACCTGGGCGACGAAGCCACCATGCACTTCGGCCTCGTCCCCCGCGCCAACCGCGGCCTGCTCATCATCAACGAACTCCCCGACCTCTCGCCCCGCATCCAGGTCGGCCTCTTCAACGTCCTCGAAGAGCGCGACGTCCAGGTCCGCGGATACACCATCCGCCTCCCGCTCGACCTCGCCCTGCACTTCTCCGCCAACCCCGAGGACTACACCAACCGCGGCCGCATCGTCACGCCGCTGAAGGACCGCATCGGCAGCGTCATCCGCACGCACTACCCGCGCGGCAACCGCCTGGCCATGCAGATCACCCGCGAGAACGCGTTCCTCGATCGCGCCGCGCCCGACCGCTCCGCTCACGCCGACCATGCCCCGCCCGCGCCGCACGCCGTGACGAAACCCGTCGCCGCCCCGAAGGTCGTCGTGCCCGACGTCATGCACGAGATCCTCGAAGAGATGATCAACCGCGCCCGCCGCAGCAGCCACATCAACCAGGCCTCCGGCGTCAGCGTCCGCGCGTCCATCACCGCCCTCGAGAACGCCGTCTCCTCCGCCGAGGCCCGCGCCCTCCGCCAGGGCGAGCCCCACACCTGCGTCCGCCCGGGCGACCTCTACGCCGCCATCCCCGGCTGCCGCGGCAAGGTCGAACTGCTCCTCAGCGAAGACGGCACCAACCCCGACGGCCGCGCCACCGAGGACCGCCTGCTCGAAGCCCTCCTCGGCGAGGCCATCAAGGTCATCGTCGGCCGTCTGCTCCCCATCGGCAAGGCCGAGCCCGTCAGCGAAGCCTTCACCGGCGGCCTCAAGCTCGCCCTCGACTCCACCACCCCCGCCGCCGAGGCCCTCGCCAGCATGAAACTCATCGACGGCCTGCTCGCCGCCGCGGGCGAACTCGCCAAGGCCGCCGGGCTCGACACCAAGGACGAGCAGCAGAAGGCCGCCGCCGGCGAGCTCGTCCTCGAATACCTCTACGTCAACCAGCGCCTGAGCAAGAACGCCCACGGCTTCGCGCGCTGATCGGCATCCAAGGCCGCACGGTCCCGCCGCTAGTGCGCGGCGCGACGCTCGTGGCCCGCGCCCTCCGTGGCCCGCCGCGCCGCCAGCGCCGTCCACGTCGCCCACGTCCGCGTGTTCTCGGTGAACGGAACAAACTCCACGCCCACCGTCGACCACCGGTCCCGCCGCTCGATCACCCGCCGCACCACCGCCAGCCGCATGATCGGCTCCGCGTCGTTGGGGTTCAGCGCCGTCAGCAGCCGGTCGCCCACCTCCAGCGGCTCGGCCACCAGGATCTGCGCCCCACGCACGCTCAGGTCGCGCAGGTACACCTGCCACCACGCGCCGGTCACCTCGTTCCCCGCGTCGAGGACCACCGCCTCCGATGCCCGCTCGTGCTCGTAGCGCGTCACCGCACGCCGCTCTTGCCCCTTGGGCCGCTTCGACTTCATAGAGCCTCCCGCCGGCCGGCCCGTCAGCAGGCCGCCGCGGCGGTTCGTCGGCCAACCGGCCCGGGCTCTGAGCAAGCGACACCGCGCCCCGCCCGCGCGGGGGACCGGAACGAACCGGCTGCGGGAACCCCTCCGGGCCGATAGCCGCGTAACCAGCCCCGCGCCCGGGTTTACTCCATGATCTCGATGATGCGGAACTTCTTGGTCCCCCGCGGCGTGCGCACCGCGATGGTCTCGCCCACCCGCGCCTTCATCAGCGCCTCGCCCATCGGGCTCGTCGCCGTCACCTCCGTGATGTCCTCCGGCGCCGTGCCCGAGAACTCACCCACGAGCCGGAACAGCTCCGCCTCGTCGTCCCCCTCCTCGCACATCTTCACCGTCGCCCCCAGGAACACGATCCCCGCCCCGGCCATCTTGCTGCCGTCCACCGTCTGCGCCCCCGCCAGCCGCTGCTCGATCCGGCGGATCTCCGCCTCCTCCATCCCCTGCTGCTCGCGGGCGGCGTGGTAATCCCCGTTCTCCTTGAGGTCGCCCAACGCCCGGGCCTCCGCGATCCGCTGCGCAATCACCGGCCGGTTCGCGATGAGCTGGGCCAGACGGGCCTCGACCTGCTCCCGCTCGCTCTTGGTCAGCATTTCCATAGGTGAGGCTTCCGAGGCGCCCCGCCCGGGACGCCAATCTCTTCCAGCACAGCGACAAGCCGTCATCCGCCCCGCGCTCCCGCCAGGGCTCGTCCAGGCTTCAGACTAAGAAGGTGTACCGGCCGGCAACGCTTCCCGGTTCGAACAGAATCTAGGCCGAGTTCCCCGCCGGTCAAGTCGCTCCCCGCGATCCGGCGATTCGGCGGCCCCTCACTCAGGGCGCTTTCCCCAGCGTGTGCGCCAGCCGCCCGCCCGCGTGCCCCACCCGCTCCGGCGGCGTCGCCTGCCCCGTGGGCACCACCGGGCTCGCCGCCGGCGCCGACACGTCGATCATGATCCCGCGCGGATTCGTGAGGTCAATGGCCGGTTTGCCCGCGTCGATCCGCTGCCCGTAATCCGGGCTCGACGCCAGCAGATTGAGCCACTTCAGCTTCGTCTCCGTCGGCGGCTCGCTGGGTGCCAGCTCCCCCGGCGCCTCCCCCCACACCACCCGGCTCCCCCGGTCCGTCAGGATCACCAGCCGCCGGTTCGCCGAGTACGTCCCCACGTCCACACCCACCACCTGTGCATAGCTCGGCAGCGTCTGCAGGTGCGCCAGCAGCTTCAGCGCCGCCTGCACGTCCCCGCCCAGCCACCGCTCCCCCATCGCCGCCGGCGGGGCGTATTTCGGGTTCGCCACGTACCGCAGCTTGCTCGCCCCGGTCGCGTACTCCACCGGCAGCCGCTCGCCCTCGCCCGACACCAGGAAATCCTGCTCCCCGCTCCGCACCACCGCCACCGGCGTGCGCCACTCGCCCTCGATCTTCACCGTCCGGTCCGAGGCCCGCTGGATCAGCCGGATCGACCGGAACCACCCCGACTCCATCAACGCGACGTGGCACCGCTCCAGGCTCGTGCGATCAAACGGGTTCTCCGAGAGCACCGTCTGAGCCATCATCGTGAGCTGCCGCCGGAACGGCTCGCTCAGCCACGTGTTCGGCTTGCCGTCAGCCTCCCGCGCCGGCTGCCCCGCCAGCGGCGGCCAGTTGAAGTCCACCCGCACCGGACCCGACTTGATCTGCCCGACCCGCTGCTCCATCGCGCGGTAGCCCAGCACGATCCCGCCCCCCGCGGCGAGCACCAGGGCCACCGTGAGCGCCGTCGCCCCACGCGAGAACCATTGAGCGGTTTGTGCAGCGTTCTTCGACCGGGCCATACCAAATCCGAACTGGGGCGAGCCTAGGCCGCGCGACACCCCCGCGCGGTCCTCGCCGCCGACCGCGTCCTATCGGCCGTCCCCGCGATCATCCCTCAAACTTCCCGCTTCGTCCCCGCATCCCGCACCGCCAGACCCACCAGCCGGGCGCACAACTCGGGCATCGACACCCCCGCGTACGCCGCCGCCTTCGGCACCAGCGAGTGATCCGTGAACCCCGGCGTCGTGTTGATCTCCAGCAGCCACGCCACGCCCTCGCCATCGAGCATGAAGTCCGCCCGCGCGATGTGCCGCACCCCGATCGCCTTCGCCAGCCGCGCCGTCGCCTTGCTGATCTTCTTGATTACCGACTCGGGCAGGTCCGGGATCTGCGCGCCCACCAGGTACTCCGTGTCGTCGCGCGTGTACTTCGCCTCGTAGTCGTACAGCCCGTCCTTGGGCCGGATCTCAATCGGCGGCAGCGCCTCGCCGTCGATCAGCCCGACCGTCAGCTCCCGCGCCCGCCGATCGCCGCCAACCTTGGGCTCGACCATGTACGTCCGCACCGGCCCGCGCCCGCCCGCCGCCGCCGCCGCCTGCTCGGCCCGGATCGCCTCCACCGCCGCCGCATACTGCGCGTGGCTCGTGCACACGTGCAGCCCGATCGTCGAGCCCTCGTGCACGGGCTTCACCACCACCGGCAGCCGCGTCGGGCACACCGCGTCCCGCGGGTTCAGCACCCACACCGGCGGCGTCGCGATCCCCAATTCCAGCGCCGCCGCCTTCGTCGCCAGCTTGTCCATCGCCCACCGGCTCGCCCGCGCGTTGGACCCCACGAACGGCCGCCCGTCCGCCTCCAGCACGTCCTGCAGCGGCCCGCCCTCGCCCCACGGCCCGTGCAGATACGGAAGTATCACCTCGCCCGGCAGCGCCTTCAGCCCGCCCGCGTCCAGCCGATCGATGATCTCCAGCCGGACCGAGAAGCCCCCGTGCGCCTCCAGCGCCCGCGCAATCGCCGTCGACGACTTGATCGACACCTCGCGCTCGCCGTCCGGCCCGCCGCCCAGCACCAGCACACTGGTCATCACACCGTCTCCCCCCAGACCACCACCTCCGGCTCCAGCGTCACGCCGAAGCGCTCCGCCACCCGCGCCCGCACCGTCCGCATCAGCGTGATCAAATCCGTCGCCGTGCACCCCGGCCCGGCCAAGAAGAAGTTCGCGTGCCGGTCGCTCACCGTCGCCCCGCCCACGCTCATCCCCTTGCACCCCGCCCGGTCGATCAGCATCCCCGCCGACACCCGCGCCCCCGCCGCGCCCACCCCGTCAACATCCCGCGCAAGGGTCGGGTTCTTGAAGCAGCACCCCGCCGACCGCTCGGCCATCGGCTGCGTCGTCGCCTTGTACTCCATCACCTCCAGCAGCCGCTTCCGCGTCGCCGCCGCGTCCGCCGACGCCTTCAGCGCGAACTCCACGTGCGTCAGCACGATCGGCATCCCGGCCAGCGACGAGTGCCGGTACGCGAACGCGATCTCCTCGCGCCGCAGCGTGAGCACCTTCCCGCTCCGCCGCTCCACCGCCCGCACCGCGTGCACGAACTCCCCCATCGCCCCGAACTTGCCCCCCGCGTTCATCACCGCCGCCCCGCCCACGCTCGCCGGAATCCCCGCCAGCGCCTCCAGCCCCTCCAGCCCGCGCCGCACCGTGTCGGTGATCAACTTGGGCAGGTTCGCCCCCGCCCCCGCCACCACCCGGACCACGCCGCCCGCCTCCGCCGGCTCGATCGTCCACGCGCTCAGCGCGCCCGACAGCACCACGACGAGTTCCCGCACGCCCCCATCCGCCACCAGCAGATTCGCCCCATCCCCCAGCACGCGCAGGTCCGCGTCGATCTCCAGCGCCCGCCGCAACTGCTCGACCGTCCCCGGCCGCGCCAGCCGGTCCGCCCGCCCGCCCACGCCGAACCACGTGGGGACCTCCGCGTGCTCAAGCAGTTCCAACCCCTCGGCCACGCTCGTGCTCACTGAACGTCCCCCGCCCCCGCCGCCAGGAAGTCCCGCCCGATCGTCCACACCGGCCCCGCCCCCATCACCACCACCAGATCGTTCCCCCGGCACAACTGCGGCAACTGATCCACGATCGCCCCGAACGGGTACAGGTGCATCGCCCGCACGCCCTTGGCCCGCAGCCGGTCCACCAGGTCCCCCGCCGAGATCATCTGCCGCTCCTGCTCGCTGTCGCGCACAAAGTAGATGTCCGGCACGATCACCAGGTCCGCCGCGCTGAACGCGTTGGTGAACTCCTCCAGCAAATGCCGCGTCCGGCTGTGCTGGTGCGGCTGGAAGATGCAGATCAGCCGCCCGCCGCGCTCGTGGGGCTTCTCAAACGCCCGCAACGCCCGCAGCGTCGCCTCGACCTCCGTCGGGTGGTGCCCGTAATCGTCGTAGACCTGCACCTCCCCGCCGCCCGGCAGCGTCCGCGTGCCCAGCCGCTGGCTCCGCCGGTCCACCCCGCGGAACCCCGTCAGCGTCCGCCCCACCGACGCCGCGTCCGCCCCCAGCATCAGCGCCAGCGCCGCCGCCGTCGCCCCGTTCATCGCGTTGTGCTCGCCCGGCAGGTTGCACGTCCACGCGCACACCACCGCCCCGCCGTGCCGCAACTCAACCGCCCGCGTCGAAGCATCAAACCGCACCACCCAGTCCGCCGCCGGGTTGAAGCCGATGGTCTCAACCGCCGCCCGCACCCCCGCCGTCACCTCGCGCCGGTGCGCCCCGTCGTGGGCGATCAGCAGCCGCCCGCCGTCCTCCGCCGGCGCGACCTGCCGGGCAAAGCGGTTGAACGACTCCACCACCGCGTCGAACGTCCCGTAGATGTCCAGGTGGTCCGCCTCGACCGCCGTGATCACCGCCATCGTCGGGAAATAGTTGTGGAACGACCGGTCGTACTCGCACGACTCGGCCACCAGCACGCCCGGCCGGCCCGCCATCGGCCCCGCCGGCACGCTCGCCGCCCCCAGCCGGAATCCGCCGCCCAACTGCCGGCACGTCGCCCCGACGATCACCGTCGGATCGATCCCCGCGTCGGCGAGGACACACCCCAGCATGCTCGTGGTCGTGCTCTTGCCGTGCGTGCCCGCGACCGACACGCCCGTCCGCCCCAGCATGCACTGCCCCAGCGCCTGCGCATAGGTCAGCGTCCGCACGCCCCGCTCCCGCGCCGCCAGCATCTGCGGGTGGTCCGCCTTGATCGCCGCCGACGCCACCACCAGGTCGCACACCTCGGGCAGCCGCGCCTTGCTCTGGTCAAAGTCCACCGCCACGCCCTCGGCCCGCAACGCCTCGGTCGAATCCTGCGGCGTGCTGTCCGACCCCCGCACAATCGCCCCCCGGCTGCGGAGCATCCGCGCCAGCCCCGACATCCCCGAGCCCCCGATCCCGATCAGGTAGACCGACTTGCCCACGAACGGCACCGGCGCGGGCGGCGGGATGGTCTCGTGCAAAGCCACGTCAGCAGCAGACGCGACGGCCAATCGGGGCGTAGAAGCCGGAACACCGGAAGCGAGCGCGGTCATGGCGAGGGTATCGGCCTCCCGCCCGCACCGGCGTGAACGCAGCATCCAGTGGCACCAGTGGCACCGGCGTCCCGCCGGTGTGCCTCTTCAGGTCTCCTCCATTTCCCCAGTACCCTCACCCCATGTCCTCCCCCGCCAGCCCGCTCCCCTACAAGATCGCCACCCTCTGCGACCTCCGCGACCGCGACAACCGCCTGCTCCTCCTCCGCCGCCGCAAAGCCCCCAACCAGGGCCTCTGCTCCCCCATCGGCGGCAAGCTCGACATGCACACCGGCGAATCGCCCGCCCAGGCCGCCCGCCGCGAGATCCTCGAGGAAGCCGGGCTCGACATCCCCATCGAACGCCTGCACCTCGGCGGCATGATCAGCGAGGTCGGCTACGAAAACCAGACCCACTGGCTCATGTTCTACTACCGCGTCCTCGGCCCCGTCGCCCTCACGCCCCACGACATGAGCGAGGGCACCCTCGAGTGGCACCCCGAGTCCGCCCTCGACGCCCTCCCCGTCCCCGAGAGCGATCGCCTCGTCATCTGGCCCCTGGTCCGCAGCCACGAGGGCCTTGGGCCCCCCTCGCCCTTCATGGGCGGCGCCCGCCGGCCCGGCTTCTTCGCCGTCCACATCGACTGCCGCGGCCCGAGCCTCACCTGGGCCGTCGAGCACCGCGAAGACCGCGTGTGACGCGGTCGCGACCCCGGCCCGTCCAGAAAAACCGTTCCAGCGACGGACTCTGCGCGCTATTTGCTGGCCATAGGCCCTCGCCGCCGGACGGCGGGCCCCGCCCGTTCACCTAGTATTCGCCATGGTGCAAGGAGTGCATCCGCCGGTCCGGCTCTTGGCCGCCCGCCCGCTCGCGGTCGCCGCTGGCCCGCTCGCGGTCGCCGCGCGGTGGTCCAAAGTGTCCGGCTGGCTGATCGCGGCCCTCGGCTGGGCCGTTTCGCTCGCCCTCGCCCCGGCCGAGCAGGTCGCGCCGACGCAAGCCGCCGCCAGCCTCGCCGTCCCCGCCGCCCGGCAAGCCAAGAACGTCGCCATCATCACCATCTTCGGCGAGATCAACGCCACCACCGCCACCAGCGTGAAGCGCCGGCTCGAGCAGGCCGCCGCCGCCGGCGCGAACGCGATCGTCATCCAGCTCGACACCCCCGGCGGCGAGGTCGGCGCGGTGCTCGAGATCTGCACCGCCATCAAGCAGTCGCCGGTCGCCAACACCGTCGCGTGGGTAAACCCCAACGCCTACTCGGGCGGCGCGATCATCGCCTTGGCCTGCCGCGAGATCGTCCTCGCCCGCGGCGCGACCATGGGCGACGCCCTGCCCATCCAGATCGCCTTCGGCATGCTCAACAAGCTGCCCGAGAACGAGCGGCAGAAAATCCTCGCCCCGCTGCTGGCCGAGGTCGTCGACTCCGCCCGCCTCCGCGGGCACGACGAGAAACTCGTCCAGGGCCTGGTCACCCTCGGCGTCGAGCTCTGGCGCGTTGAATCGACCGAACGCCCCGGCGAGTTTCTGTTCATCGACCGCGAAGAGTTCCGCACGCTCTTCGGCGTCGATCCCTCGGGCTCCTCGCCCCGGCTGGTCGGGGCACGCTCGACCTCGGGCTCAGCGCCGTCGCCCGCGCCGGTCCCCGCCGACGCGGCCGCGCCGGCCGCGCCCGCGGACCCCACGGCGTTCCAGCCCGCCAGCCCGCGCCTCGCGCCGTTGACCGAGCAGGTCACCGACGGCCTCTCCAACGCCACCCGCCGCCCGGTCATCGACGCCGCGCAGCGCGGCAAGTGGCGGCTGATCGAGCACGTTTCTGACGGCCAGGGCGTCTTCACCTTCAAACAGGCCGACCTGTTTGATTTCCGCCTCGCGCGGCCCGCGTCCACCGCCGACGGCACCATCAACACCGACGAAGAACTCAAGGCCTACTTCGGCGCGAGCCACCTCGCCCGGCTCGACCAGTCCTGGTCGGAGGCGCTGGTGCGGTTCCTCACCAACACCGTCGTGCGGATGGTGCTGATCGCGGTGTTCCTGCTGGGGCTGTTCGTCGAGATGACCCATCCGGGACTGATCGCGCCGGGCACGGTCGCGGCGGCGGCGCTGTGCGCCCTCATCGCCCCCCCGCTGCTGCTCGGGGCGGCGGAGTGGTGGCCGGTGGCGGCGATCGGTGCGGGCGTGCTGCTGCTGTGCCTGGAAATCCTCGTGCTGCCGGGCTTCGGCATCCCCGGCGTCGTCGGGCTGGTCGCGCTCTTCGGCGGGCTGGTGGGCGTGATCTCGCCCAGCGGGCTCGCGTTGTTCCCCGACTCGCCCGCCGGGCAGGGCGGCGTGCTCTACGGCGTGGCGACGGTCGCCATCAGCGGCACCACGGCGCTGGGCGCGATGGTCTTCATCGCGCGGCACTTCGGCAGCCTGCCGATCCTCAACCGCCTGATCCTGCAGGACACGCCCCGCGGCGACCGCGAGGAGATGCTCGCGGCGATGGCCCCGGCGGAGGGGCCGGTGCGTGAGGGCGACCGTGGCGTGGCGATCACGCCCCTGCGACCCTCGGGGCGCATCCAGGTGGGCGAGCGGATCGTGGACGTGGTGGCGGAGGTGGGGCTGATCGGCGCGGGCGAGGCGGTGAGGGTGGTGAGCGTGTCGCCGTTCCGCATCGCGGTGGATCGCGACCGGGACGCGCCGCCGCCGGGAGGCCGGGTTTGATGGAATCAACGCTGCTGATCTGGGGGCTGGGGCTGCTGGCGCTCGCGCTGCTGTTCGTGGTGATCGACCTGTTCGTGCCGACGATGGGGATCCTCGCCGTCACCGCGCTGATCACGGCGATCGCGGGCGTGATCTGCCTGTTCCGCTACGACACGACCTGGGGCGTGATCGGCTCGCTGCTGGTGCTGTTCGGCGGGCCGGCGCTGGCGGTGCTGGGGCTGCAGATGTTCCCGCACACGCCGATCGGGCGGCGGCTGATCCTGCGCGACCCGGAGTCACCCGAAGACGGTGAGGCGGGCGGGGCTTCTCCCGGCGGGACGGCGTCGAAGAACGAGCTGTTCGCGTTGGTGGGCCGCGACGGCGTGGTGGTCACCGACCTGCGCCCGGTGGGCAGCGTCGAGATCGGCGGGAAGCGCTACGACGCCCTGGCGGAGACGGGCCTGATCCGGGCGGGGACGGCGGTCAAGGTGACCAGCGTCGCCGACGGGCTCCAGATCCGGGTGCGGGCGGTGGCGTAAGTCCCTCGTGGGGCGGGCTTCCAGCCCGCCCCACCAAAGTCTTCGTGACGGATCGTCATCGTTATACTGCGGCCCCGCGCGGCGTGGAGATCGCGGGCTTGGGAGTGCTTGTTCGATGAACCAGAATCTGCTGATCGCGCTGGGGATCATCCTCGCGGTCGTCCTGCTCGTGATCGTGTTTGTCATCGGCCAGTTCATCAACCTGTACATCCAGGCCTTGATGAGCAACGCGCGGGTGACGCTGTTCGAGTTGATCGGGATGCGGCTGCGGAAGGTCGACCTGCGGACGGTGGTGTACTCGCGGATCCGGGCGGTGAAGGCCGGGCTGGACGTGAGCACGAACCAGATCGAGACGCACTACCTGTCGGGCGGGCGGGTGCCGCAGGTGATCTCGGCGTTGATCGCGGCGCAGGGGGCGAAGATCCCGCTGACGTGGGACATGGCGCGGGCGATCGACCTGGCGGGGCGCGACATTTTCGACGCGGTGCAGACGAGCGTGAACCCGAAGGTGATCGACTGCCCGGCCCAGAACGGCCCGCGGCAGACCATCGACGCGGTGGCGCAGGACGGGATCCAGCTGCGGGCCAAGGCGCGCGTGACGGTGCGGACGAACCTGTCGCGGCTGGTGGGCGGGGCGACGGAGGAGACGATCATCGCGCGCGTGGGCGAGGGCATCGTGACGACGATCGGCTCGGCCCAGTCGCACAAGGCCGTGCTCGAGAACCCCGACAGCATCTCCAAGACGGTGATGGCCAAGGGCCTGGACGCGGGCAGCGCGTTCGAGATCCTGTCGATCGACATCGCCGACATCGACGTGGGCGAGAACGTCGGTGCGCAGCTGCAGGCCAAGCAGGCCGAGGCGGACAAGGCAAGGTTCCAGGCCGAGGCGGAGAAGCGGCGGGCGCTCGCGCTGGCGCTCGAGCAGGAGAACCGGGCGAAGATCGAGGAGAACAAGGCGCTGGTGGTGCTCGCGGAGGCGGAGATCCCGCGCTCGATCGCGCACGCGTTCCAGAGCGGGCAGCTTGGGGTGATGGACTACTACCGGCTGAAGAACGTGCAGGCGGACACGCTGATGCGCAGCGCGATCGCGGGCGGCGGGACGCAGAGCGTCGGGGAGCGCGGGCCGCTGTCTTAGGGCTGGAGAAGCCAAGCGGGCGGGGAGCCACCGCCCCACAGGCGGGACGCCTGTGCCACTGGTTGCTGTTGATGGGATGCTCCGCACGGCGCACAGGCGGGACGCCTGTGCCACTGGCTTCACTCACCGCAGGGCGGGGAGGATGACCAGGGCGATGATGTCGTAGAGGGCGTGGGCGGCGACGACGATGCCCAGGCCGCGGGCGGCGTAGATGACGCCGAAGTAGAGGCCGGCGGCGGTGAAGAAGAGGGCGGCGGGCCAGTGGATGCCGCCGCCGGCGGTGTTGACGTCGTGGTAGAGGGCGAAGGCGATGGCGGAGCCGAGGATGGCGGCGGCGCGGGCGACGGGCTCGGTGAAGCGGAGCAGGTCGCGGACTACGAGGTGGATGGTCGCGATGGCGACGAGCCGGAACATGAGTTCCTCGTAGATCCCCGCGCCCAGCGCGATGGTCACGCGGGCCTGCCAGGGCAGGGCGAGCATGGCGGCGGGGCCGGTGGAAACCTGCTCGGCGATCGCGGCGGCGGGGGCGAGCATCGCGCCGGCGCGCTGGAAGATCGAGCCCAGCACCACGAGCGGGAGGGCCCAGAGGGCGGCCTCGAGCAGCATGCCGATCAGGACGGGGAAGCGCAGGATCCAGCGGTCGCGCGAGAGCAGGTGCATGACGAGCAGGACGGCGAGCATGGCCAGGCCGCTGACGAGCAGGCCGACGACGCCGAGGCTCTGGAAGAAGAGGTCGAGGAGTTTTTTGGCGCGGATGGTCTGCTGGACGCCGGCGGTGGGGTCGGTCAGGTAGAGCAGGGCGCCGAGCTCGTAGAGCAGGACGAGGGGCGCGAGAAAGGCCAGGCTGTGGAGGGGGCGCTCGGAGAGCGTCCAGTAGTCATCGGCGTGGGCGCGGGGCCCACGGCCTGCTCGGCTGGATGAGCCGCGGACCGGCACGGATCGACCTCCCGCTCGGATGGAGCGGGGTGAGAATAGAAGGAAAGGGCTTGAGCGAGGCGGCGGGTTGGGAGAACCGCGTGACGGGGGGCTTAGGCGGGCTGGGAAGCCCGCCCCACTGAAGACTTAAGGCGGGCTGGGAAGCCCGCCCCACTGGGGGTGCAGGCCGCCAACAGACGTCAGGCCTGGGCGGTCTTGCGGGTCTTGGTGGCGGCGGCGGTGGAGCCGCCCTTCTCGCGGGCCTTGAGGCGGGAGGCGAGGCGGCTCTTGCGGCGGGCGGCCTGGTTCTTGTGGATGGTGCCGACCTGGGCGGTGCGGTCGATCAGGCGGGAGGCGACGCGGAAAGCCTTGGTGGCGTCCTCGACGCTGCCGTGGGCGACCTTGTCCATGAACTCCTTGACCGCCTCGCGCATGGTGGTCTTGCGCCACTTGTTGCGGGCCTTCCGCTTGATGTTCTGGCGGATGCGCTTCTTGGCAGAGAGGGAGTGAGCCATGGGGTTCGCGGGGTTACGGGATCAACAGGCGGTGCGGCACCGGCGCGGGCGTTCCGCGACGGGCCTCAACAATAGAACGATCGCCGGGGGCGGACAAGCGGGCG
>FRDC01003169.1_pt1 | contig 22867 bp, 28 predicted proteins | sample 1106171 | NCBI WGS metagenome assembly FRDC01 (sample SAMEA3930566, study PRJEB13176) | freshwater metagenome | biome: Drinking water system; feature: drinking water; material: water | place: Singapore | collected 2014-12-20 | reverse complement strand
CTCAGTACAATGTGATTCAAAAGTAACGGACCTTCGTTAACGGCCCGGCTTGCCCCGGGCCTATCGCTTCCGCTCGGTCGGAATTCCCGACCCTGACCACTTGGTGGTTTGATAAGTTCCGTCACGAATTTTTTCTGAAACCAAATCGACGTCGATCAGGCAGTTGAATCCGGCTTTAGCGGCCAAGTATGCCAATCGCATCAGAGTTTCTTCGCGATCATCTGAAGATTCGACTTTGAGAGCTGCCTCGAGGCGCTTCATCAAGCGAGTTTCTTTACCTTGCTTAATATCATAAATGCTTAAGTCTTTCGCGCGCTCGTGAATCGCGAGACATTCTTCGTAAACAGCGCGCACTTTCTCTTCGTAGCATGAGTGGCAGAATGGAGCTTGCGAAAGTACCTTCGGAACTTCCGGCCAGTCGGTGAAAGTGGTGTCTTCGTGGAAAATCGAGCAGGACTTACAGAGCGCACCCTCGCAGATTCCGCACTTGAGACGGATCTTGGGACTGAGGCATGTGATGCAGGTCTGGGTTTCCGTCGGGCTTTCCATAACCTAGGGGTATCATAGCTTGGGGGGATTTGCCTGCCTTCGCGTTCCCTTTGCCTGGGATGCGTTTTAAGAACTCTGGGCGCACGAGTTTTTACATATTGATCTGTGCGTTGAAGAGCGAAAACTGGCCCACCTTAGTGTTGTTATCGAAGCTCCGATTCTATTAGGAGGAGCCGTCAACTTGGCTCGCCGTTAGGATGTCCTGGATCGTAGTTCCGACCGCTGGGGTGTCCAAATTGTCCGAATTGCAGACACGCCCGGACAGTCTGCCTTCCTATGATTTCCAACAACACTAAGGTGGGCCAGTTTTCAAAGGTCTTATGACTTTCGTCGGTCGATCCTCCAATTCAATTAAGTTTAGAGTAAGACGCTTGGGCTCTCTTGCGAGGCGAATTGGCCATGGTTACCATTGAGCTGCCACCTCGATAAGGAGCAGCTAATGAAGCGGTCAGCAGGGTGTTTATCGACATGGATTGCGATTCTAATTCTCGCGCTGTCAGCCAGGGCCGAAGATGGCGTTACACCTGATCGTATCGTTCTTGGTACCTCTGCCGCACAAACAGGCCCCGTGAAAGTCTACGGCGACGAAATGCAAATTGGCGCCAAGGCCTTCTTCGATCGCTTCAACAAATCCGGTGGAGCTCATGGGCGCAAAGTCGACATCGTCTATCTCGACGACGGATATCAGCCTGAGCGCGCATTTGAAAACACGAAGAAGTTCGTTGAAGAGATCAAAGTCTTTAGCATGTTCGGCTATGTTGGGACACCGACCACGGCCGCGATCATGCCTTACGTGAAGAAATCCGAAGTGCCGTTTCTCTTTCCGTACACCGGCGGCGATTTTTTGCGAACCCCGGTCGTGAAAAACATCTTCAATACACGCGTGAGCTACTCGGATGAAACGTATGAACTGACCAAGTACGCTGTCAAAGAACTCGGGATCAAAGATTTTGGTGTCTTCTTCCAAGACGATGCCTATGGCACGGCCGGAAAAACCGGGATCGATCGTGCGCTCGGTGAGGCGGGTCTTCGCAGCAAAGTCCTGGGCTCGTATATTCGCAATACCGACAATCTCGATATCGCACTCGAAGAGATCATGAAAGTGAAGCCGAAGGCGGTTTTCTTGGTGGCCGTGAAAAAAACAGCAGTGAACTTCATTAAGAAAGCGGCAGAGAAGGGTTATAAGCCGATTTATCTCGCACCTTCGCCTGTCGGGACGCTGGACCTCATCGAGGCGATCGGTAAAGAAGCCGACAATGTTTATCTCGCCGAAGTGTTGCCGTTTCCGACCGACACGAGCTTTCAAATCGTACGCGACTATCAGCGCGATATGAAGGAGATCGGGCAGACGCGCTTCTCGCACATCACGCTCGAAGGCTATTTTAACTCAGCCGTGACCGCCGAGGCGCTGAAGCGCGCAGGTAAGGATCTCACGCGAGCGAAATTGACGTCCGCGTTCGAGGGCATGAAGGGCGTCGATATCGGCGGCATCAAGGTGAGCTTCTCTGGTTCGCAACACCAGGGCTTAAGCCAGATCTTCTTGGTGAATATCAAGGCGGGCCAAGCGACACCGGTGAAGCAGCTGAAGTGAGTATGGATCGACTGAATCGGAAGATTTTACGCTCAAGTCAAACCACTTTAGGCGCAATGTGGGGAGTGCGAGACGATGGGATTCGTTTCTTCCGTGCGACACCGCGAACAATCCTTATTGTCGGACTGACACGCGCCTCAACCAAAATGTGCGGCGTACCCTCAGGCGCGCTCGCCTAGATCCTGACAGAAGCGCAGCAGATATCCGTCGGGGTCTTGAACCAGAAATTCAATCTGTCCTGACTGAACCGATCCGGTTTGCCGCCACTTTTCTTTTGGTTCGCGAAATAGCTCGGTGCCTTCGTCGCGAAGGCGTGCGAGCATTGGTTCCATATTCTTGACGGCGATTTCGAAATTGATCCCGCGTCCGCGCGGGTACACAGGCTTTGCCGTGACCCAGCTGCCGTCGTCTTCTTCTTCGATCATCAGCTGAGCGCCCTCGATCGATAGAAACGCGAACCCTGGCCGATCGTACTCGATCTTGAAACCAATGACTCGGGTATAGAAGTCCAGAGTCTTTTTGATGTCTGAAACCGTGAGTTCGGGGNNTCGGGGATGAGGGCATTGAATTTCATTGCAGCACTTTATCTCTTTCGGGCGCGAATAGAAGTCTTGGTCTCTGTGATTGCGCGGGCGATGCAGCGGACGGATAGGCCCTTTCGCCACTCGGTCGATGTCCAGGCATAGCAGGGATGCGCGGCTCGGTAGCGGTCGTACGTCTTTTCGTCGAGGCGATAACCCAGATTCCAGTACATAAGCTGGAGTGAATGAAAATTAGCGCTCCGACCTAAAATATCCTCGTCGTCATCGGGGGTGAAACCACGAAGTTCTTTAAGATGTCTTCTGACGAGCTTCAAATCGACTTCGCGACGAGCTTGAAGCTTTCGTTCCTGCTCGATCGCCCAATCTGGATTCTTGAGCGGATCTGCTTTTTCGCCGAAGAACTCCAAGTACGCTGATGACAGAGAGTAGTCGCCCGTCGATTCGAGGCCAGCGAGGCTTAAGACTTCGTGGAGCGCGATCGCCTCGCGCAGGTGAGAGTTGGTCACGGCTTGCCAGCGAGCACCGTTGACCAGGATCAATCGCCGGCCGCGATCATTGACTGCAACTGACTTTTGTTTCACGCCGTCGCGAATTACTTCGAGTTCAGAGTCGACGACGAGCACCAGAGTTTCATCCATGACCGCTTGCAGATCCGCACTCGAAACTTTTTTGAATAGCTCCGGCATTTTCTGAGAAAGATTTCCGTACGCGGTGGTGAAATAGTTTTTAAATTCCAAAGCCACGATGCTGCCGCCGCCGCGCTCTTGGCCTGAGTGAGCCGGCAGAGATTTTAAAACAAGGATGAAAAGAATGACGGCCATGAAAAAGAATCGGGTCATGCTCATGACTTCTCCGTAAGTTGACTCAAGGGAAAAAACGAAACCTGCAGCTGGTAGACTTCGTCAGGCCGCGCGCCCTCTCTTTGAAGAAACCGGTCAAATCGTCGCCGAAAGGATTTGATCATCTCCTTCGCTTCGGGAAGGTCCTTTTTCTGCATGGCGATGGTCACTGAGGTATGGTCACGTTCCGCGGACGACACTTCGTCGAGAGCTTCGATTGATTTTTCAAGCAAGCCTCGCTGATGTTTTTTCTTAGCTGTATTGGTGAAATCCGGATCAAGAATATTCGTCGAGTCGGTTTGTTGGATCTTGTAGGCTCCTGAGGGCATTTTCTTTAAGAGGTGGACGCGCTCAAGCGTTTCTAAGGCGATTTGCGCCTGCATGAGCGGAATGCCAAGTGCTGCGGAGACGACTGAGGCTTGCAGCTTCACTTTTCGGATTTTCGCGAGCTCAAGAATCGCATCGAAATACCACTCTGACATAGAGGCAAAGACGTCTTGGCGAAGATAAAAATAACTGTTCGCCGGCGCCTCAGCCGCCATCGTGGGGCGGTCATTCAAGAAGCGCTCAATCGCCTCGGGACCAAGCTCAAGCGCCACTCCGAGCTTGCGAACGGTGTCCGACGTGATGGTGCGCGAGCCGGAGAGGAGAGTCGAAAGGGTGGCGTGATTCACGCCGAGCTGGCGCGCAAAAGAACGCAGCGAGTAGCGCGGATTCTTAGAACTGCGACGCGAGAACTCCTGCTGAAGATAAGCGCGAAAAGCTTCCATGAAGGAAGAGAGTTATACCATCGACTCGACGGATTCGCGAGGCAATTGCACCATACTGGTGCAAGAAGGCGCGTCTCTGAATTCCTTGCATGTGGTGCAACGAGTGCACCGCTATGGTGCAGGGACGATTGCTAGGACGGCGTGTTTGCATTTAAAACAAGCACAGTTTGATTTAAAACTCTGTTTGAAAGGAAAATAAGATGAAAAGCCTCCTCCTCCTGCTTGCGCTGAGCTTCAGTTCCACAACCTTCGCGGCCGAGTCATTTTTACTTGAATGTCAGTTTCTTGGACATACGGCTTCGGAAGCCAACGTTCCATTGAAGACCTGGAACTTCACCGTTTCCGATCGAAACGGTGTTCCTGAAACGGTTGAGAGTACGATCGACGGAGTCACCGTCCATATCGGCGTGGTGAAGGTTCGAACGGGCGTTGCCTATGTTTCCATGCTGATCGAGCGCGGTGAATCGCAAGCCAGCTCTGATTTCTTTACCGACGGACGCGATATCAATTCTCTGAGCTTAAAGGTCGGGAGTACACGGCACTCGATGAACTGTTGGCAGAGGACTGGGGGATCGGGAAACAAATGAGTCGATGCGGTTAGAGTTATCAATCATTGAAAACAAGGAATTTTTAAAAAACGAGATTTGTTTCTATAGTCCGCTCTCAGAAAAACCCCTTTCGGAGGAACTATGGGAAAACTACTCTTATCGATACTCTTGATCTCGGTGGCCTAGCTCGCTCAAGCCGCGAGCTGCTATGTAGGGACTCGCACCCCGTTCGCCACTATGCTTTTTCTGTTTCCGACTATTCTGGCCGCGAGTTCTTTGCCTATGGAACAGAAGAGCTTCGCGGGACATCTCCGCGCGAGGTAGCCAAAACCGAGAGTTGTCAGAAGTATCTGCGAGTCGGCCAACCGTGTGGTGAAGCGATCTGCTTCGCATCAAGCGTCGACACGTGCCCGCCCGGGCGTCAATGGAAATGCCAACGGCACCCGAAGATAGATGAGATTTGCCGGTGTTCATGAAGCGGCGCTCGTGATGGACGTGCATCTTAGCCAAAATGTGGCGCCCCCTTTACCCGGTCGCCTCATTTCAACTATTTGAATTGAAAACGCGGTGATGACTGGTACAAGAGATTTAACGACGCGCTGAAAGCAGGTCTCAAAGCAATCATGTTTAAGAGTCTCAAGGGCAAAACCGCAATCATAACTGGGGCGTCTCGAAAAAAGGGGATCGGAGCGGCCATTGCACAGAAGTTCGCCGATCACGGTGCCAACCTCTTGCTCGCGTCGTGGCCAACCTACGATCAGGAAATGCCTTGGGGCGGATCTGAGAATGAGGTTTCTGAAATAGCCAGCGAGATTCAGAGATCAGGAGTTCAATGCGCTACCGTGGCGGTCGATTTTACAAAACCTGGTTCAAGCGCGAATTTGTTTTCGGAAGCCCTTCGGGTTTTCGGGGCGGTCGACATCCTGGTCAACAACGCGGTTTGTGACATCGAAGCTGATATTTTTTCAGTTTCAGAGGAGCTTTTGCAGCGACATCTCGATGTGAATCTCATCGCCAACGTTATGCTCAGTGCTGAGTTCATTCGAGCCTTTAAAAAGGAAAACGGCGGCAGAATTATCAATATGACCTCAGGTCAGAGTCTTGCACCAATGCCAATGAGTATTCCTTATGTGGTTTCGAAATCAGCGATAGAGGGGCTGACCTTGAGTCTCAGCGCCACCGCCGGCACGAAGGGGATCACTATCAACGCGATCGATCCGGGCCCAACAGACACAGGATGGATGAGTCACGAACTTCGGCAAAGTCTCAATCAGCAGTCGCCATTCGGTCGGGTCGGCTTACCTACCGATGCCGCGAATCTTGCGGCCTTTCTCGCTTCTGATGAAGGCGGTTGGATAACTGGCCAGGTGCTGAGATCGCGCGGCGGCCTTTGAATCGTGCCAAAACACTCAGTCACTCACCCGAAACACTCGCTGCGGGATTACGCCAGAAAAGGTCTGTTCGATCAATTCGAGCTTCGGCACCGATGGCACTGTCTCAGGGCGTACTGAAATAAAATAGGCGCCTTTTCTTTCTGGAACGTCTTGAACGATAAGACCGTCGATGGATTTGAGCCACTCGATCAAATCGAGAGTTTCGCCCCGCGGACTCACGATTCTTAGATTGTCTCGGCTCTTGGCGCCATAGTATCCCGAGATAAAAATGCTGCCCTCGGGCTTAAGGATTTCAAGATACTTTGCCAGCACTAAGTCAGCACGGCTCGAGTAAAACAATGGTCCATAGACATCAGTGATAATTTCGAATCGACCGAGCTCGCGTGCGGGGATTTCTTCGACGTATCGGCCTTCAAAGTATGAATAACCTTCGTTCGGAACATGCTCAGGTTTTTTAACCGCGACCGCGACCACTTGTGCCGCGTCGGTTTTTCTGAGCGCCATGTATTGCCGGAGTGCTAGCGCCTCACCAGCGCCAGCATCAAGCCAACGTCCGTGAGAAGAAAGACCGAGCAGACGTGTTTCAAAGGCCTCGCCAAAGTTAGTGATGTAGTCTTTAAGGCCGCGTCCGACATTGTAAGAGTTCTTTAAGTGAACCTGATGCATGTCTCTGTCGGCGAAAATCTGCCGACACGAACGCGCTTTCGCGAGAGCCGGAAAGCCCTGTCCAATGATTAGACAGAAGAGAAAAAAAGAAAATAGGGTGTTTCTTCTTCCGTGCTCTGAAGCCTTACGAAAAGACATCTTCTTGAGATGTGCAATCGGGAGGCCGCAAAGAGCACTCCGGACCGATCAGTCTAATCCACAATAAAAAGCTTCGCCCCAGATTCAGTCGACGAGCGATGCGGCTCCGCATTCGAGGCCACTTGATAACTCATTCCCGAGCGCATCGCGAACTTGCGACCGTCTTTGAGTTCTGTGACGAGTTCACCCTCGAGAACATACAAGACATGGCCGCGTGAGCACCAATGATCGGCGATATAGCCAGGTGAGTATTCAACCATTCGCACGCGAATATTTCCGACTTCGAGGGTGCGCCAAAGGGCTTTGCCCTTTTCGCCTCGGTGCTCGGTCGGGGTGAGCTGGCTCCAGTCGGTGGTCATGAACGGAACGTTTTGGATTTCCATGGGTTTTGGCTACAGGCGCGAATAGGTTCTATTCAAGATGTGAGAGTCGCCCCGACACGTCGACTTTAAACACACAGGATTTAAAGCGAGCACTGACCAATGCTTGCTCACAAGCAAGTAAGCACTGCACGTTTCAAAATCTTGAAACGGTTTGTTTCAGCGAAATTTGCGCATCGCGCAAGGTGTGGGTATAACCCTGCTCTATGAATTTGCATATAAACAAAAAAATAGGAGTTACGAAAATGAAACCCGTGCCCGCTTTCGTTGCATTCATGCTTTCGATTCAACCCTTGGCCGCCCAGGCATTCTTGGCTGTCAACAAACCCATTTGGAATCAGCAAACTGTTGTTTGCTACACGCTTCAAAACGGTGATATCGGCGAAGTGAAGTTTGAAGCCTCGGGTGTGGCAGTCGCTGCCGAAAACGGAATGATCCTGGTTTACGCCTCGAACGATGAAGTCATCGCTGATAGCCCGTCGAAGCGATTCTCGATGCAAGGACTGCGCTGCTCGATCTTGTCGGAGCGCCAGAAATGAAAAATCTATTTTTCGCTATCGTGATTTCAATCGCCTCTCTGGTTTCGTCTTTGGCCCACGCCGCTCGAGTCGAGAAACCCAATGAAGAAATGTCGATCCGTCCGTCGCTCGTCGAGCAGGCGATCGTGCTGCAAAAAGCCGGTGGTGGCCGAGCTGCGATCGCGCTTGTGAAAATCTCAAATGGCGGTTCAAGCGATACGTCGTCGTATATGTCGCCATCGCGCCTGGTCTTAGGGGTTCATCTCAGCGGCGAAATGTTCGATATCGACGCCAGCTATGAAATTCTCGAGAGTCTCGTTTCCGTCGAGTCGGCGAAGTACGATGCCGCAAGAAAGATCATTCGCCTCGTGGTTGTTCTGAGGGCCGAGACCATGAAACCCGTGACCAAGTTCGTGACGGTCGATGTGTCGGACGTCATAGGCGAAATCGCGGCCGCCCATGGCGATGAGGGCGGGTATAGCTTGAAGGCAAAAGTTGCAGTCGATATTCGCGATGCTAAGTGACTTGAATTCGGTGTGTCCCGCACTCAAACGTCGAAGAAATCGAGGTTGTAGCAATACAGCTGCTCGCTCGGAGATTCGCGGACGATAGCACGGATATCTTGAATCGCCTTGAGTAGGACTTCGCGAATCTTGACGCTGTCGTTTTCGCTACATGAAATCACCGATGAGTAGTTCAGGATTTCGGGGCTGTTGCGAGTGAGCGCGTTCAGCGAGCGAAGGCGCCAGTTCGTGTGGTGGGTTTCACCAGCGCGTGATTGTTCCCGAGATGAATCGCCGCGACCTTACTGAGATAGCGACCTGATTTCTTCTCAACGAGGCCACTGTCTTCGAGGAATTCGAGAATTTCTCTGACTCGCGTTTCAGGGAGTGCTAAGCGCGTGGCTAGCGATGACACCGAGGAGTACTTCGGAATCGCCGTTGCCATGTGCACGGCTGAGTAGATCCAATCGCTATAGTAAGTCGCCTTTCGCTCAGGACTTAAACTGCCATCGGCTTTGATGCGAGATTTGATCTCGAGTTTTCGTGCGAGAATCTCGGAGCGCCGCTTTTCGTAAAATCGTCTGAGCTCAGGCGTGCCGGCTCTATTGAAATTCACGATGGTCAGAAAATACTCCTGCTCAAGCGTGTCCAAATTGAAAAAGGCGCCTGCCGCAACCGCCTGTTCCTGGCTGAGCTCGGCATTGCCGGCCATAACACGCGATAGATACGCCTGCTGACAGCCCATATGATTCGCTAACCGTGTTTGTAGGCCACGTTGCTCGCCCGAGTGGATTTCCATTAAGTGGGAAAGAGCTTTTCGGTAATCCGAGAATTCAAAAACTGTCGCCATGGCTTTCGATACTAAAAGTTATCAAAACTGGCAACTTTTGATTATTAGTCAATTCTCAATTCCTCCGTTACTGGATTTACTCAGACGTAGGAGGTTCGCGATGAAATCGATGATTTTTGTTTTGGCCCTTGGGCTTATGTCTCCATACGTCTTTGCTGGAACTGAAAGTAGTGGAGGAGGGCCGTCGGTCTTCTGCCCTGGCGCCTCGTCGCCCGAAGGAATTGCGCAGCTTTACGACTTTTTCGAAGGTCGCTTGCGGCGTGGATTCAATATTCCTGTAACCAATAGCGCATCGAAGGAAGAACAAGCGCAATGGGCCCTGAGAAAGCTCGAGTCGATCGACTATGTCTCGGCCCAGGCCGTTCGCTACGAGTATGAGCTCATGCTGAAAAGCATCGTCTATCTGCCCGACGGAATTCTAATGACAGGAGTCAATGACCTGGGGGCAGGCGAGGCCCCCTTGGTGCCTGCGAACTGCCAATTGGCCTACGCGGCCTACTTTGAAAGCACGGGGCAGCTCAGTGTAGCCCGCTTGCTTTACGATCGTTTCACGGAGACTGAAAGGGCTGCCCTTCTCATTCACGAAGCTCTGTATGCAGTGGCTCGCAGATTAACGAATCAAATGGATTCGCGATCAACACGGATTTTGAACGCCTTCCTTTTCTCGACGGTTCAGCAGCCCACGGACCTAGTAAAAAAAGCACTTTCGACTTTGCATGACCCGCGTCTCGGTATGGTGATTCCGATAAAACTCAATGGCTCTGAGCGCAGACTTTCTTTTCGAGCGAGCTGCGGGTCTTTAAGTTCTGAGAGCGACGGTTTTGCTTGGGGTGCTGATGTCACTTTTTGGGGTGCAGGCGCGATTTCTGGAGGAACAGGTCCGTATCCCTACGAAGGAGCCTATACGCCAAGGATTTGGCTTCGAAAGGGTGAGGTCGGAGAGGCGTTGATCCACTTTAATCCAACTACGCGAACCATTGTATTTAAAAACAGTGAGATCAAACGCTGGGGCCGATGCGCCGGCGAGAACCTTGAGCTTTTCTATGGATCTCAAAAAGTGTTGGCGATTCCTGCCGACATCCGATTTTTTACCATTCGCCTCTATCCACAGAATTGAATCTTGAAGGCCCGCCGTTTGGAGCGGGCCTTTTCTGCTTGGAATCCCATCGGCCTTTCGATATGACCTCAGGCCTATGAAAACACAATCAGTTCCTATGCAGTTTACTCTTCTGTTAGCACTCGCTCTCTTGAGCCCATCGCTCGCACGGGCCTCTCAGGCAAACTTAAGCCCGGTCGCTAAAGTCCCGATTGAAGTGGCCGTGACGGTCGATGATCTCCCGGCCCATGGACCGCTCCCGAAAGGTTGGACGCGAGTTCAGATCGCGAAAGAGTTTTTAAAAGCGTTTCGTCGTCACAAGCTCAAGGGTGTTTATGGTTTCGTGAATGCGAAACTGGTCGATGATGTGCCGGCGGATAAAAAGTTTTTGAAACTCTGGGTTGATGCCGGTCATCCTTTGGCGAATCTCACGTACTCGCATATCGATTCGACGGCGGTGAGTGCCGAAGAATTTAAAAACGACGTGATTAAAAATGAGCCCTTACTAAAACAATTCCGTCGCTATGCCGGCGGCTTTGATTACCATTACTTCCGTTATCCGTACTTGCGCCTCGGCGACACGCTCGAAAAGCGTCGCGAGCTCTGGAGCTTCTTAGTTGCGCGCGGCTATCGCATTGCTCAGCCTTCGATTGATTTCAATGACTGGGCATGGAACGAGCCGTTCGCAAAATGTGTCGCGGCGGCCAAGTCAGCCGAGATCGCGAAGCTTGAAGACATCTATCTAGATCGCGCCGTCGCCAACCTTAAGTGGGCCGTGGCTTCGTCAGAAAAGGTTTTTGGAAAACGAATTCCTTTGGTCATCATGCTTCACGGGGGTGCGTTCAACGCGAAGCTGACCGATCGCCTCTTGGCCCGGTACAAAGAAGAGGGTGTGCGCTTCGTAAGTCTTAAGCGCGCACTTCGCGACAAATCGTATGCGGATCAAGGTGTGATTCACGCCAACCCGTGGCTCAGCTTCTTGGGTCAGCATGCTGAGATCCGAAAAATCGATCTTCCGTTTCCGCCGGAATCGCCGCCGGATTTCGTTGGCGAGTCCTGCCAGTAGGGCAAAGACACGGTCATAAGAAATAAAAAACGCGCCGAGTGGCGCGTTTTTTATTTGAGCTCAGTTCGAAACCGGTCGAATCAACGACCGGTATCAGTGCACCACGGCGGATTGGCGCAGCGCTCATTGGCAGTGGGTTGCTGCGAAGAAGCAGAAACCGAGAGAACAAGAGCGAGGCAGCTAGCTGCGAGAATCGCGAAGATTGTTTTCAACTGTAACTCCTAGATGTGGTTGGTTGGTTTCAACCAGCCGGTTTTGTTTATTGGCCCGGCTGACCTTAGGACTTTCGCCTCAGTTTGATCAAACAGTTTCAGCGCTCTGCACGAAAATTGATCGCCTATTTGTCTGACAATTTTCGATTTGCCATGATGCCGCCTCTAATGTGACTTTGCCGAAATGGAAATCAAAGACGGCGATGTTTATCCGAAGTATTCATTCCGAATCAGTCACGAAGACAAAGAATGGCTGGAGCGCGAGCTCGAAGCGTTGAAGACGAAGTTCAATGCCGGCTCGAACGGGTCGTTTCCGGTTGTTCCAAAGAACGCTTTGATAATGTCTGCGTTAAAACGCGGCATCCGCTATTTGCGAGATGATATTCACGCCAGGTGCATTCAAAAAAACGTCGAAGTGAGGGCGGATGTGTCCAAAGTCTGGGCTGCGCTCACAGAGCCTGAAATCCTGGCCACGTGGTGGCAGCCAGAGATGATACTGGAGCCTCGTGTCGGCGGCGAATTCGTAGAGCCTTGGACAGATGAAAGTGGCGGGAGCCAGCAAGCCACAGGTGTCGTGATAGCAGCCGTACCAAACGAGTTCATTCAATTCACTTGGAAAGAGCAGACGTGGACAGACGGCGAAGAAACAGTTTGTTCATTTCGTTTGCTCCCGATAGAGGGAAGTGGAACTCGCATTCAACTCATGCATTCGGGCTGGGAGGTTTTTCCCGGGCCGAAAGTGGCGCCCATGAAAGAGGCGTTTGAGGGTGGATGGGAGAGCCTGCTTGGGCAGTTGAAAAAGGTATTGGAGCAAACGAGCGTCAGTGGCGCGATGCCCGCCGCGCACATCGCGGACCGCTTGAAGGCGTGAGCTAAGAATCTTATTAAACCTGGCTAAGATAACCCCGTTTCACTGGATTTTGTTCAAGGCTACCAATCATTATCGGCGCAGATTTGTTTACTCTGGTGTATCTTCACTCTGATTTTTTTGAAGGGGAGAGGACATGTTTGGCTTCAAAGACTTGTTGATTTTAATAGCCGCATCCATCGGGTTTTGTGCGCCCGCCATTGCTAACCATCAGACATTCGGCTTTGGAGACACTCAATGGACTGTTCCCGAAGGAGTGAGTTCCATAGTCATCGTTGCCAGTGGAGGAAATGGCGGCGGCGGCGGTGCGTGTGGTCCGTACTCGGGTGGCGATGGCGGCCTGGGTTTAGCGAATCGAAAAACAGTGGCTGTCGCATCGGGCGCTGTCGTTTCGATCTCTGTCTTTGCCGGCGGCGACGGTGGAGATGGGGCGACTTACGGTGGCGGAGGCGGCGGACCCGGCGGCGGAGTGAGAGTTCGCATGAACGGTGAAACTATCGCATCTGCTTTGGGCGGCGGCGGTGGTGGCGGCGCCCCGAACGGTGTTGGCGGTAACGCCGGACAGGGTGGAGATGGCGGCTCAAGCACTTGGGCGTGTCATGGCGGCGGCGGCGGTGGAGGCAGCGCCGGCTCCGTCAAGATCAGCTGGTAAGGGTGCGCTGCACCTCTTAGCCGAGCTCCATCTTCGCAATCGTCTGCAATTGCATATTGCTTGTTCCCTCGTAGATCTGGCCGATCTTGGCGTCGCGCCAGAATTTCTCCACTGGGTACTCGCGAGTGAAGCCGTTACCCCCAAAGAGATCGATCGCCATCGAGCAGATTTTTTCGGCTGTGCGCGAAGAGTAGAGTTTCGCCATCGCAGCAGCTTGGATGAAATCTTGGCCGGCGTCTTTCAAGCGAGCGGCGTTGTAAACCATTAAACGCGAAGCTTCGAGCATCACGCGCATTTCAGCGAGCTGAAACTGTACGCCTTGAAAACTCGCGATCGGCTTTCCGAACTGCTCGCGGCCTTTGATGTAGTTGAGTGTCGCATCGTAAGCGCCGCCGGCAATGCCGATCATTTGCGCTCCGATACCGATGCGGCCTTCGTTCAGAGTTTCGATTGCGATCTTATAACCTTTGCCGACTTCGCCGAGGATGTTGGCTTTCGGCACTTCGCAGTTCTCAAAGAGCAGCTCACAAGTCGACGACGCGCGGATACCGACTTTGTCTTCTTTCTTGCCGACAGAGAAGCCCTTGAAGCCTTTTTCGACAACGAAGCCCGTAATGCCTTTGTAGCCTTGCGAGGGATTTACGTTCGCAAACACCAAGAACACCGAAGCTTCATTGCCGTTGGTGATCCATAGCTTTGAGCCGTTCAAAACCCATTTATCGCCCTTGTCTTCGGCGCGAAGTTTCAAAGCGAACGCATCGGAGCCTGAAGTGCTCTCGGAAAGCGCATAAGCTCCGACCCACTCGCGGGCGAGTTTCGGAAGATATTTTTGTTTCATCGCATCCGATCCCCAGCGAAGAAACGCATTGGTAACAAGAGTGTTTTGCACGTCGACCAAAACCGAAACCGAACCGTCGACGCGGCCGAGTTCCTCGATCGCAAGACACGCCATAAAGAATGTTCCACCTGAGCCGCCGTATTTTTCTGGAGACTCGATACCCATCAAACCCATCTCGAAAAGCTTCGGAAGAAGTGAGGCCTCCATATGCGCTTCTTCGTCCATCTTTGTGACCAAGGGCTTGATTTCGCCTTGAGCGAATTCGCGAACGGCGTCGCGAAACGCGATTTCATCTTCGGTGAGTGTGGTCACTGCGGGACGTGCATCGGCGGCTGACATGAGAAAATCCTCCAAGCGAGAGAGTCATTGATCGGTTTCTTATTTTCGTTATAGTCTCAAGGCATTGCAAAGGAAAATGCGGGTGGGTCAAGAAGCGTCGTCCGACCGGATCATTCGAGTGCTCGTCGCGAAACCAGGTCTTGATGGTCACGATCGCGGAGCAAAAGTCGTGGCTCGCGGGCTGCGCGATGCCGGTTTCGAAGTCATCTACACGGGGCTTCATCAAACGCCCGAGATGGTTGTCTCAGCAGCGATGCAAGAAGACGTCGATGTGATCGGACTTTCGATTCTCTCAGGTGCGCATCCACTCGTGACTGCGATCCAAGATCTCTTGAAAAAACAAAAGCTCGATAAACCGATCTTCGTCGGCGGCATTATTCCGGATGATGACGCATCGCTATTGAAGTCGAAGGGAATTGCGGCCGTCTTCGGTCCAGGTTCGTCGATTGGCGAGATCGCCGCGAAGATTAGGGAGATTGCGGGATAAGAATTCAGGCAATCAGGCAGCGGGGCAGTCGGGCATTGAGTTGAGGCAAAGAGGTTTTGGGCAAGGCGAGCGCTCGCTGGTGCCCCGTGCCCGCTGCCTCAACTCGTTGCCTGAATGCCTGGTTGCCCCTTTGCCCGAAGAATTTCCTCTAGCGCACGACTTGTGTTTTTTCGGTGTCCCCGCCGTTCAAACCAAAGCTCTTTCCCATCGCCGTATCGAGTTCGCGAAACTCGATGCGCTCCCATGAAAGTCCCGCAGTGCGACCGGCAGCGCGGCGAAACCAAATGACCATGGGTTCATGCAGCGGCTTATCGTGCTCGGTCGGCGGCACCCACTCGATCATGAGGGGGGTGAGGCCTTCGACTTCCGCGCGTTTGGTGAGTTTCAGTCGATTTTTTCCGGACTTAGTGACGATACCGAAAGTGGAATCTGAAACGATATAGGGAGCATTGACGGGTAGTCCCTCGAGAAACTGATCTTCGAGAAGGTCGGCGGGTAGGGTCAGGTCAAGAGAAACAAGTTTTGTTTTTCCAGGTTCAAAGCACAAGCGGCCGGCGACCCGCATCTGGACTCGTGAGTCGGGCGTGGGGTCGATCTTGAGGCTCAAGGCATCGGACTTCAAAGTCGGGCAATGGATGCGTGCTTCACGGGTGGGCTCGAGCTGATAAACCAAGCCTCCGGTTTCAGGACTTCCCGCAAACGGCGTCATGATGGTGTTGATGGTCGAAAGGGTGCCGACGACGATTCGACTGAGCATGCGAGTGGTTTCCTCTTCAGGGCGCGAAGCCGAGCCAAACTAGGTGGGCTCTTCGGGTTCTGTCAAAGTGCTCGCGGTCCTCGTGAGCCAAAAGATCGAACTCGGCTGATTTCTTCATTGAACGAGAAGCTGGGGCACGAGCCAAGTTGAAAAATCCACTGAAGTTCGACTGAAGCGTGATCGCCAAATGGGTATCGGCCTCGATGGTCGACGCGTGGCGGAAGACGAAGTGTGCGAGCTATGTGACTCGCCCGCCGAAGGGCCGCGCCCGCTCTTCCGCTGACAGATGCAAACTCCCGGAGGGCTTACGAAAAACTGCCTTGGTCGAAGGCGAACTAGATGCGAAATCGCAAGGGCCCACCTAGACAGTGGCCCGGGAGCTCGATACAGTTTTCACCATGCGACAAATCGACCTGATTGGAACCGCCTTTGAGGCCATGAAGCACTTCGTTCCGTTCTTGTTTGCGCTTTGCTTCCATGAGTTCGCGCACGGCTGGGTGGCGCGCCTAAGGGGCGATCGCACGGCCGAAATCATGGGGCGCTTGACCCTGAACCCCATGGCGCACGCGGATCTCTTGGGTACGGTGATTCTGCCGCTTTCGTCGATCGTGACCGGGATTCCGTTTTTCGGGTGGGCAAAGCCAGTGCCGGTGGATGAGCGCAATCTCAAAAACCCCAAAGTCGATATGTTCTGGATCGCGTTTGCAGGACCGCTTTCGAATCTGCTTCTGGCTTTGATCGGAGCGGTCGCGCTCGGGCTTTTCGTACGCTTTTTTGCCGAGGGTTTGATGGCCGAAGAGGCGGGCCTCATGCAGGTTCGCGAAGTGATCATGCTCTTTATTTCGATCAATGTTTTTTTAGCGATCTTCAATCTGATTCCGCTTCATCCCTTGGATGGGGCAAAGGTGCTCGGGCGGTTTTTGCCAGATCGGGTGAATGATCAGCTCGAGTCATGGTCGGGTTACACGAGCTTGCTCTTACTAATGATTTTCTTAAGCGGCGGCATTGTTTTGATTGCTGGACCCGCGCATTGGGTGAGGGATCTCTTCATGATCGTGGCTCGTGGAGTGGCGATCACATGACGGAAGCGGGCGAAGACCAACTCAAATCCACCGAACTTCAGGTCAAGCGCCTCCAGGGGGTGAAGCCGCCTGCGGGCAGCATCATCATGAGCGGTATGCGTTCAACCGCGAAGCTTCACATCGGGAACTACTTTGGGGCGCTAAAGAACTGGCTCGAGCTCCAGAAAGAGTATCAAGGTTATTACGGGGTCATGAACTGGCACGGAATGACCACGGCCTATAAGACACCGCACGAGGTACAGCACTTCGTGCGCGATATCTATGCTGAGTGGATCGCGTGGGGTTTGGATCCTGAAAAAAACGTGATCTTCATTCAGTCGGAAGTTCCCCAGCACGTCGAGCTCTTCATGTATTTCGTGATGCTGACGCCGATGGGGTGGCTCGAGCGTGTGCCGACCTGGAAGGATGCCGAAGAAGACGCAAAAGCCACCGATACCCATAACTTAGGGCGCTTTTCTTATCCGGTACTGCAGGCGGCGGACGTCGCCGTCTACCGAGGTACTCACGTGCCCGTGGGTCAAGATCAGCTGGCACATCTCGAGCTCTCGCGCGAAGTCGTGAGGCGCTTTAATTTTCTCTATGGCGGGAATATCCCTGAGCCGAAGCCGATTTTTTCGGAAACTCCGATTTTGCTCGGTTCCGATGGTCGCAAAATGTCGAAGTCTTATGGAAACGTCTTCAACCTCACTCAAGAAGAAGATGAGGTGACGAAAACTCTGCGCGCCATGCCGACGGATCCCGCGCGCGTTCGCCGCACGGATCCAGGTGAGCCGACGAAATGCCCGGTGTACACCTATCACCGCATGTTCTCGAGACCGGAAGATCTGTCGTGGGTCGAAGAAGGATGTCGTTCGGCGGGCATCGGATGCGGCGACTGTAAGAAGAAATTAGCTGAGAATATCAATGCTTTGATGGCGAAACCTCGAGAGAAGAAAAAAGAACTCTTGCAACGCTCCGACACGCTTGATTCAATCATTGCCGACGGGTGTCAGCGCGCCCGCGCCAAAGCGACAGAGACATTGAACCAAGTGAAGGAATGGACGGGCTTTAGCTCGCGAGGTGACTTTTGAGCACGACGGGAGATGATCGGGGCTATGAGCGGGGATTTGAACACCGGGAGTCTTTAAGCGCATGAGTTATCTCGTTCACTTGCGTCAGTTTGAAGGTCCATTGGGACTCCTGCTCTATCTCATCCGCAAGGAAGAGATGGATATCTTCGATATCAATGTCGGCGAGATCACGCGCCAGTACCTTGAATACATTCGCATGATGAAAGAGCTCGACCTCGAAGTGGCGGGCGAGTTTGTGGCCATGGCAGCGACCTTGATTCACATCAAATCGCGCATGCTGCTTCCGCAGTACAATGAAGAGGGTGAGGTCGTCGAGCAAGAGGACCCGAGAAAAGAGCTCGTACAAAAGCTCCTCGAGTACCAGCGCTATCAAGAAGTCGCCAAACAGCTCTACGATCGACCGCTTTTGGGTCGCGACGTTTACGTGCGCGGCATTCGCGAGAACTTCGCCGATGATGAACTGGGCGAGATCATCACCGAAGACGACGGGCTTTTCTCTTTGATTTCCGCTTATCGACGGGCGATGCGCAAAGCCGCGCGTCTGGTGCACAATGTGCGTCCGAAGGTCCTGTCGATTGCCGAAAGAATCATGGAGATCAAAGAAGGTCTCGTGGTTGGAACCCGAGTTCTCCTTCGCGATCTGGTGAATATCGGCACGGGACCGGTGCGAGCACAGCTCTTGATCACGTTTCTGTCGATGCTGGAACTCGGGCGCATGGGCTATGTTTCGTTGTTTCAAAACGAAGTCTACGGCGACATCTATATCGAGCCGAAAAAGACGATTGAGCGCAACGTGCTTGAGCGCGTGCAAGAGTTCGAAGCAGGTGACGCCGAGGCGATCGCGCGCTCGATTATCACCGAAGCCGAAGATAGAAATGAAGATCAGAATTTCGAGCAAGTCGATGATATCGAAGCGAGTGAGACGCGCCAGCTGAGTCTCGGTGAGACTCCAGAGCCTGTGGAAGAAGAACTCGCGCCTTCGCAGATGGCGACCGACGAAGAGATTCTCGCCGCTGAAGAAGAACTCGGTGTCGATGCCGAGGCCGAGCCGGTCGCGGTCGCGGCGAGCGTGCCGGCGTCGGCGGAGTCTTCAAGCGATGGCCTTGAGATGCAAGCGGTTGCCGATTCAGATGTTTTGACTGAGTTTTTTCCTGAAACTTTGACGGAGCTTGCAGCTGAAGCTGTAGCTGAACCCGAAACCCGGACCGAAACGCGAATTGAACCGGATTCTGAGCCCGAAGCCCAAGTCTGAACGGATGCAGGAGTAGCATGGCTGACATCGATAAAGACAAAAATAAAAAGGTTCTCGACGATCCGAGCGGCGAAGAAAATGAGCCTGTCGAGAGTTTCGCGCACGCCTCGCTTCGCGACTTAGTGTTGAGCGCGGGAGCCGCGCTATCGGATTTGGGTGCGTCCCCAGTTGAACCGGCGCCGCTGAAGGCCGAGGCCGATGCTCCGCCTGAGGCTGGAGAGGCGAGTGAAGAACCGGCGGTAGAAACCGCGAAGAAGAAATCAAAGAAGGGCCGCGGCTCGAAGAAATCAGAAGAAAAGCCCGACGTCGTCGAATCGATTGAATGGAATGAATCCACCTCTGGCCTCGATTTCGTCGAAGAGACGCGCGAGACCGCTTCAGAAACGACCAATCCATTTGAAGAACTCGCCCGCCGAGTCGCTGAAACCGTCGCGAAAAAAGCAGAGACCGATACGGAAGCAGGTCAGGAGTCACTCCAGGCGTTTGAATCTGAGTTAGAAGCCGAGATGGCACCTGGTTTTGAATCTGATGCGAGCGCGGACGTGGAAGAAATGCCGGCTTCGCCCACGGAACAGATGGGACTAGAGGACTTCGGCCAAAAAATGGAAGCCGCCGAAGACGACTCATCGCCTGAGCCCACGGAGTTCATCGAAGACGAGCGCCTGATGTCGGTGATCGAGAGTCTTTTGTTCGCGACCGATAAACCCGTTTCGGTTGCGACGATTAAGCAGATCTTTAAAGGTTCAAACGTGCGCACGAAAGATATCACGCGTGCGCTTGATCTTTTGGCGAGCGATTATGCGGCGGGCGTTCGCGGGGTCACGCTTGAAGAAATCAATGGTGGCTTTCAGCTGCGCACGAAATCCGATAATGCCGAGTACTTGCGCCGTTTGGCGAAGGTAAGACCGTTTAGGCTCTCAGGTCCGTCGCTCGAAGTGATGGCGATCGTGGCTTATAAACAGCCGATCACTAAGCACCAGATCGATGAGATCCGCGGTGTTGAAAGCGGCCACCTCTTGCGAGCTTTGATGGAGCGGGGCTTGGTTTGTTTTGGCGAGAAGAGCGATCTGCCGGGTAAGCCGATGACCTACGGCACGACTCGAAAATTCCTTGAGACTTTTGGCTTACGCAATATTCGCGAACTTCCGACTTTGGGTGAGATCGACGAGCTTTTACCTGAGGGAATCGGCGATGAGCCGGAAGAAAAAGAAACTCTCTCGGATCTCACCGATCAGATGTCGACGGAGCTCACTGCGAGCTATTCAGAGGGTGAAGAAGAGCTCAATAAGATCGCTGAAGAACTCAAAGCCGTCGACACGACGTCTGAATTCTTCGAGCAGGAGAAGGTGCGTGAACGCGAGCGCAAAGATCGCGAGCGCGCACAAGACATTCGCGAGCGCTTGGTTCTCGGCGATGCGGTTGAAGACAAAGACAAGCGTTGGCTCGATCGCTACTAGGCGAAGCTCAACGCACCACCGGTTGAGGCGACAGCTGAGACGACGCCCGCAGCCGGCGCGATCTCCGAGCAGTTGGAGACCCTGACCGAAGAAGCTCAGGCCGCCATCGAAGCCAAATCCGAAAGCGAAGACGATACTCTGCTTGAGACCGAGGTCGCGGCTGAAACCGATGATCTCGAGATCGACGAATTGAGTGCAAATCCCGATTGGGACGAGGATTCCGAGAAGGAAGCCTGATCTCCGTAACGGCGTCACTGGACGACGCCACTGGATCCGAATTTGAGAGCTCTGAAACTCGCGCTCAGTGTTTTCATTCTTTATCATCTGGCAAGCGTGCTTTTGATGCCGATTGGCTCGTCGATCGCGGGCCGAAAATATTCGCGCTATTTTCTTTCTTACGCCAACACGCTTGGCTTCAATACGACCTGGCAGTTTTTTTCGCCGGGCCCGAGCCCGATGTTCTATCTCGAGTACGAAGCTGAGGGCGCGGGCGAAACACAGCTGAGCGCTCCGCTGGCGTATCCGCCCTTGCGCCAGGGCTTTTCTTGGAATGACGGTTGGAATCGCCGACTTTTCGGCATGCGTTTTATGGCTCTAAGTCCGGAGCGCATGGAGCGCTACTTCGTACCGTTTCTCTGTCGGCAAGTGCCGGGTGCCAAAGCGATCTCGGTGCGCTCGATCGTTGATCGCGTCGAGGATATCGAGCGTGCGGGCCATTTCGCCGAGATCAAAGACATGGCCGAGCGCGTGGATCTTCCGAGCCAGCGCTACGCGTGTCCTGAGGGCGCGGGATGAGAGTATTAGTCGAGCGCTGGAATCAGTTTTTCTTTGCTCCGGTTCCGCTTTTACCGGCGGCGCTGTTTCGGATTTTTCTCTCTGTGACCATGCTCATCATGTATTCGATCCGATTCGTGGATTGGCGATTTTATTTTACCGATCATGGATTTGTTCGCGGCGTGGATGCTGCCGATGTTCTGCCTGAGTTCTTTCGACCGTCATTCTCTTGGTACCCGGTTTCGGAAGGCGCCGTGGTCGGATGCCAGATTCTTTTCTTAGTCGCGATTTTTCTTCTGATGTTAGGAGTGGGCGCGCGATTGATGGCGCTCGTCGCTTTTGTTCTTCACCTGGCGTTCATGCAGAGAAATTTTTCGATCGTTTATGGCGCCGATATCGTTGTTACCTTTCTTTTGTTTTCTCTCATCTTCATCAATAGCGGGCGGCGCTTGAGTGTGCTCTCGCGGTCTCGAACTCTCGGGCGTGTGCCGTCGGAGATTGATGAGATAGTCTCGACCATGGGAGTTCGGCTATTGCAAATCCAGATGTGCATCATCTACGGCTACACGGGCTTAGAGAAACTCAAAGGTCCGAGCTGGTGGGATGGCACGGCTGTTTGGGCGGTCTTAGGCAATCAGCAAATCGCGATGTTCGATGCGACTTGGCTGAGGCATGCGCCGATCTTGATCATGGCGATGACGTTTGTGACCGTGCTCTGGGAGATTTACTTTCCGGTTTTGATTTGGTTAAAACCTTTTCGCCGCTGGGTCTTGCTGCTCGGCCTTCTTCTGCACATTGGAATCGCTGCGACCGTGGGCTTGGTGTTCTTTTCGCTGGTCATGGTTTCAACGTATTTTGTTTTCATGGATCCGTGGTGGCTCGAGCTACGGGTGTCGAGGGTCAAGGGCCTGTTGCGGCGAAGCCATTGAGAATCAGGCGTTCGGCTGATGCCTCTTGCCCGATGCCTGAAAAGGCCTCAGTGATCGCAATCATCATGCGAGGGTGGCGCCTGAGTCGGTGTGGGCGTCGGCACAGGTGTCGGTCCTGTCGCGCTCAAGATCTGAATATCCGCGCATGAAAAGTAAAGGCTGGGAGCCGCCGGATTCTCGGTCATCACCTGAATCATTTGCAGTGTACAGGCCGTACACGGAGTCGATGGCAGCGTGATCGTGGTCGAATATTGGTGCGGCAGATCGTTGGTGCCGTCTTGGGTGTCGGGAACGGACTTCAACAAAACAAAATTCGCATCGCCCGCGGGCGAAAAATAAAATTCAAATCGGCCCGGATGCTGAATCGTCTCTTCCCAAGTCACGGTGATTGTTTGGCCCGCCACCAGCTGAGCTGAAGTCGCCGTGCGCGCGACACCGCCGCAGGGCGCGGTTTTGAGTCCCGGGTTGGTGCTTCGCGGGATCACGACACCATTGCGTAAGCGAGCGTGCGATGAAGCGTATTCAGGTAATGCGAGCGCGAAAAGCAAAGCGAGAATCGAAAGAACTGTCGCCTTCATGGTGAGCTCCGTTCGCGGCACTTACCCATCGCCGATTCAAGTGCGCCGGCGACGGAGTCGCCAGCCGAATGAATCACGCTGACTTGCGAGGAAACCCAAATCTTATTCCAGCACTGAATCTC